>Ga0208246_1001524_pt1 | contig 12628 bp, 11 predicted proteins | sample RifOxyD2_FD_184039 | JGI IMG/M metagenome (GOLD analysis project Ga0208246, IMG submission 184039) | Soil microbial communities from Rifle, Colorado - Rifle Oxygen_injection D2 (SPAdes) | ecosystem: Environmental > Terrestrial > Deep subsurface > Rock core/Sediment | place: Rifle, Colorado... | reverse complement strand
GGCGAGGGGTCGTGGACCGCGTCCACGGCCGCCGGCTGGCTCTCAGTCAGCCCGGCGTCCGGCTCCGGCGCTGGGTCCGTCACCGTGACGGCCCAGTTGAACAACGGTTCCACCCGAACGACCACGGTGGTCGTGGGTGGGAGGTCCGTGTCGGTGTCGCAGGCAGCTGCGCCGATCTCCGGACCGACACTCGCCCCGCCGCCACCTGGGGTAAGTGCTGCGAAGTGGGAGGTCGGGTTCTCCATGGATGGGAAACTGCGTCGTCCTGACGCAGGTATCACTATCCACTTCGATGTCTCGGCCCTCCCACAGGAAGGCCGCGACATGTTTGCCGCCCGCGCCGCGGTAGCGACCGCGACGATGGCCGGGAAACTCTTCTTTGACACCACGCCGGATGGGACGGGGATCACGTTCCCTGTCAAGGTGACGGATGCCCCGATTCAGTGCGGGAGCGTTCTGCTCACGGTCGGGGCGTGTACTTTCGCCTCGCCCGACAGTTCGGGAAGAATTGTTGGAGGTAGGGTGGAGTTCACTCACGTCCAGTGGATTTTGCAAGGCCCAACGGCGGTCTTGCATGAAATCTACAGGACGATGGGCATCTCCAGAAATGCCAACGAAGGCATCATGGCGGCCCCTCCAACGACGCAGACAGCGACCGCTGAGGACGTCGCTATGTTCCTCGGCAGGTTTGATTATCCGCTGCTCGCGCAGTACGCAGCGCAGTAACGGACTCTTCGTGGTCGTTCGTAGTTCTTCTGTTCCTTCACTCCTCCGTCCTGGAGGAGGCACTCCCATCAAGGGAGCATCTACATAGGCCGATCGTTGCACCTCGCAACATCGGCCTATCGTTCTTTCTGGGCGAATTTATCCCGCACACTTATTTTGCTATTGAAGACTGCGAGAAATCCTGTTTATTAAATGTTTTCGGCTGTTACCTCGTAATTTTAATGCCTGCTCCCTTTCTCTGGCATCTTGAAGATTCTTGTATGCTTCGTAGTAAACAAGTTCAAACGGACCTCTCCAACTAGTTGAGAAACTTTTTTTTGTATTATGCTCTCGCAGTCTTCTTTTTAAATCATTAGTGCTACCCACGTACAATTCCCCATCAACAGAACTTTTTATCACATACACATAATTCATTGGGAAAAGTATAGCAAAATAAGTGTGCGGGTTATCCACATACCATTTTTTGTTTTGTAGTATAATTCTAGTATGGAAAAAATTTCTAAGTCAAAGTATTTCTTGGTTTTCGGTGTTGTTTTAATAGTAGCCGTTGCGTTTTATTTATTTGGTCTGGACCGGCCGAACCAGACGCCTTACAAAGTTCTGGCTCCGGACAGCTACGACCTGGGCACGACAGTGTCTTTGTATAGGGCCGCTCCGCCCGGCTTCCCCGCGGATATAATTTTGGAAAACAAAGTTCTCACCGATTCCAGCGTAGTTACTTCCCGGCAAGGTGTGACCCAAACAAAAGTGTCATATAAATCCAGAAAGAATGTCGCGGATGCTCTGGCGCTTTACAAAGAAGTTCTGCCGACCAAGGGTTGGAGTATTTCCGCCGCTTCCGCTTCGGCAAATGTGGCGACCTTCACCGCTTCCAAAGGGACGGACAGGGTGCTGGTGACCATTGCCGTCATCAAGCAAGTCGGCACGGCCAAAGAAATTGGGGCATTAGTAACCTTTCAATATGATAAATAAATATGAAAAATAAAATTATGAAATTAAAATATTTACAACTTTCCGTTTTACTGGCCGCTTTACTTCTGGGCTGGTCTTATGCGCCAGAGAATGTCTCCGCCCAGGAGTCCCTCGGTTATTGCGACAGCATTGTGGAGGCCTCCATTGGCCCCGACTTGGTAGTGGAACCCGGGGAGACATTTCCCGTGAGTTGGGGCGCGGATTACAGCACCTACGAACCGACCGGCGGGCGAAATTTTTATCAAGTTGATTTGTATCGCGACGGCCAGTTCCTGCGTTCCTGGAAAGCCGACACGGATAACGGGGAGCAACCCCCGGAAGGCGGCACCTACGTGGTGGAGGGCGGAGTGACGCAAGAAACGGAATTTAGCGTCACCGTCTCGGTAATCTCGGATGTAAGTTGCCCGGATGGAACAAGCGAATCGGCGAGCATGACGGTGTCTTTAAGTGAACCAGGCACCACTCCTCCTTATTGTCTTATTAGTTCCTTTACCGCTGACAATTCCAATCCTGCTTACAATACCGGTACAACCTTACGTTACTCGCTTGATATGATTGGCTCTTTCACCTGGAACATTTCTTTATTAAACGGAACGACATTGCCCTCGCCGTATTCCGGCACGAGTTCAAGCGGAACATCTTCCACCGGCAATTTAACCCAAAGCCATACCTACCGGCTGACTTGCGGGACTGATTTCAGCGATTTGACTGTAAGTGTCGCATCTCCCGCTCCCAGCGCGGTTGACGGTGTCTGTTCATCAACCCACTACAACTGTACCGCCGGAACCAGCGCCAACAATGTGGATGGTTCTACCAGCTGGACCTGGAATTGCAACGGCTCAAACGGCGGAACGAATGCATCCTGTTCGGAAAGCAAAACTCCCAGCGCGGTCAACGGCGTCTGCTCAGCCACTCACTACGACTGTTCTTCGGGTAGCAGTGTGAACCACGGAGCCGACTCCACTCAATGGACCTGGAATTGCAACGGCTCCAACGGCGGCGCTAACGCTTCCTGTTCGGAAGATAAAGGTTTTGAAACATCGCCCTCCGGCGCTCTCTCGGCGACTTCCTGCGAAATAGCCGCCGGCTCGTCCACTTGCAATTCGTTCGTGACTTGGGGCACACAGAATCTCACTTCCGGAACCACGGAAGTTACCAGAAATAATCCTGCCAATACCCACGTATCTTTTGCTACATCCGGAAACAATGCACTAAATACCATTCGATACGGAGTGACCGGAATAAGTACTTTTTTCCTCTATCATAATATTGACGGCACTCCGATCATTCTGGCCCAAGATTCCGTCACCGCTTCCTGTTCGGCGGGCAGTATTTGGGACGGAAGCATTTGTAAAGCCATTCCGGAAGGCATGTCCGGCACGCTTACCCCGGCCTCTCCTTCTTGCGACATCGCATTGAGCAAAAGCAGTTGCATTATCAATTTTTCCTGGAACACGATAAATCCGGTTGACACTTCCAAAGTTACCAGGAATCCGGCCAATACCATCGTCGCTACCGGAAATTCCGGAACAAATGTTCCCTTCACGGTCAAGTATGACATAGAAACATTCTTCCTTTACAACAATACCGTCAATCTCGCCACCAGCACCGTTACTTCCAGTTGTGTTTCGGGCACGGAATGGAACGGAGTCAGGTGTATCGCAGGTGTTTCTGCCATAGACGGTGTTTGTTCGGCAACACATTATAATTGCTTGCCGGGCATAAGTGTGGATAAGGTAAACGGTCTCAATTCTTGGACTTGGTATTGCAATGGTTTGAATGGCGGAAATCGCAGTCCGCAGTGTTCAGAATCAAAAAACCCTGGTGCCATAGACGGTGTTTGTTCGGTGACTCACTATAACTGTTCCGAAGGAATAAGTAACAATAACATATCTGGCCTCAATTCTTGGACCTGGACTTGCGATGGTTCGGGTGGAGGCACAAATGCTGCATGTTTTGAGAAGTATAGGATCCCGACATTCATAGAAGATTAGAAAATAAAAAAAGAAGGCCCCGCCGCTTGCAAGCGGCGGGGCCTTTAGTTTTTCCAAAACAAAAAAACTTGCAAAAAAAGTATAATATGGTATAATATAAAGGATATCGTTCGTCGTTCGTCGTCAACAGATTTTTTCGTGCCTCGCTTCAAGCGGGGCATTGGAGGCACCATGCATCGCTTTCTCCTCGTCTTGGTGGCCATGCTGGTCGCTGCTTGTGGGAGTCGGGAGGGAGGTAACGGCGGGCCCACCACGCCGACGCCGACCCTCCTGACGGTGGCGATGGTATCATACACGCCACCTGGCCCCTGCCGCTCGGCAGGGGTCCCAGAACTTATGGAACGGTGTGACCGTTCCAAGGCCCCGCCCGGAGCGGGGTACCGGGGGTACGTGAAAGTCCCCTTAACGGGCCCTCCCGCGGGTCCGTTGAAGGTGGAACTCTCGCTTCCCCCCGAGGCGGGGGGGAAGTGCATCAAGCCAGAGGTTAATGACCCCTGGCTGTGCGAGCCCGTTTTCATTTGCGGAGCGGAGGGCATCGCCCCCGACTCTGCGGTCTCCGTCACCTGCCGGTGACGGAGATAACCAGTCGGACGGGGGACTGCCACTCCGTCCGACCAAGGAGGTGTTCTTTGTGCCTTTTATTTTTTATTGTTCGTATCGGTCATCGGGGCCGAACACGCTTTGCGGTCGTTCGGCCCTTTTGTATTTTTTATCCACAGGAGGTTTTTTTATCTTTGCTTTTACTTTATAGTATAATTGGTTCGTGACTAGGAAATTATCCTATCTACATAATCTTTTTTTTGTTCTCCTTTCAATTTTTAGTTTGGCATTTTTTGCCCACAATGTTTATTCTTACTGGTGCGGCGATCTCCGCGAATGCACCGACCCGGACCTCGGCGTGAATTACTACGTTGATAACTCTGATAATCCCACAACCCTGACCATGTATGGCAGCTACAGCGGGGGAACGGATGTAGCTACCTGTCCCGTAGACGGGCCCTACGAGACCTCCTACGCCTACACCTTAAGCGATATTAATTACGATATCCTCTCTACTGCGCTAGGAGGTAGTGTTATTGCTGATACGTCAAGCGCCGGCCATAGTGGCGAATGCGGCGATTATCAAGAGTGGTCATACGATGTACATCGGGATATTGATATATCAAGTTTGAGCGCCGGCAATTACACGTTGCGAGTTTACGCATCAAACTCAAACAGCCAAGAGGCCAGCGACTCGGTAGGGTTTACGGTTAACCGGGTTGTCAACGGCGTCTGTTCGGCTACTCACTACAATTGCAGTGTGGGAAGTAGCGTAAATAATGTCAGTGGTTCCACCACTTGGACCTGGAATTGTAACGGTCTCTATGGCGGAACCAATGCCTCCTGTTCGGAAAACAAACCCGTGAACGGCGTCTGTTCGGCTACTCACTATAGTTGCAGCGCCGGAACAAGCACTAACAACGTGGATGGCTCCACTACCTGGACTTGGAGTTGCGCCGGTATTTACGGCGGTACCACCGCCTCCTGTTCGGAAAACAAACCCGTTAATTGCGTCGGTTCTTGGGGAACTTGCAGCAGCGGTTCTCAAACTTACACTATTACTACTCCCGCCGCTTACGGCGGCACCGCCTGCCCTTACGCCAATGGCGCGACGCAATCCTGCGGAACGGCGGGTGTATGCTCTTCAACTCATTACAACTGCAGCGTGGGAACAAGCGCCAGTAATTCCGACAATTCCACTACCTGGACCTGGACCTGTCTCGGCCCAAGTGGCGGCACCACCGCTTCCTGTTCGGAAAATAAATCCGCTCCAACTCTTACTACCGTGTCTCCGGCTACCAGTATTACCACGACCACCGCAACCGGCGGGGGAAATATAACTTCAAACGGCGGCGGAACAGTCACGGTAAGTGGACTGGTCTGGAGTATCACGCTCAATCCCACAACCGCAAATTCCAAAACGACGGACGGCTGGGTGATTGGCGGTCCTTGGTATAGCAGTATGACCGGCTTAACTCCCGGCATTCTTTACCACTATCGCGCTTATGCCACTAATGCAGTTGGCACGTCGTACGGAGCGGATGCCACCTTTACCACCGGCGCTGTTACCGGTGTCCCGACTGTTACCACCAGCTCGGTAAGCAGTATCACCGAGACCACCGCAACCGGCGGGGGAAACGTGACTTCTAACAGCGGCCTGACGGTTACGGTCAGCGGCTGTGCCTGGAATACAACCGGCTCTCCCGTTTACCAAGGCGGCGGTCCCATCTCCGGCTCCACCGGCCAGACAACGGATGGCTGGGCAATCGGCGGTCCGTGGCCTTGCAACCTGACCGGGCTATCAAACAGCACCACTTACTACGTCCGCGCTTACGCGCAAAACAGCGCCGGTATTTCTTACGGATCGCAAGTGTCTTTTGCGACCGTTACCCCTCCGGGCTTGCCCGTTCTCACCACCGTGTCTCCGATTACCAGCGTCACCGACACCACCGCAACCGGCGGGGGGAACATATCATCAAACGGCGGAGCCACCATTACGGTCAGCGGCTGCACCTGGAGTCAGTCGGCCAATCCGACATACGCGGGCGGCGGCCCTGTTTCCGGTTCCACCGGACAGACAACCAGCGGATGGGCAACCGGCGGCCCTTGGCCCTGCAGCATTACCGGACTCTCGGCCAGCACCCTTTACCATGTTCGCGCTTACGCGCAAAATAGCGTGGGTACTTCCTATGGTTCCGATGTGACGTTCACCACGACCGGACCGGTTGTTAATGGCGGATGGAGCGAATGGAGCGAGTGTAGCGCCACCGCTTGCGGCACGACAGGCACCCAGACCCGCACCTGCACCAATCCCGCCCCGGCCAACGGCGGAGCCGATTGCGTGGGTGACTCCAGCCAGGTCTGCAGTGCTCCTTCAACCGTGGTTGTTACCGCCGAACCGGCGACCATTACCGCCGGAGACCCGGTGACGGTTACCTGGACTTCCTGCGCCACAACCTGCACCGGAACCAATTTTGATACGGGCGGCGCGCCGGAAGGCAGTGTCGTCGTCTATCCGACTACCACAACCACCTACACGGCTACCTGCGACATGTACGACATAGAGTGATAGAATTACAAAAGTAACAATTTTATAAAAAATAAAGTCGAATTAAAAAGAAATTATTAATATTAAAACAATCAACCCACCTTCGCCTAAAGCTTCGGCGGGTCAAACAAAATTATGAAAAGGAAGTCAAGTGTGTTTTACATCAATATAACTTTGTCGCTGGTCGCGGTTCTCTTGGTGGTCAATGCAGTCAGTCCCAGAGGCCACGAACTGATTAAGCGCGCTTTAGCCGCTGTCGGCGCGATTACCGGCGAAGGCACGCTCAACTATGTCGCCCGCTTTGCCGGAGCCCAGAACCCATCCAATTTCATCGGGAGTTCCATCATCTATGACAGCGGGACAAATGTGGGGGTAGGCACGGCGAGTCCATCGCAGAAGTTGGATGTGAACGGATCGCTCAATGTTTCATCAACGGGCTACTTTGGCAGTGCCATATACTCACCGACCTTTACAACGACCACGGACGGAACATATGACAACACCATGAGTGGCGGCACGTTTGCAGGTTCGACCGTCGGGCTGAGGTTCCTGAACGGAGCAGGCAGTTACGCTGCCAAATTCTCCTCTTACTATGGAGACCTGAACGTTTACGTGGGGACGGTAGCAAGCCCCATTAACGCGATGCACATCAATTATAACAACGGCAACGTCGGCATCGGGACGACGAGTCCAGGGTATGCATTAGACGTTAGTGGAATTATTAATACAAGTAGTGGCTCTCCTTCTGGTTCGGGAACAGCTCTCGGATACATTTCCGGTTCTTATGGATGGATACAGTCATTTGGGTCAAAACCATTAGCAATAAACCCGCTTGGCAATAACGTCGGCATCGGGAAGACGAGTCCTGGGGTGAAGCTAGACGTAGCGGGAGCGGTTCGGACAAGTGATGGCCTTCGAATCGGTCCATGGGGAGGATCGGAAATCATACTATATACTGGCAGTGGTTGTAACTCTGGAGACACACAAATAGCGATCAATAATGGCAGACCGTTGTGCATGCATGGGTACTGATCGGCTTCACCAATCAGCGGCAATGTCGGTATTGGGACGGCGAGTCTAGTTCATTGCCCAGGATGTGGAAAAGGTCCTCCCCGAGATAGTCACAACCGGCTAGGCAAATAGAAAAATATTTATGATTAAAAAAAGTTACAAACGCATAAAAAAAACCCTATCGTCTCCCCTCTTGACGACCACTCTCTTGCTTCTGGCCATCATTGTCTTTCTGTTCAACCTAAACTTTGAAGTATTCTGGATAAAAGCCCAAACGGGTTCAAATGTTGTTGGTGAAGGCGTGCCGGGATATCTTTCCAAATGGGTTGCGGGCACCCTGACCGTCCTCTCCGATTCGGCGACGGTGACCGTTAACGCCGAGTCCCGACGGCCGAGATTTATAGAAGATTAACTAGAAACTAGATTATATTAACATTCCGAATTAACCATTCCACAATAACCACGGCCGCGGCTATTGTGGTATTGAGAATATTAGAGATAAAAAATAAGGTTTTGGTTTTTTGTTTGGCCAATATGGTATAATTTACCGCATGAGCAAACGTATCGTTATCGGCAACTGGAAAATGAATCCGCGGACAATTCAGGAAGCGGAAAGACTTTTTTCCGGCGTAGCCAAAGGAATTTCCCGCATAAAAAAAACGGAAGTGGCGATTTGCCCGCCTTTTTTGTATATAGAAGGACTGAAAAAATTATCCCGAAAAATATCTTTGGGCGCGCAGGACGCTTTTTTCGGGGAGGTGGGCGCTTTTACCGGGGAAGTGTCCGGGGAAATGCTTTACAATCTCGGCGTCCGGCATGTAATCCTGGGTCATTCCGAACGGCGTGCCCTAGGCGAGGGGAATGGGGACATAAATAAAAAAATAAAGTCCGCGTTGTCCGCCGGTCTGCGCCCGATACTCTGCGTGGGGGAGAGCGAGCGGGACACAGGCCACGGTTATTTTAATCTGGTTAAATCGCAGTTGGAGGAGTGCCTGATGGGGGTCTCCAAGGACTCAATTGTCAAAGTAATCATCGCCTATGAGCCGGTTTGGGCGATTTCCAGCACTCCGGGGCGCAAAGATGCCACGCCGGAGGATTCTTTGGAAATGGCTATTTTTATTCACAAAATTCTTTCCGACAAATTCGGGTCGGACTCGTCCAAGGCGAGAATCATTTACGGCGGTTCGGTTAGCGGGAAAGATGCCGGAGAATTTCTCCGGCACGGAGGCGTGGAGGGACTCTTGGTTGGTCGCGCTTCCCTGGACACCAAGAAATTCATGGAGATTATCAAAATAGCGGAAAATTCGGAATGAAACTTAAGACCTTAAACGACATAAATCTGACTGGAAAAACGATTCTTTACCGCGCGCCTTATGATATTGATGTTAAAGAAATAAACGGCGCGCTTGAAGTGGCCGACGATATGCGCATTAGGGCGACACTTCCGACACTGAAATATTTATTGAAAGAAAACTGCAAAATCATAATTCTTACCTATGTCAAACGCCCGGACGGCAAGGTCGTGGAGAACCTGCGCACCACTCCTCACGCCCGGAAACTTTCCGAACTTTTAAACCGTCCGGTTCTCAAAGTGGATGACTGCATCGGTCCCTTGGTTGACGAAAAAATTTCTCAAATGAAGCAAGGAGATATTTTAATGCTTGAAAACGTCCGATTTTACAAGGAAGAAACGGAAGATGACGATGAATTTTCAAAAAAACTTTGTCTCGGAAAAGACCTGATTGTTTTTGACGGCTTTCCCCAGGCTATGCGGGCGCATGCCTCAACCACCGGCATTGAGCGCCATTTGCCGGCAGTCGCGGGTCTTTATCTGGAGCATGAAGTTAATATGCTGTCCGACCTGCTGGAGAGTCCCAAAAGGCCCTTCACGGTGATAATCGGCGGGGCGAAAATTTCCGACAAGGTTGATTCGGTGAATAATTTATTAAACATCGCGGATAAAATTTTAGTCGGCGGAGCGGTCGCCAATGTCTTCCTGAAAGCGCTGGGCAAAAATCTCGGCAGTTCTTTCGTTGAAGATATCTTCGTGGACGCGAAAAAACGCGAAAAGAGGGACTGGGTTTTGTATGCGAAAGAAATATTGGAAAAATATAGGGATAAAATTGTGTATCCGGAAGATATTGTCGTGTCCGACGGGACCGAAACGCGAATCGTTGATATTTTTTCAGAGAAAATGTCGGATAAATGGTCTGCCTTTGATATCGGGCCGAAAACTCGGGAAAATTTTTCCAATATAATAAAAAAATCCGCCACCGTTTTCCTGGGCGGGCCGATGGGGAAATTTGAAGATGAAAAATTCGCGGAGGGCTCAAGGGCTGTCTTAAATGCCATGAAGGAGGTGGCGGGGACAACGATCATAGCTGGTGGAGACACGATTGATGTCGCGCGAAAATACGCGAGTTTGGATGACTATTCGCATGTCAGCTTAGCCGGCGGCGCGACTCTGGAATTTCTAGCCGGCAAGGAGCTTCCGGCACTTCAGCCGCTTTTAGTTTGACGTGTCGCCCGCCCGCGCAACGCCCTTTTTGAAAGCCATTTTCACCCACACATACTTAAATTTATGCCATGGCTAGATTTTAAGTATATTGGGTGGTATGATTAACTCGATATGAATTTATCAGAGAAAATTTTGGAACTTCTTTTGAAACCGCGCCTTCGATACAAGGGCGTGCTGGTAAGTCTTTTCGGCTTGCCCGCTTTCAGCCCTTACAAAAAACAATCTATTCGCAACGCCGTATACAAATTAAGAAAGAAAAATTATATTTTGCAGGGAGAAAATCGGGCAATTATATCTCTTGCCGGTAGGAAATATATTGAGCGAAAGCTTCATTCTATGAAAAGTTTTTCATCGTGTTTTCCGAAAGATGCTCCTAAAAATCTTATTGTGATGTATGACATTCCACAGAATAAAAAAGCCGAAAGGGAGTGGCTCAGGTTTCATTTGCGAAAATTCGGGTACGAGATGATACACAAAAGTGTTTGGGTCGGACCCTCTCCTTTACCGGAGGAGTTTATATCCTATATAAAACGTATTCGCCTGCAAAGACATCTCAAAGCGCTGAGACTAGCCAAGAGTTACCAAATCACCTCTTTTAATCTTTAAATACTCTTATACTTTTTTATCTGCCATAGCAGAGTTTTGAGTATAAAAATCGTTTTTAATCAAATTTAACCAAAAAATCAGAGCGCTGAAATAATTTTTTTCGCGACCTTTTCCATTTCGCCGTCGTGGTATCTTTTTGTCGTAAATTGCGGAAAGCCGTCGTTTAAGTATCTGGGAATCAGATGAATGTGGAAATGCGGGATATCCTTGCCGACAATGGAGAGCTGGACATAGTCGCACCCGATTCCGTTTTTTACCGCCAGCATTAATTTTTTAGCCAATTTGAAAATCCCGGTAATCACTTCGTCTTCGGCGTCCTGCATCCAAACAATATGCTTTTTCGGAATAATCAGGAGATGCCCGTTGGCCACCGGCTGGATGTCCAGAAAAGCCAGAAAATCCCCGTCTTCAAAAACCTGCGCGCAGGGAATTTCTCCTTTTACAATTTTACAAAAAATGCAGTTTTCCATAATTTTTGCAGAATAAAATTTTTGCCAGTACGGATTTTTTGAAGTTTAAAAAATCCTGAAGTTTTCGCGCCGCCGCGCCCAAAACCCCTTGAAAACTTTATTCTGCTTTCTCCTATTATATGCTAAAATTTAATTCATGCAAAAGTACGGTGAATTGTTGCGCGCGCTTTTAGAAAAAAGAGGGATTGCCGCCGAGGCGCAAGCCGACATATACCTCAATCCGGATTATGAACGGGATGTTCACGATCCTTTTTTAATGCGAGATATGGAGAAAGCTTGCGTGCGGATTTTTGAAGCCATAGAGGCGAACGAAAAAACAGTCATTTATGCCGATTATGACTGCGACGGCATTCCCGGAGCAGTTATTTTGACCGACTTGTTTAAAAAAATAGGGTATAAAAATTTTGAAATTTACATCCCCCAAAGGAATTCCGAAGGATACGGACTCAATCTTGACGCAATCAAGCAATTCGCCGAAGGAAAAGCAACGCTTTTAATCACGGTTGACCTGGGGATTACGGCAGCGGCGGAAGTGGCCCAGGCGGAGGTTCTAGGCATTGACGTCATCATTACCGACCACCATTTACCCCGCCGAAGTTTTGGCGAAGGGGGGCAGTCCTCCGTTGATTTGCCCCGCGCCTATGCGATTTTGAACCCGAAAACGGATGACTACCCGGAGAAAATGCTTTGTGGGGCGGGAGTCGTTTTTAAACTTGCCCAGGGTTTTGTAAAAAAATACGGCGAATATTTTAAAATCAAAGACGGCTGGGAAAAATGGATGCTGGACATGGCCGGCCTGGCCACGCTCTCCGACATGGTCCCGCTTCTGGGCGAGAACCGGGCCCTGGTGTATTTCGGGATGAAGGTCTTGCGCAAATCTCCCCGGCCGGGACTGGCGAAACTTCTCGCCAAGCTAAACATCAGCCAAAGACATTTGTCCGAGGACGATGTCAGTTTCATGGTGACCCCGAGGTTGAACGCCGCCTCGCGCATGGATGACCCTCTTCGGGCTTACGAGCTTCTAGCCACGGAAGATAAGGCGGAAGCGGGCGCGCTCTCGGACCATCTGTCCAAAATAAACGACGAACGGAAGACCGTTGTGACCGGAATTATGCGGGAAGTGAATAAAAAATTTGAGACCCACGCGAACAGGGAAGTGATAGTGATGGGCAACCCCGGCTGGCGGGTGGGTATCCTGGGCTTGGTGGCCGGGAAAATCTCCGATGAACACCAAAAGCCCGTT
>Ga0208246_1001521_pt1 | contig 12651 bp, 10 predicted proteins | sample RifOxyD2_FD_184039 | JGI IMG/M metagenome (GOLD analysis project Ga0208246, IMG submission 184039) | Soil microbial communities from Rifle, Colorado - Rifle Oxygen_injection D2 (SPAdes) | ecosystem: Environmental > Terrestrial > Deep subsurface > Rock core/Sediment | place: Rifle, Colorado... | reverse complement strand
CCCGCCTGTAGAGACGGCGCTTGGTTCGCCCTTAACATTGCCTCAGGGTTTTGTTATTTCAATTTTTGCTCGGGACGTAGGGCCAGCACGGGCTATGGGGGCTGACCCTAGGGGTACGCTGCTTGTTAGCGTGCCTGCGGAGGGGAAAATAAAGGCGCTTGTGGATGAAGACCGCGATGGAACGTCAGAAAAGACGGTAATTGTGGCTTCGGGCCTTAACCGTCCGCATGGATTTGCCGTCTACTGCCACCGGCTGGATAATGACCTGTCCGAGGACAAGGAGCTTTGCCGGTTGTTAGTGGCCGAGGAGCACCGGATAAGCATGACGACCATCGAGAGGGAAGATTTCCAGGATTTGGTTGGCAGCGCGGGTGATGAGACCTACATCGATGGCACTGCCTTTGAAACACTCATCGATTTGCCCGCCGGCGGCCGGCACACCACCCGGACGATTGCGTTCCGGGGGGAGAAGTTGCCTTTCGAAGAAGTGCCGGGCACGACGGGCACCTTGTTTGTTTCTGTCGGCTCTGCCTGCGATGTCTGTTGGGAAGAGGACAAACGCCGGGGCGCGATTTTGGCCGTAGATCTGGATTTTACGCGCGGGCCCAAAGAGGCCAATATGGTAGTCGGGGAACAGCGGATTTTTGCCTCCGGCCTCAGGAACGCGGTTTTTATGGCTTTCCATCCTCGCACCAACAAATTATGGGTTACAGAGATGGGGAGGGATAATTTGGGGGACGCTGTTCCGCCGGATGAGATAAACATAGTCGAGGCCGGCAAGTTTTATGGCTGGCCGATCTGCTACGGCAAAAATGTCCTTGACACGGACTTCGACAAGAATATTTATATCCGCCATCCTTGCCAGGAACCCGGGGACACTCAGAGCCATATCGATATTCCGGCGCACTCGGCACCTTTGGGGCTGGCGTTCGTTCCCGAGACAGGCTGGCCGGCTGGTTATGCCGGCGATCTCCTGGTGGCTTATCACGGTTCGTGGAACCGAAGCCAGCCGACCGGCTACAAAATTGTCCGTTACAAATTGGATCCGGACGGCGTCTATGAGGGCGAGGAGGACTTTATCAGCGGCTGGCTGGCCAGCGATTATCGCGCGCTCGGCCGGCCGGTGGATATTTTTATGGGGCGAGACGGCGTGACCTATATCTCGGATGACAAGGCTAACGTGGTTTATCGCGTGGCGTATGTCGGCGCAAGTAACCGGGAACAAAAACCAGAGACTCCTGGCCCGGCGGCGGGCGGTTGCGTGGTTACCGGCTGCAGCGGCCAGGTGTGCGCGCAACAGGAAACAGCTACCGACTGTCTGTATAAAGAAGAGTATTCTTGCTACAAGAACGCTGTCTGCGAGCGGCAGGCAAACGGGCAGTGCGGCTGGACATCGGCCAAAGAATTACAGGAATGTGTCGCCGGCAAGCGTATTTAGAACCTACTCCCAAAAATAATTCCCAGGATCAATTTTGAATCAGTTAGGCGCCAGCAATGCCCGGATTTCATCGCCATACCACCAGTATCCCGCTCAATCCGGAGGTTGCTGGCGCCTAAATAGCCAAAAATGAGCCGGAAGTTATTTTTGGGAGTAGATTTAAATATAAAAATTTATGTTGCAGATAGATTTCTCCAATTTGTTTAAGGTTTCCGGTGATCACGGACTGGCCGAAAAAGAATTGGACAGAGTTTTTATCCGACTGCCAGCCTGTTTGGAACAGTTTAAAAATCGGGCTCAGGATTTTTTCCGTGTTATTGATGATACGGCGGCAGTAGCCGAGATAAAGCAGTTTGTCCGCGAACGCCGGGAACGCTACCGCGATGTGGTGGTGCTCGGTATCGGCGGATCGGCACTGGGCGCTTCGTGTCTTCAGCAAAGCCTGACGCCGTTATACGGGCATAAGGCCCGGCGCCCGGGCCCCGGCTTGTATATTCTCGATAACATCGACCCTGTAATGATGCGTGAAATCCTTGACGTTATTAACCTCAAACGGACCTTGTTTATCGTGGTAACCAAATCCGGCGGCACGCCGGAAACGCTCGCTCAGTACTTTTATTTTCAGGCTCTAGTCGCCAAAGCCGGCGGTCGCGTGGGTCAACAATTCGTGGTAGTAACCGATCCGCAAGAGGGATTTTTGCGCCGCGCCGCCGAGCGCGACGGTATTCCCACGTTTCCGGTACCGCCGCGGGTCGGCGGAAGATTCTCCGTCCTGACGGCGGTCGGGCTTTTGCCCGGAGCTTTTATGGGCGTCAACATAGACAAATTATTGCGCGGCGCTAGGGTTATGCGCGACCGCTTTTTGTCCCCGGATCCACGGATCAACGATTCTTTCCGGTTGGCGGCTGTCCAGCATCTATTGGCCCAAAAGGGCAAAAGCATTAATGTACTTATGCCTTATGCCCAGAAGTTAATCCGCTTTGCCGATTGGTACCGCCAGCTGCTCTCCGAGAGCATCGGCAAGGCCGTGGATGAGCGCGGGGAAACGGTCCATGCCGGCCTCACCCCGGTTAGCGCTCTCGGGGTTACAGACCAGCATTCTCAGAGTCAGTTGTACAACGAAGGACCCAACGATAAGCTAATTATGTTCCTGAACGTAAAAAATTTAGGTCCCCGCGTCAACATACCCAGCCCGCCTTCCGGGGAGAGCACCCTTGCATTTTTGCGGCGGACGTCCTTTAATGAACTTATGGACGTGGAATGTCAAGGCACGCAGAGATCGTATACCGAAAACGACCGGCCGAACCTGGCAATAACGGTTGACCGGCTGGATGAGGACCACCTGGGGCAATTATTTATTCTATTTCAGGGCGCGACAGCATTTTTGGGTGAACTCACCGGCGTAGATGCTTTCAATCAGCCAGGGGTGGAGCGGGCCAAGCAGGTTACGAAAGAGATACTCCTGGCTCGCCAAGGCGCCAAGAAACGTACCTAGCAGACGGTGCGCGATTAGTTTTCTCGTCGGTCTATCGTGCCGGCAGACCAGTTCGGCCGAGTTTTGGTCTGTGCCAGGCCGAATTTGGCAGTCGGGTTGTCTGATTGGATTGGGTTGGACTTTTTATCAGAATTCAGCCTAAAAATAATTTTGAGTCTGGCTTGAAGATAATTCGAGCGGAAATTGTCGCATTGAGTAAGCGCGGCAGTACTATGGTGGCTAAATGAGGAAAATCCGCGACAGAAGCGGGTCGAAATTGGAGCAGAATGGTTTTAGCGGGGGTTCTAAATAATTTTGGAGTGGGTTCTAGCTAACAGCATCATATGACAGAATATCATTTTACCGAAGCCAGGCCATGGGGCGGTTTTACCAACCTGATCGAGCGGGATGCCTACAAGGTGAAAGAAATGGTGTTAAAACCAGGATCACGGGTTAGCTACCAGCTGCACCGGGAGCGCGCCGAGCACTGGTTTGTCGTCCAGGGCTTGGGCACGGTAACTCTCGACGATATTGAGCGGCCCGTACGCGCCGGCGAGACGGTGGATATACCGGTAGGCATGAAGCACCGGATTTATAATTCCGGGGACCAGAACCTTGTTTTTATCGAGGTCCAGACTGGCACTTACTTTGGCGAGGACGACATCGTCCGGTTAAGCGACGACTACCATCGCGAGACTGTGCCGCTCGTTCACTAGCGTTCGCTACAGGCCCGTGGGGCCGCCGGACGGTCGGGAGCCCTTGCCATAAAGCCCAAGTGTTTTTATACTGACTGTAGGCCCTGGCCGGAAGCGTTCGATTATCGGCTCGGGCGGGTAGTTTTAATTTTGAATGTTTTATGGAACTCAAGACATTTTCTTCTGCCGCTGATTTTATCGACGAAAGCGTTAAAGTGCTGGCGGCCGTAAGCCGGACCAAGGGCCCGGAGGATATAGTCTACATTGCCCTAAGCGGGGGGCGTACGCCGCTCGCCGTCTACAGCGCCTATGCCGAGCACAAAGACGTGGATTTTTCCCGTTTGGAGTTTTTTTTGGTTGATGAACGCTATGTGCCTTTCGACCATGAACGATCCAACTACCACGCTATAGCGGAAAACTTTTTGCAAAAACTTAAAGGCAAGTCGCATGGCGTGCACTTCATTGACACGACATTGCTCATGCATAAGGCTCTCGTAACTTACGAAAAACAGCTTAAGGAGGTACCGGACCATGCGTTGGATCTTGTTGTCCTGGGTATGTCCCCGGACGGCCATATCGGCTCGCTCTTTCCGCGCGACCCGGCGCTGCACGAGCCGAACCATTTGGTAGCGTATACCCATAACGAGCAATCGCATACCAAAGATCGCCTGACGCTCACTTTTCCCACTATCATGAAAGCCAAACGGCTGCTGCTTCTCTTGGCCGGAGAAGAAAAGAAAGCGACTTTAGAAGATCTGCTGCACTCCGATAAGGTAATGGAAGATATGCCAGCCAAAAAACTTCTCGACCATCCCCGTTTTACCATTCATTTTTACTACCCGGAGCACGGCGGTTCCACACAGGAAATATATAGCCTGGCTCAGCGTAATGGTGTATCATAAGTAAAGCGCATCGCGTCCAGATTACACAACCCACCCCGTAAATAAGTGTCAATTACCGTATGAAATATATCATCGGCCTCCTGGCAGTCGTCCTCGGGGCCTTTATGGTTATTAAAACGCAGTGGTTTCTAGAAAATTTTGGCCATAGCGCCTGGGCCGAGGAGAAGCTGGGCGGCGGTGGAACCAGGCTTATGTACAAAGGTATCGGCCTCATCATCATTGTCCTCGCCGTGCTCGGGGTGACGGGCGCTCTCGGCGAGATCATACTTTCGATTTTCGGCGGACTATTTGGTCTGCCGCGCTGACATATGTCCTACCACAGCGGCAACAATCTGGTAGACCCGGCGGCTTTGTTTGCCCAGGCCAGGCTGCAGCCGGGCATGCATATCGCGGACTTCGGGGCCGGGCGCACCGGCCACCTGGTTTTTCCCGCCGGACTTATTATCGGCGAACATGGAGTTGTCTACGCCGTTGATATTCTCAAAGATGTCTTGGAATCAGTCCGTAAGCGCGCCGAGCTTGAGGGCTACGTCAACATACATACTGTCTGGGCAGATATCGAACAGACCGGAAAGGTGGCCATACCGCCCCGGAGTCTAGACGCGGTATTTATGGTCAACGTGCTGTTCCACGCGAGCGATCCGACTTTGCCGCTCAGCGAGGCAGGCCGGCTCTTGAAGCCTAAGGGGCGTATAGTCGTGGTTGACTGGGTGAAACCCCTGGCCCATCTCGGTCCAGCCGCCGGACAGCTGCTCGATTTTGGCGCGCTCACGGCCTGGGCGCGGGACAATAACTTCGCTGTCCAGGATGATTTACCGCTCGGTCCTTATAGCCGCTGTCTGGTATTGTTTAGACACGAATAGACAGTTGCCGATTGTCCAGGGCCAGTTGATGTCCGCCAACCTGTAGCTTGCCGGCGGTGAACTGTTCACGATCCTCGAGGGATATGCTTGCAAACACCCGCGCTGTCGGCCGCTGGGGCGAGACCATGGCAGTACATTTTTTATTGCGCCAGGGGTATGTGGTCAGGGCCACTAACTTTCAGGTTCGGGGCGGAGAAATAGATATTGTCGCCCGGGAGGGCGGCACTCTTTGTTTTATCGAAGTCAAATTGCGCACTGCCGGCGATGGAAGCGCGGAGCGCGCCACCGACCGGAGAAAATTGTCCCGGCTCGCTCGGGCTGCCCGGGCATACTGTTTTCGGCACCGCATTGATACGGCGACGACTTCGATTCGATTTGAACACGTCAGCCTTTACTTGGACCGGCGGCGGTCGATTTTGCGGTGTATAAAATATTTGCTTCCATTGTAAGCTCAGCTGTGTTTGTGTTATACTGGCGCCATTAGTGTCTAATTAGCTCTAGTATGGATCTTGCTTCTGCTTCGATTTACGAGATACTGCGTTTCGCCGGGGCAGCACTCATTCTTGGCGGAGTTACGATTTATCTTTTTTCCCGGCGGTCCGGAGGGCGGCCTTTTGCCGTTTCCGGCGGGGCCGGCACCCGTACTCTGGATATGTACGCCGTTGACCTTACCCGCCAGGCCACCGAGGGCCGGATTGACCCGGTAGTCGGCCGGGAGGAAGAGATAACCCGGGTTACGCAAGTGCTAACCCGGCGAACAAAAAATAATGTTGTTTTGGTTGGGCCGCCCGGCGTAGGCAAAACTGCGATTGTCGAAGGGCTGGCGCTCAAGATAGTTACCGGCGACGTGCCGGCGGTTTTGCAGAACAAGAGGGTGCTTTCCCTGCAGGTGGCCGAGCTTTTGGCCGGCACCAAGTATCGCGGCGAGTTCGAGGAGCGGATAAAGCACATCGTAGACGAACTTAAGCGTTCAAATCGGACCATTATACTGTTTATCGACGAGATTCATACTGTCATGCAGACCAAGGGGGCCGAGGGTTCGGTGAATTTTTCCGACATATTAAAACCGGCGCTCGCCCGCGGCGACCTACAACTTATCGGCGCTACGACGCAGAAAGAGTACGAAGTATTTATCCAGCCGGACGAGAGTTGGGACCGGCGTTTTCAGGCGGTGCTCGTTGACGAGCCGACAGTGGATGAGGCGATCAAAATACTCGCCGGCGTGAAGAAAAATTATGAGACCTTCCATAAGGTGCAGTTCACCGACCGGGCGCTCGAAGCAGCCGTGAGGCTGTCGCAGGAGTATATCAAGGGCCGCCGTTTGCCGGATAAAGCCATTGACGTGATAGACGAGGCCGCCGCCATGGTAAATGTTCATGAGGGCGCGGCTCCGGATCATGCCGTGGCGCTCTTGCACGGCGCTGCCCAGCGCGTGTCAGCCGGGCTCCAGGGAGCTTTGCCGGAATCGGTGGAAAAGCTAAAACGCGAACTGGCGGGTCTGAAAGCGGAGGAAGAAACACCGACCCAGGAAAAAACGCTTCAAGCCTTGCGTAAAAAAATCGTTCAGAAGGTAAAAGAAATCGAAGAGGAAGAGAAACGAGTAAAGCAGACCGAGGGCTGGCCGCTCGTGGACGTGGATCATATCAAAGAGGTGGTGGCCGACTGGACGGGGATGGACAAGGGCGAGGTCCACTAAAATAGCTGCTGTTTTGATTTTTTAAGTTTCGGTCGTAAGAGACAGACAATTGGGTGCGATGAGTGTTTGTCTAATCTAGTTTTACATTTATTTTAGCGCACTATGTCGACAATTAGCGCAACCGCGGTTAAGGCGGTTACTAACACTAAGCTAGCGCTGGCAACAGCTTTGCTTGGTGCCTCGGCTCTTGCTGCCGCCGGCGCGGCCCTGGTGGGCCAGGGCGAATGCGCTGGCGAGTTGAAAGTGAAAACGGTTAATGACGGCTATTCGACCGTTTGCTTGCAGCAAACACTACAGCATGCTAACTCGGCGCTGCCCGATGCCGTTTATAAAGTGGCGCGACTTAACGCAAAATCGGTGGCTTTTTTTACGAACGGTACCCCCAAGGCATTGGTCGTAAAAGTCGGACAGACAGCCAGTGTGGGTTTTTCGGATGGAGTCTCTGTGGCGGTCTCTTTCCAGGGATTGGCGGAAGGTAAGGGAACGATACTGTTGCAAACAATAATGCCTAGTGTTCTTGAACCGGGAAACGGGATTCCGGAGCAATTAACCTGCGCTGCCATCAGCAGTTCTTCCGCGGAAAAGTTTTTTTCTGAGTGCAAGGCACAGGCAAAGCAGTATCTTTGTTTTAGCAAGAAAACCGCAGATTTCATCGGCTGCAGCAACGATAAACAGGCTTGCGAGAAAGACCAGGCCGATCTTGGTTTGCAGTGCGAATTGCCTGTCCTCAACTCGGCCCAGTGTCCGGAGATGGAAAAAAATTATCCGTGGTCAGATAGCTTCCAACAATGCAAAGGACAGGGCAAGCAGTACCTTTGCTTCAACAAAGTAAATGGCTCTTTCATCGGCTGCAGCAACGATAAACAGGCTTGCGAGAAAGACCAGGCCGATCTTGGTTTGCAGTGCGCCGTCAGCCTGCCTGCTCCGGCGGAGGAGAAACCGGCAACCTACCCGGGGCCGGTTACAAGCAAGTGCAATGATCCGGACAAGACCTTTAATCCGTCAGAAGACAAATCTTCAGCCTTTGATACCGCGTCTCTGCTCGTGAAATCAATGATCCAGATTAAGATGAATCCGGGCAGTTCCAAGATAACCAAATTTATCGATATTTGCGACCCCAATTATCCGGGCAAGGTACACGAAGCTTTGTGCCTCAGCGAAAAGAAGGTGGGCACATATTTGCGGGATTGCCCGGAGGGCACTTCATGCCAAGATGGCGCTTGTCGGGAAAAATTAACTCCTGCTGATTAGCGAGCTATATGGAAACCACCACCAAAACCGCTAGCGTGACGATAACCAATACGCGGTTGGCCATAGCGACCGCCTTTTTGGGGGCGGCTTCTCTGGCGGCCGCCGCTGCCGGCATGGGTGCCGGCAAAATGAGCTTGGCCGGGCGGACCGGCTACGGCGAATACAACCCGGCGCCCGTCGCGAACCCGGTATCTATCGCTCCGCTCGATAATGTCGCGGCCGCCGCGACTTACGTATTTTGGGGCGACCCGGCGGCTAAACAGACCGATCTTTTTGGCTTCAAGTATAAATTGGGTTCGCTAGAGGACGCCGGACTCAAATCTTTGGCGTTTAGGTTTGTCAAAAAAGAGGAAGGACTCGACAGCCAGGCATCTTCCTCTCAGCCTACCTGTCTGCTTACCAACATTGATCTATTGGGCCCGGGAGGAAAAACAGTGGCCAACGCCATGGTCAACAGTACTCCCGCCCCGGGAAGCGCGCCGTTGGTTTACTCCTTGTATGAACAGCTGTCAGGGGGACTCATCATACCGAAAGGTTCGTCCGGTAATTATTATTTAAGGGCGGCAGCTGTAACTGCCGACGATCTTTTGGCGCCAAAGGTTCACGGCTGCACGTTTATACCGGAGATCCACCCGCAGGATATAGAGCTTATCGGAGCGTCCAGCGCAGATAAATTGATTGTGGCGAGTGCCGCCCCGAGCATCAAAGGCCCGCCCGTAACGGTTTTGGCCGCCGCCCCCCGGTTGAGCTGGGCGGGAAATGCGCCGGGGGAGGGTTCGCCCAATGGCGGCGCAGTCGGCGCGGCCGGACAGGTGGTGGCAAGCCTCCTGGTGGAGAATCATGGTTTTGCCAGCACTTCTATCTCTCTCGCCAATTTGCCTTTTACCTTGTACTCCACGGCTCCGCTTAAATCTGGCCAGGCAGTGAACGTTTATGCCGGAGAGCCGGGGGGAAATGCCAAATCGAGCCTGTTGTATTCTGCCAAACTTGTACCGGGCAAAGGTTGGATCAAAAAAAAGGATGCGACCTACGAAGCTAACATTGCCGATAAGATTACCGCGCCGGTTATTCTCGAAGGAGGCAAGACTAAGCTGTTTACCGTGGTGTTGGATACTCCCGGCCAAACCGGCCAGGTGTGCGTCAAGGCTCGTTCAGGAGACCTGGTTTGGAAGGTGGGCAGCCAGAAAAAACCGCAGCGCGGCGCCGATCCATCGGTACCGGAGCTAAAAGAAGTCAAATGCCTCGATTACGGGGCGGTAGCCGCTCCCACAACCACGGCGCAGCAGCCGGTGATAAAAGAAATGAGGCTTGAGACAGGGGGCAACCCGCCCGTCGTGACAAGCAAGTCGGCGGCGCAATCTTCGCCCAAACTGGGAAATTTTTATGACGGGGCGCAAGCGGATGTCGGCGTGCCAGATATGCGCGCGGTGGTAAAATTGACGGTAGACGGGGCGGCCGAAGATACGCAGTACGGCTTTTATGTGTTGTCGTTTAGCTACTTTAAGGGCAACTTTGTCAGCGACAAGCCAGAAGATTCGTTTGCTTCTTTGGTTATGCCCGGGGTTGTCTGGACCGCAAAACCGGAGTATAGCTTTGTGACCAGCAGTTCAAAATTTGTGGTGTACGCGTTGGTTAAAAACGGCGATGCCGTTTATCCGTTTTTTCCGAATCTGAAGATAGACGATGCCACTTACATAAACGTTTGGGCCAAGCCCGCCCTACCGATAGCTTCGTCCACCCCGCAGTTCGGCCTGCTGCCGTTTAACGGCACCCTATATTCCGGCGGCAACGTGCCGGTGGCCTCGTTCTTTGTCCGCAATCAGACCCTGACTAAACCAACGGAAATAGCGCTTAAGAGTTTGCCGCTAACAGTTTCCATGTCCTCTTTGCCGCAAGCCGACCGGACTCTTAGTATTAGTAAGCTTGAGGTCGGATCTCCCACATTGGCAACGACAGTGCTGCAGCGGGTGATCAAACCCGGTGAATGGAAGTACTTTAAACGCTCTCAGACTTACGAGTTCACCGTTAGCGATGCCTGGAGTGAGAACGTGGTCATTGAAACCGGCGGCCAGCGGAATTTTCAGGTAACGTTTGACACTTTGCAGGTCAAACCCGCGGAGTTCGTGTGCGTTAAGGTGGAGACGGGAAAGGTGACCTGGTCGCAGTCGGTCGCCCCGGCCGCTTATGTCTTCACAGGCGTTAAGCCAGAGTATGGCTTAAGCCAGCCGACGTGTTTGGTCAAATAAAGCTAGGCCTTGACAGTCCCCTGGGCTTGTGGTAGACTCCAAAGTAAGGTAGCTCAGATTGAGCTGCCTTATTTTATAGCCACCCCTTGGCACCGGCCAGATTCCATCCTTTCGATTATTTTTTAAATTTAACCGACGCTATGTCCGAAATCACTAAGGCCATCCAGATTTTGTGCGATGATAAAGGCCTTGACTATAACATAGTCATGGAAGCCTTGGAATCGGCGCTGGCCGCCGCCTACCGCAAGGATTTTGGCAACCGGCAACAGAATATCAAAGTCAAATTCGACCCGGAGACGGGAGATATGGAAGTCTGGGACGAGAAAGTGGTGGTCGAAGACGTTGACCCGGAAGAGCTGGAGCGGTCGCAGACTGAACTTACCGAACGCCGCGAGCAGGCGCGCAAAGAGCAACGCGAGCTGAGCGAAGAGGAAATAGCCGACCTGGTGCGTTTTAACCCCAAGACCGATATTATGATCGGGGAGGCCAAAGCGATCAAGCCGAACGCCGAGCTCGGCGAGACATTGGTTATACCGCTTGAGGTGCCGGGAGATTTCGGCCGCATGGCGGCGCAGACTGCCAAACAGGTGATTATCCAGAAGTTGCGCGAAGCCGAGCGCACGGCAGTAGTGGAAGATTTTCGGAAACAGCAGGGGAGTATCGTATTCGGTTTTGTCCAGCGTTTTGACCGCAGCGGCTCTTTGATTGTCGATCTGGGCAAGGTTACCGGCATCGTACCCCCGGCCGAACAGGTGCGCCGCGACCATTATAAACTTGGCACCCGGCTTAAGTTTTACGTTGTTTCGGTAGACATGGGTCTGCGCGGTCCGGAAATCATTTTGTCGCGCGCGGATAAACGAATGGTCCAGGTAATTTTTGAACAGGAGATACCGGAAATCGCCAACGGCGATGTGGTAATTCGGGGTATTGCCCGCGAAGCTGGGAACCGCTCCAAGGTCGCGGTAGCCACCGATGACGAGGGTATCGATCCTATAGGTTCGTGCATCGGTCAGCGCGGCAGCCGCATTACCACTATCATTGACGAGCTGGGGGGAGAAAAAGTGGACATTATCCAGTATAGCGACGACCCGGCGCAGTACATCAAACAGGCTTTGTCTCCGGCTAAAGTGGCCGAGGTGTCCCTAAACCCGCAGACCAAAGAAGCGGCCGCCCGGGTCGCGCCCGACCAGTTTTCGCTGGCTATCGGCCGCGACGGGCAGAATGTCCGCCTGGCGGCCGAGCTATCCGGCTGGAAGATAAAAGTGGAAGAGATCGGCGGCGAGGCCAAAATAGCCACTAGCGACGGAGATGGCGTACCGGCGGAGGAACCGGCGCCGGAGACACCGGAAACGGAGGGGAAAGAGAATGCCGGGACGAAAGAAGAGTAGAAAAGAGATTCGGCCCCGTGTCTTTGGACGCGGGGTTTTTATTCGACCGTTGCCGCAGGGTGCCTTAGGTGTTATACTCTACGCGTTTATTCATCCTTAGTTTTTATGCGCGAGATATTTCAAATAGTGGTTTATCAGCCGATTTTCAACGCCTTTGTCGGGCTGTACGACCTTATCCCGGACGTGGGCATGGTAATACTGCTTTTGACAGTTATTATCAAGGCCGTACTTTATCCTCTAACCTCCTCCTCGATCCGGGCGCAAAAGTCGCTGAGCGAGCTGCAGCCAAAATTGGAGGAATTGAAACAAAAACACAAAGGGAACCAGCAAGTGCTGGCTCAGGAAACCATGAAGCTCTACAAGGAGCACAAGGTAAATCCGTTTGGTTCCTGTTTGCCCCTTCTGGTTCAGTTGCCTATTTTTCTGGCTCTTTACTGGGTTCTCCAGCGGGGTCTGACAACGGTTAATTTTGACGGCCTGTATCCTTTTGTCCCCAACCCCGGAAACATAAATACCGTTACGCTCGGCCTGGTGGATCTTAAGCAGACGAACTTAATACTGGCCGTTTTGGCCGGCTTGGCCCAGTATTGGCAGGCCAAGATGTTGACTCGGAAAAAGCCGCCGCTCGCCGCCGGGACCGCGGCCAAAGATGAGACCATGGCCGCTATCATGAATAAACAAATGCTCTACTTGATGCC
>Ga0208246_1001514_pt1 | contig 12741 bp, 8 predicted proteins | sample RifOxyD2_FD_184039 | JGI IMG/M metagenome (GOLD analysis project Ga0208246, IMG submission 184039) | Soil microbial communities from Rifle, Colorado - Rifle Oxygen_injection D2 (SPAdes) | ecosystem: Environmental > Terrestrial > Deep subsurface > Rock core/Sediment | place: Rifle, Colorado... | reverse complement strand
TGTTTTTAAGGTTACTTGAGAGATTAAAAAGTTGTATCCCATCGTAGAGTGCGGACAAATATCCTGCAGAGTTTTTATAAGAGAGTTTATACCCTCTATAGTATTTCTGTTCTTAAGATATCCGCTTTTAAAAACCTGTTCAAGCGTTGTTGTTTCGTTTAATCTCTTTAGAGCTATAAAAAGAGCCGCTACATCTTCGGACTTTTGAAATCTGTAGTAGTGGTTTTTTAATCCATCTCTTATCTCATCATCATTTTTTTGCAAAAGAGAAAAGTCAAGAGAGTTTAAAAATTTCACTATCTGTTTTACATTTCCATATGCAAAAAGCGCACAAATCAGCGAAACAGTCGGATCTTTATACTTGTGTGCGACCATAATGGGGTCAAGCCTCTCTTCACAAACCTCGCCTTCGCAGTTGCGTTTTTCTACTTCTGCATCTAGCAGTTGTTTTATGTTTATGTCACTCATCTGCACTCATCAAATAATATAAATAGCTTCATTTTTATCATCATATCTGTAATTAACTATCTCGCCGCTTATCATAAGCTCTATAGCTTTTTCTATAATCTCAAGCGGAGCGATAAACCACTCTCTGGGAGTATATCTTTTAGCGCCACTACCGTATATATCTATATTTAAACAACTATTTGCAAAAAATCCATGCAGCAACTGTTCCAATTTTTGCGTATTAAGATTGAAACATCTGTACACCGCCACGATTTTTACGGACGCCATAAGGTATGTCGGTTCGTTAATTGCATTTTTTACTCTCTCTTTTACATCCGTTCTTGAATAGCCTATTTTATAAAGATCTTTCTTAGTCATAATTCTATCGTCTTTACTCAAAGACTCCAATATATAAATATAACCGTCTTCGCTGTCTTCATCCGTTACTTGAGCCAGCTTATCCAGAACTTTCTCCTCATGCTCGCTTACAAAATAGCCGTCTTCATATAGTCCTTTGCCAAAGGAACGAAGCAGCATATTTGACTCCGTGGCGTTTTCAAAGATGATTTTTGTTCTGCCGTCTAGTTTATTAAATTTGTCTTTTTGAGGTTTGAGTATTTTCTCCAAATATGCCAAAACTCCCTTTAGCACAAAAAAGTTTCTCTCTTCAAAATATTTTTCATTGAACTTTACAAGCTTTCTTTTGCCAAGCTTCAAATCATTTTGAACATCTTTAAAAGTCTGTTCATATTTTTCAAAATCTTTACATGGTTTTCTTTGAGCCACAAAGTCAGTCTGTTCACGCTCTTTTGGAATATTTTTCAGAGTAAATATATCATCATCTATCTCATCTAAAAGCCCAAAAGCATCATCATTTAAAATATCATCTATGGAGTTTATCTCTATCTTTTGCAAAATATCAAATCTATCATAATCTTTGAGATACTCAATTTTCTCTGGATTTTGTCTTATTCCCTCAAGCCTTGAAAAAAGATTTCTCTCACTCATATTTGTCGATTTTTTAGGCTCATGCCCATTTTTCTCTACAAAATCATTAATCTCTTCAAAACTTGAAATAAGCCTATCATCTTCATTGAGCGATTTAGCTTTAGCTTTTGCCTCGCCCAAAAGCCCAAGTGGGTCACCCTCTAAAATCTCATCAAGCGAAAATTCAACCATTTGCTTTTTCTCTTCTTAGTTTATTTAAGTAGATAAGTGCTTCCGCCATTCTCATTTCTGCAAAATCTCTACTGCCAATATCTGGCATTCTTCCGTGTTCGCTTTTAAATGCAGGTATTTTTTTATAAAGTATCACCGCTTCTTCTGGCGTCATCTCTATCCTTGTAGCTTCAATGCTCTCTTGAATCAGCTTCAACACATGAGTAGTTACAGACTTAGATAAAATCTCAAAAGCCTTTTGAAACGGATTTATCTGGTCTATGAGGTCAATATGAAGTTCATCAATATTGACAAATTTATCCGCCATCTTGATAAACTTTTTATCGCCGCTCTCTATGATATGCCCATTTTTTACAACACTGTCAACCACTACATGTTGTCGCAACTCTTCCACTTCGCTATCGGTTAAATCAGGATATTTGACTTTTATGATTTTTGGTATCAAAACTCTGTTTATCACCTCTGCATCAAGATTTCCGGGGATTGCTTTTATCATCACTTCATCTTGCAAAATAGTCGCTTTTAAGTCATTGAGATCTGATTCTATTATGTCTTCAACTCTTTTGCTTGATGGTTTTTTAAAACCTCTTATCTTTAGTTCGCCCTTTTGATTTGGCTCGGTATCATTTTCAAATCGTGGTTTAAATTTAAAGTTTGGAGCTAAAACCTGTTCCATAAGCAGTGATGCCGTGATAGCTTTTAACATGTTGTTTACAGATACTTTTACCTCGTCATTTTGAGCATCAGGCTGGGCTATAAGATTTGTAAATTGTGCATGCGTTTTATTGTCGCTGTCTCTTGTAGAGCGTCCTATGATTTGGATGATTTCTGTAAGTGAACTTCGATAACCAACAGTCAGAGCATGTTCACAAAACGGCCAGTCAAAGCCCTCTTTTGCTTTTCCAAGAGCAATAATTAAGTCCATATCTTCAGATTTTTTATGAGTATTCAAATAAGTGTCTATTCTTGATCTCGATTTTGGGTCATCTTCTACTAAATCAGCTACTTTTAAAAGTTTACCATCGCCGTGCCTCTTTACTATGATGACCCCATCCTCAGTTGTTTGCACAACACTGCCTATGATATCCAAAATAGTATCCACCTCTGCATATTTATCTTTTGTCGATTCACCAGAATTTACATTTGGGATGTGCAAAATCGTTTTTTTATCTGTGTCTAAAATATCTGCTATCGCACTTGTATAGCGACCTTGATAAAAGTGATAGCCGATACCTAAAGATTTGAGATGCTCATAACCGTTGAGCTGTTCGTAGTAGTTATAAGTAACTTTTGCGAATTTTGCTTCATCTTCAGGAAGTAAAACAGGAACACTGTCGCCTCTAAAGTATGAACCCGTCATCGCAACTATATGAGCGGTAGAATTTGGTATGACACTTCTTAAAAGTTCGCCTAGCTGGTTTTCGCCATCTGCTGAAACATGGTGAAACTCATCAATAGCCAACAAACAGTTGTCAAATTTAGCATCTTCTAGCTCTTTAAAAGCAAAACGCAAAGTTGCATGCGTACAAATGAGTATCTTCTCATCACTTGCCATAAACTTTTTAAATGCTTCAACCTTGCTTTTTTCTGCATCGATACTGCAAAGATTATAAATCGGGTTTGGCTCCCATGAAGCAAAAAAACCATCTTTTTTCAAATCAGTAGTGCCAAAAGAACCACCGATGGAGCGTTCAGGAACAGCGACAATCACTTTTTTTAAACCTTGATGATAGAGTTTATCCAAAGCTATAAACATCAAAGCTCTTGATTTTCCGGAAGCTGGAGGAGCTTTGAGCAAAAGATATTGCTCACCTCGTGCATTGTAGGCTTTTTCTTGCATATCTCTCATACCAAAGCTATTGGTCTTTTTGCTCTCACCAGTTTGTGCGTAATTTACTTCTATAATGTTTGTCATTTTAACCTCCCCAAAATATCTAAAGCTTCCATCTCGAACTTAGAAAATGCAAACCATTTTTTGCCCAAATCTTTGAGACTTGCTCCGATATGATAAACTTCTTTGTTGTCAAGTATCATAAATCTATCGTGAGCATTTTTAAACTCTTTTAACTCAACATTTTGATATTGAGCTTTGTATTTTTGATAATCAAGCTTTAATTGTTTTGTTATGGTTTGTGTATAAATTTTTATTTTTAGGTTTGTATATCTGCTGAAAAGTGTAAAAACTGTATCATCTATGTAGTTGTCAATAAGCACGACTTCACTTCTTGCACTTTTTAACAAATCGTTTACAAAAACATACGCATCATATGTTTGTCCATCATAAAAGATTTTCTTGCTTGGCTTGATACTATCATCTTTAATAAGTGCTTTCATCTCTCCCATTTGAGACTTTAACACAAATACTTCATTTTCCAAAGATACAAATCTTTCATTTGTGATTTTTTCAGAGTTTATCGCATATCCATTGGTAATATAGCTTTTTAGTACGGATGTCGCCCATTGTCTAAATTTTATTGCCTTAGATGAATTCGTTCTATATCCTACGGCTAGAACAATATCTAAGCTATAAAAACTTACAGGTTTATCAGAATTTGCAATATGCATTTTTTGCATATTGCTTTTTTCGTCCACTTCATTGTCTCGGAAAATATTATTGATATGTCTGCTGATGACACTTTGGTCTTTTTCAAAAATATCACACAACTGTGCTTGAGTAAGCCAAAGAGTATCTTGTGTAACTGAAACATTCAGTTCTAGCTCACCATCATCATAAATAACCATATCTGATTTATTTACCTTGTTCATTGTTCAAAGTTCCAAGTGTTCATTTTATATATCATACTAAAACAATTTATTTTCATTGAAAAGTATGTCATTTTGAAATATTTTTATTTTTGCCTCTGCTGTAAAAAGCTCCGCCAACTTACAACCTAGCATCATGGCATGTCCTCGGATGGTGTAGGGTTTGTTTGAGGTAATGTCGGTGGTTGTGATTTGGTTTGTCATTTTATTTTGGCTATCCCTATCATTATCTTTACTTATCAAAAAGTAAATTTTTAACATCTTTAATATTTGTAACTATTTCTTTTAAAATAGTTCCATCTCCATGTTTTTTATCTAAAGATTCACTCACATTATATGAAATAGTTTGAATTGCAGAATCCAATAATTTAATCAATAGTGAACTATCCTTTTCATTAAGTGCTTCAATCTGTTGCTTATAGCTACTGTAAGACTTTGCTAAAGCTTCTTTATGTGCATATTCTTGTTCAAGTCTTTGATTTTCACTTCTTCGCTTGCTTGCATATATTGCAAGCCAAATCAATGGTGCAGTTATAGGTAAAGAATGTAACAGTGATTTACCAATGTCTTCAATAGTATTGAGTTCACTTAAGCTTGTAAAAGAGAATACTGTGATTCCTACAAGTGATGTTATAAAAGCCAGATTCCATAAAATAATTGGCAGTTTGAATTTCTTTCTTTCTTCAAAATATGCCGTAGCTAATCCAGCACTTGTAGCACTAGGTATCAATCCATTGATTTTCTCTATAAGTGCTTTAAGTTTTGTATTTTGTTCTATCTCAAAATCTGTTAAAGATGTTAACCTTGCGTCTAATTCTTGTTTTAGTCCATCAATTCTTTTTTCTTTATTTGCATCAAGTTTTCCATAAATCTTTATATAAAATTTTTCAAGCTCTTCCAGTTCATTTGTAGCTTCCGTAAGTGACTCTTTGATTATACTAATTTCATCAAAGATTGCTTTCTTTGCTGTCAATATTTCAGTTTTTGTTGATGTATAATCACTCTCATCTATTAATGTTTCATTATAAAATTTATTAATTGCATCATATCTTTTTTCAATATCATCAAAAGTATTTTTTACCTTAATTGCAATACTTTCCTCATCATCAATCAGTTCATTTTTTAATTGCTTGATTTGTCGAGTGGCATCTTTAATTTCTTCTAAATTTATCTCACTTAACGACTCTTCAATCGTCCTGCTATATTCACTTAACATAACAGATACAGAACGAGCAGAAACTTTAGGAATCAAAATATTCGCATTTTTCAAATGAATAGTGCAGTTATCAATATGTGTATTGGCTCTTTGTAAATGTGCAATATTCTTATTTGAAACGAATGCATTAAACTCAGGAATAGCACTATTTAGATGAGTTAGTGGTTCATTTAAAATATTAATCTTATTAATTTCAGGATCAATTAGCTTCAAATAACTTTCAATAAAAACTAAAATCTTTTTTAATCTAGCAAGTTCCAACAAAATAGCTGAATCTGCAATTTCTTCAGTGTTATAGTTTTCAACCGATTCTTTAAAGCTATTCCATTTTGTATGAAAGTCACTTTCATTATAATTATCCATCCATCTTGACATTTTTAACTCCTGTTAATAGTTTCTTTATAAGTTTTATATAAAAAGATAGCCATAGTTCCAGCCAAATTTACAGCTAGTTCACCATGCCTTTCTTTTGGTTTTATTTTTAATTTTGTAGCACCATGAGCATCACCCAATTTATTTCTCATTGCACCAAGCCCGCTTATTATTCCGTTAGCTCCACCAAGTATTTGTTTAAAAATTCCTTCTTGATGTTGTTCTGGAGCTAAATTTAAAATTTTTGCTACTTCTTTATATAACTCTGATAATTCCATATTGTCATTATGATTTATTTGTTGTTCGTCTAAAATATGTTTTAATAAACTTTCAATCAATGTTCTTGCTATTGTAATCGCACCTTCTGGATCACTATCTTTTCTCTCTATAGCTTTTTGCCATTGTTGATGTATGTGAGTTTCATCAAATACGACCAATTCATCTAATGGAGAAAATGTTTTAAATTCTATTTGATTAAGAAGCGGTGTAAACTCACTCCAAATAAATTCTCTTCGTCCTTGATAAGAACCAAATTTTCCTTTGATAAAATTCCAAAACTGATTTGTATCTCTACAAGTTTTAATCCAACTAGGAAGCAACTTTTGAAAATCACTATTTTTTAATACTTTTTGTCTTACATAATCATAATATTCAAAACTTCCACCTGTTGCACGACTTATCAAGCCGCTTTCCAAGTATTTGATTAATTCATAATCATTTAATCCACTGATTGTTGCCATTTCATCATTTAAATTTAAGCTCATATTTTCTTCCCCTCCTTCGCCGTCATCTCTTCATACATTTTAAAGAGGTATTCTAGGCGTTCTTCGTCGGTTTCGAATGGTTTGGGGCGGTAGCATTGTTCTATGGCTGTGTCTAAGTTATGGTGGGCTTTTTGTAAGCCTTCTGGCATTTTGTTTGGGTCGTAGAGTTGGGCTAGTGTTTTTTGACTGTGTTTTTCTCGTTCGTCTAAAATACCCCATACAAGCTCGGTGAGTTCTTCTTTTTGTTTTTTTGAGATGTTTGGGAATGGGAAGGTGTTGTAACAAATAGTATTTGAATATTGCATGTCTGTTTTCATTCTTCCTGCAACTGCTTTAACCCACACAATATGCATTTTTGAAGACAAAATACCAAATATATAAACTTCTTGGCTATAAACAATTCTCAATCCATTTGAAATCACAGTATCTTTATCCATAAAACCAACTGGTAGATATTCTCTTTTTTCTGACCCAGTTTGTGGAACGATTATCGAATCTAAATTTTGATGTTTGGCTTCATCAAATAAATGTGGAGTCTCTGCTTTTTTTCTCGTAGCAACTTTATTACTTGCCAATCTAAATTGTTTTACCTTTTCAAATCTATCTGTCAAAGCTTTAATTTTATAAGCTTCTTCTTTATCTTTTTCAGTAATCCAAATACAATACCTTTTATTACCACTCATAAAATCTTGATTGCCCGTGTATTTTTTTATAAACTTTTCTGTTTCTTTAAAATGTGAAGTGATTTCAACCTTTTCATTCTGAGACAAAGTTAAATAACCATTGTCTGAGGCTTTACTTCCTATGGTCATTTCTGGTAGTTTTGAAATATTGTTTCTAAGTCCATTTATGATGATATTTCCACTATTTGCCAAGTAAGCATTAATATTTTTTACTTCTTGTTTTATATTTTCAAGATAAAGATATTTTCTTTCATTTGAAATATTTCTAAGTCCGATAATCACAACAGAAACACCTGCATTGTCTTTTGCGTTATTTTTCCATTTAAAAGATTGATAAGCAAAGCCTATTTCTAAACACATGTCAAAAATATAAGACCATAAAATGCCTACTTGTTCGCCTTGAGTTATTGAGTTTGTAGTTACAAAAGCTAGTTTTATATTTGAATTTTCTATATATTTTGCACCTTTGTAAAACCAACATGCTATATAGTCAAGTTTTTTATAACTGCTTACATCACTAAAAACAAAAGCCATATCAGCTTTTTGTTCTATGTTTTGCTTGCCTGAGCCTTGATACGGCGGATTCCCCAAAACATAAATCTCATCACCGTCATTCTTCGGGCAAACCTCTTCCCACTCTACCCTTGTTGCATTGCCATGGACGATATTTCCCCCGTCATGAAGCGGTAGGCTTGGGCTTGTTCTGCCGAACTCTTCGTAAAATTTCAGGTTCATTTGGTGTTCTGCGAGCCAAAGTGAGAGAAGTGCTACTTCGTGGGCGAAGTCGTCTAGTTCTATGCCGTAAAACTGGGTAAGTTTTATCTCGCTAAATGCAAAGCTTTTTTGAGATGACAAGCTATCTATTCGCTTGAAGATGCTCATCTCAAGCTCTCTTAGTTTCTTATAAGCGATGATGAGAAAATTTCCGCTTCCGCATGCGGGGTCAAAGATTTTGATATTTGAAACTCTTGCATGTAAAGCTTGGAGTTTGGCTTTGCTCTCATACGCTTTTTCAAACTCCATGTAAAGCTCATCCAAAAATAGCGGTTCGATGACTTTCATGATGTTTGGTACGCTTGTGTAGTGCATGCCCATTCCGCCACGATGCTCGGGAGTTACCACAGCTTGTATCATACTTCCAAATATGTCTGGGTTTATCTCTGACCACTTTAGCTTTCCGACTTCTATCATGAGTGAACGAGAACGGGTTGTAAAAATCGGGAGCTTGACATGTAAAGCAAAAAGTCCGCCGTTTACATAGGGAAAAGCATTCAGATATGCGGGTGTGTTTGGCTCTCTTTTGCTCTCTTGTGTGTTGAAAATGGTAAAAAGTCTTTGCAGGTAGCTGTCCAAATCGCTTCCGTCTAACTGCGTGTGTGAGGAGATGGAAGAGGTAAAGATATTGTCTTCAAAGATGTTGGTATCTTCCGCAAAGTAGCAAAACAGAAGCCTTGTGAGAAAAACATTGAGAGAGTGGATGTCCTCTTTTGTCTCAAAGTGGTTGTTTTTTTGCAGTTCGTCAAAGAGTTTTGCCATCTTGAGCGAGGCTTTGACATCAGCTGGATTTTCGTCGGTAAATGTGGCTTTTTCCATTCCTGCAAGCGGTAGGAAAAAATCGTAATGATTTGTAATGTTTAAAAGTTCGGTGTCAAGGCTGTCATCGGTTTTGGTGTCATAGGCTAAAAGCGTCTCATAGTCGGTAACGACGATAAACCGTGGGCTGTGTTTTGTAACCTCTTTTGCACTCTTAAGAGCATCTATGGTTACATGTAAGTTTTCATCTGCGACTTTGAAAAAGAGTTTTTTTCGTAAAACAAGTTCGCCCTCTGCCTCAAGCCTGTCGTGGTCGCTTCCCTGCACTCTTTTGATGGTTGATTTTGGAGTGCCATAAGCCAGAAGCAGGTCGAAGATAAAAGTTTCTTTGTTGAAGTTTGCCACTAAAGTGTTTAAGTTGCTTTCTATTTCTATGACGGTCATTCATCGCCTTGAGTTTGGTTGTAAATATAATTTAAATCAGATTTATCACTATTTTATCCAAAATAGAATTTAGATTTTATTTTTTTATCTTCAAGAAATATTTTAGCACTTTAATTGGATTTTGATGGCACAGCTCTGATTTAACAAAAATATAATCCAAAAATGCTATACTAGTTCAAAATTTCTAAGGCCTTGGAATGTTTCATATTAACTTAAATAGAAAAATTTTCTGGATTGTTGCTGTTCTTATAGTTTTTTCCAATGCTCTTCTTACTTACACGATGTATAAAAAAAATCAAGAGATGATTGAAGTTAGGGCATTATCAAAAGGAAATAATCTTAAAAACTATTTTATTTCTATGAGAAATATATATCATCATCAATTTTTAAACAGCGGTGTAGATCTAAACGATACGACTATCGGTTTCTTGCCTGCTCATGCTTCTACCCTTATAAGCGACAAATTTGCCGAGCTATCAGAAGACGGAACAACAATTAGAAATGTAACAGACAGAGCCAGAAACCCAAAGAACAAAGCAGATAAGTTTGAGCTTGAAGCGATTGAGTATTTTAAAAACAACCCAAACAAAACTACGCTTATGAAAAAAATAGAACACAACGGAATGGATTTTTTTAACTTTACCTCACCGCTTATTATAGAACCTTACTGCATTGCTTGCCACGGGAAGAAAGAGGAGACTTTAGCGTCCATCCAAGAGAGATATGATAATGCTTATGACTATAAAGTAGGCGATATACGCGGTGTTACAAGTGTAAAAATTCCCTCAGAAAAATTAACAAATGAAAGTATGCACAGTTTTTACAGTATCGCGATTTTTAGCTGGATCACCATACTCTTTTTGCTAATCCTTATCTACTATACTATCAAAAAGCTCACAATTAAGGATGTTGAGCAAAAAATGATCCTTCAAAATGAAGTAAAAATAAAAACTGCTGATCTTGAAGAACAAAAAAATGAGTTGAAAGTTGCCAATATAAAACAGCAGCATCTATTTTCCATACTCAGAACCGTAGCAGATTGCAACCAAATTCTTATAACTGCAAAGAATATTGACGAACTTATACAAAATACAGCTGTATCTATGCACTCTAATACTTCATTTGCAAGTATTAAAATCTTGATTTTTGAAGATGGCAAACTTAGAGTAAAAAGTTCTATTGGACTTGATGAAGAGATGGAAGTATTACCGATAGAAGAAGATGTGTTTAAAAATAATCATAACGTATTCTTAAAAAACTTTGACAAGTCTATGCCGCAAGAGTGTCTAGATAAAATAAAAAGACACAATATTACTGAGATATACGCTCTTCCGCTTAGAAAAGAACACTATTCAAAAGAGGCGCTTGGGGCTATGATTATATGCTCCACTGAAGAGAATGGTCTCTCTATAGAAGAGCGAAATATGATAAATGAGCTGGCTGGTGATATCGGCTTTGCAATAAACTCTTTTTATCAAAAAGATGCGATTAATCAGCTTTCATACTATGATCAGCTTACAAATCTTCCGAATCAAAATCTTTTCGAGCAGCATTTAAATCAGGCACTTTTAAAAAGTAGCGAGACTTTAAAATATGGTGCCGTTTTATTTTTGGATTTTGACGATTTTAAAAATGTAAATAATCTGATGGGCAAAGATATAGGTGATGAAGTTTTAAAAGAGATGGCTAGCAGGCTCGTGTCAAGAACAGACAAGACATCTATGATCTCAAGGTTTGGAAGTGATAAATTTTTACTTTTGATTGAAGATCTCTCAAGCGACGAAAAAGAATCTGCAATCATCTCAAAACAGTTTGCACAAAAAACAGTAGCACTGGCAAAAGAGCCTTTTATCTTAAACAATAAAACTTTTCATCTAACCTGCAGTATAGGAATTGTTCTCTTTTTTGATCATAGAACTCTATCTGAGACAATTTTAAATCAAGCAGAATATGCTATGAGAGTTGCAAAAGACAGCGGAAAAAATGTTATAAAATTTTATAATCAGACACTTCAGGATATGACGAACTTAAGATCTTTAATGTTGCAAAATCTTAAAGAAGCGGTTTTGGAGCATCAATTTGTTCTTTACTACCAAAAACAAGTTGATAGCAATGCAAATGTTATGGGTGTTGAAGCGCTTATAAGATGGCAACACCCCAACTTAGGGTTTATCTCTCCGGGTGAGTTTATTCCGCTTGCGGAAGAGTCTGATATTATAAAAGATATAGGTGCTTTTGTGCTAAACGAAGCTACAAATCTCATTATAAAATGGGCTGATGATACCATTAAAAAAGAGTGGAGGATCTCTGTAAATATCAGCCCAAAACAGTTTAGAGATGAAACTTTTGTGGATAATATTAAAAACTTAATAATCTCAAAAAATATAGATCCAAAGAAACTAAGAGTTGAGTTGACTGAGAGTGTTTTAATAGACAATCAACAGAGTGCAATGCAAAAAATCGATGAATTAAATAGATTTGGCGTCTCTATCTCGATTGATGATTTTGGAACCGGATACTCAAGTTTAGGATATCTCAAACATCTGAGTATCGATGAGTTAAAAATAGATCAATCATTTGTCTTAGGATTAAGTGAAAATTCTTCAGACAAAACCATCATAAAAACTATTCTTACTATGGGAGAAGAGTTTGGTTTTGAGGTTATAGCAGAGGGAGTTGAAACAAAAGAGCAGTTTGAGGAGCTTAAAAATCTTGGATGCAACTATTTTCAAGGCTACCTTTTTGCGAAGCCCTGCCCTGAAAAAGAGTTGTAAATATAAATTAAAACTGTGGCTGAAGAAACGGTATAACTTGCTTTTTACGGCTTAGTACGCCATCAAGCCATGCTTGGTTGTTTTGAAGTTTTATGCCAAATGCCGCTTCAACTTTTGTCACATCATCACTTAAACATAAAAGCTGTGAGCCCTCTTTCATGATATCTGTTAAAAGAATGATTATGGTATGAAGCCCGTCTTCTTCTTTCATCAGTTTCATATCGGCAAAAAGCTCGCCTATTCTGCTCTCTAGCACCGAGATATCTACCATTTCAAGCTGCCCAACTCCGACTTTCGTACCGTTCATATCAAATGCTTTATAGTCTCTTGTGTTTAAGTTTCTTGCACTTGCGCCATCAACCGCAGATTTTGCTATAAACATCGCCATTGCAAGCGCTTTATAATCAGAAATTCCACAAATCTCAGACAGCTCTTTTACAGCTTTTGTATCGGCTTTTGTACATGTAGGAGATTTGAAGATCACGGTATCGCTTAAAATCGCACACATCATCATTCCTGCTATATCTTTTGGAATCTCTACTTTATTATAGTCATACATCTCTTTT
>Ga0208246_1001511_pt1 | contig 12745 bp, 15 predicted proteins | sample RifOxyD2_FD_184039 | JGI IMG/M metagenome (GOLD analysis project Ga0208246, IMG submission 184039) | Soil microbial communities from Rifle, Colorado - Rifle Oxygen_injection D2 (SPAdes) | ecosystem: Environmental > Terrestrial > Deep subsurface > Rock core/Sediment | place: Rifle, Colorado... | reverse complement strand
CGCAGGCAGCAGAGTTGCCTGCTGGAGAAAGCATTGATTTTCATGTTGAGCTGCCTGCTGGAGCGCTTGGGCCAGGCTCCTACCGTGCCGTTGCTGATATAGGCTACGATGCCTACAGCCTCACCAGGAAGCAGGAATTCAGGGTAGGCGAGCTCTCTGTTGAGTTGCTTGACTACCCAAAAATGCTCTACAACGGAACAATCAACAAGGTAGAGCTTGTCGTTGCCAGCAGATGGAACGGCCCTATTGAGCACGCCTATGCTGAGATTGACATTGGCGGCAGTGCGCCGCTCATACAAAATGCAAGAACCCCTCCCTTTTCCCTAAAGCCATGGGAAACAAAAAGCATAGAGGCTTTCATTGACACTTCCTCTGTCCCCGTTGGCACCTATGCCATGGCAATCACGCTCTATTATGCGGGGAAGGAGACTCTAGTAAGGGACACCATCAGCATCATTGAGAAGCAGGAGAAGGCAGGAATCCTTCTAAGCCCGCTCAATCTTGCACTCATTGCAGCAGTGATTCTCCTCATCATCATTGACGCTGTTTGGATGGTAGCAAGGAGAGGGCAGCCGAAAAAGAAAACGCGCAGGCGAAGATGAACCGCAAACTGCTCCTGCTCTCAGCATGCTTCTGCATTGGCATCGTAAGCGTGCTGCTCTACACCTTTGCCATCATAACTGGTGTCCAGACCATGGAGATGAGCCTGCAGATAGGGACAAGCTACGGCTTCAATCTGGAGACGGACAAGCTCTACTTTGCAAGGACTCCGCCAGGGGGGGAGGTGCGGCGCACTTTTACCATACAGAGCAACAGGCCATACCCTCTACTGGTTAGGATACAGAAGAAAGGAGACATTGGCCCATGGGTCGCACTCAGCAATGCTAGCGTTACGCTCAGTCCGTTCGGAAAAGCTGCCGTGCAGGCAACTGCCTATCCTCCGCCTTATGCCCATCTTGGCAATTATTCAGGCTATCTTCGGATAATCAGCAGCAGGGCACTATGGTAGGCACAGCGGCTATGGACAGGAAAAAGAACCGCATCAAGTCAATTGCATTCCTGTTCATTCTTGCAGCAGCCTTCCTTGGCCTCAGCCTCTATGATATGTTCCTGCTTCAGAAAGGAGAGCAGAAGGAAAGCTTCAGTGACATCACAGGCGAATCAACAAACGAAGGCATAGTAAGCCTCTGCTTCAATGCCCGGCCATTTCTTGGCGCAATAAGCCACCAGACGGCAAGAGTGGGAACGCTTTTTTTGCTCTCCCTCTCAGCAGATGATGACAACAGCGAAAATGTCTCATTTGCCCTCAATGACACCTCCCTTTTCAACATTACCAAGACAGGCACAGCCACTGCTGAGATTGCCTTCCTTCCAATCCAGGCCCACCTTGGGAATAACAGCGAGCTCAACTTCACTATCCTCATACAGTTGAACGACACCAGCGGCTGTGATAACAATGGCTTCACAAGGGCATTCAATCTGACCATGACAAACCGGACCCTTCCTGAAGTGCCTGGCGCATCTGGCGGAGGAAGCACTGGTGGAGGAGCAGGAGGAGGAGGGGGAGGAGGTGGCGCACAGCCAGTTCAAGGCGAGCCTCCTGAACTCTCTTTTTCTGAAGACCTCATCAAGGTCATGCTGAAAGAAGGGGAAAGCATCCAGAAGCAGGTGGTGCTTCGGAATACCGGAGCGCACAGCGCTTACGTAACGCTTTTCCTTGAAGGCCTGCAGGGAGCAGTTGTAGTCAATACCACAGCATTCTGGATTTTCGCTGGAGAAGAGAAACCGCTGCTCCTGACCTTTGATGCACAGGAGTTGTGGCCTGAAATCTATCTTGGGACGCTCACCGCAGAATCCGGGGGCATTCGTGACACTATTGACCTTATCCTGGAAGTCGAATCAGCATCTATTCTCTTCGATGCAAGCCTTGACCTTGCGGCAGAAAGCAAGACAGTCTACCCTCTGGATGAGCTCCATGCCACAGTCACCATCTTCAGCCTGCAGGGACGAGGGTTATCCGACGTGACTGTCATTTATAGCATCAGGGGCACTACAGGGCTTGAATACTTTACAGAGCAGGAAACTATTTCCCTTGGGCAGCAGGTCTCGTTTGCAAAGGTTTTCCAGCTTCCTGCTGCCATGGAACCCGGCTCCTATGTCCTTGCAGTCATGGTCAAAAAAGACAGCTCAGTAGGGACCGCAAGTGAGCGTTTCACCGTTATGAGGCATGACGAGCTGTTTTCTCCCCTGCAGGCGATGGACCTTGGCACCCTGCTCTCAAGCGGCCTGCTCTTTTTGGTTGTGCTTATCCTTATTTCCCTAGCTATCCAGTTCAGCAGGCTGCAGAAAGGGCTGAAGCAGAAGAAGCCAAGTCTGCAGGAGAGGAGAAAAGAGAGGGAGAAAGAAAGAAAAAGGAAAGAAACAGAGAAAGGGCTGCTGGAGAAAAAAGAGCAAAAGCTGAAAGAGAAGGAGATGAAAAGAAAGGAGCAGGAGCAAAGGCAAAAGAGAAAAGAGAATGTTCTGGAAGAGGAAGAAAGAAAAGCAAAAGAGAAGGAAAGAACAAAAAAAGAGGAAGAAAGAAAAGCGAGGGAAGAGCAGGAGAGAAAGCAAAGAGAGCAGCAGGAGCATGAGAAGAGACTCAGCAATGAGGAGAGGGAGAAGCTGATGAAAAAGCTGCAGGCGCTGGAAAAAGCCCATGCGGGCGGCTTCATTTCCAGAGACGTATACAAAAGGTCAAAGAAGGCCATAGAGTGCAGGCTGCGATAGGAAGCTTTGCTCATTATTAAATTGCAGCGGGAATCTGCGGTAATCCCCTCAGGATTTTTAAACAAAACCCAAACCCTGAAATATCATACCATCAATGAAGCAAGAGGTGACAACAATCAGCAAGACTCCCCTCACGCAAAGCGTGCCGCCTGCAAAAAGGCTTTATCTTCCTGATGGAGAGAGCATCGCAAGCATTCATGGGCTTATCGCTGCCCTCCAGAAGATGACCCAAAGTTCCTATGCAGGATACTCGAGGGGCAATCGCAATCGCTTTGTAGCCTGGGTACAGGCGACATTCAATGACCCTGAGCTTGCTGGAAGACTCAGCAACACCACGACAAAAGAGGAGCTTCTGGTGGAATTGCAGGAGAGCCTTGCAAGAAGCGCATACCGAGAAATCCAGTGGCTCTATCATCTGCTTCCAAAAGCATGGAAGGTCATAGTATATAACCTGCTGAACAAGGCAGGAAAAAAGCCTGCAGGGCAGAAGAGGAGGGAACCAGCAGAGGAGCACGTCCTCCTCTCCGAGCTATCCCGCATGAAAGAAGAGTTCTTCCGGCTGCAGGATAGCATCAAAAGCACAAGGAAAAGTCAGGAAGCCTGCCGTCTGAAAGAAAAGGGTGAGCTGGAAAAGATAAAGAGCTATGAAGCAAAGCGAAAGCAGAAGGCAGGAAAGCTTCGCAGGCTCGCACAGGAAGAGCACCTCTTCAGGGAAAAAAAGCAAAGGCTTTGGAGAGGGGAGGCAGCGGTAAAGAAAGCAAAGGCCTCGCTTGCGCAAAAGCAGGCTTTCCTGGCTGGCAAGGAAGGGCGCCTCAGACTGCTTGCGCAGCGCCATGAAAAGGCAAAGGAGGCTATAAGGAAAGAGAAATTCTCCATCAGGGCAGATGAGCACCGCCTAGAGAGTAGGATAGAGGCAGCGGCAGGCGAAGAGCAGCAGAGAAAGGGAAGGGTCGCTAAGGAAAGAGCACGGCAGAAGCAGCAGGAGAGAAGGCTCAAAAAAAGAGAGCAGTCGCTGAAGCACAAAGAAGTTGCGCTGCAGGGCGCACAGGAAGTGCTGCTGAGAAAAGAGAGTGCTCTTGCCCACAGGGAAGCCGAATTGAGAGAAAAGCAGGCGAAGCTTGCTGAGGAGCAGCGTGCGCTCATCCTCGCAAGAAGGGTATTCAGGTCATATAACGGCGGGAAGGGCGGCAAAAAGATTTAAATACCCTCCAACACGCAAAGGAGAGAGGAAGGCTATAGAGCATGGTAAAAGCAAGGCCCAAGAAAGCAAAGCAAAAGCAAACGGGTGCATCTTACAAGCAGGAGTTGCTCATGGATGCTGTTTCACAGCTCAGTAAGGAGTTAGCAAAGCTTCGCGAGAGAAAGGACGATCTAGAGAGGAAGCTTGGAGAGTTTCGCGGCGAGGCTGTCAGGGCACAGAACAAAGAGCAGCAGCTTCGTGACGAGATATCAAGGCTTGTCGCAAAGGAAGGCATCATCAGCCAGAAGAAGGACGAGGCAGATCGTAAGCTCAAGTCGGTGAAGGAAAAGCTTGCCGAGGTCGCAAAAATTAAGGATGAATTGCAGAATCTGTAGGGGAGTTGAGTGCACCCCTTGATACTTGTTCTTGAACCTACTCCTTCACCCTCCTGAAAAGTCCTGTCGGGAGGAAGGGTGCGGGCTCGTGGGATAGCCATGAGTTGAAGCATTGAGAGATATGGCTTGTGGTGAGGGGCATTCCCTAAAAAATCAATCAAAAAAAAGGCATTAGCACTCCTCCCATCGCTTCTCCAGCCAATGCGTAACTTTCTTCTTTTGGATTCTGGTAATCTTCCCATTGCAAATTCCGACGGGAGAAAAGAAAAGTGAAAAAAAGTGGAGAGAGAAAAGAAGAAAAAAAGTGAAGAAAAAAAGGGCGAAAACAAAAACGGCTCGGGCTGCGCTTGCTGCAGGGTGTATGTTGCTGGCATCGCTTCAGTATTGATCGCTGGGCAGGCAGGCTTCAGCAAAGTGAAGTATTACTCTTAAACGGCTTCATCCAAAAAATAAAGAAAACGGTAGAACGAAGCAATCCATTCATGGCGCAGGCGGGGTGGGGACGTGCCCTTCGGGCTCCCCGTAGGACATTTTGCCTTTCGCAAAATGGCCGTCTGCCGCCAAGAATGAATGGATTGCGAAGTGATGAGAGTAAAAAATGATTTTTTGGATGAAGCCCTCTTAAACGCAAGGCTTAAAAACAATCCCGAACTCCCTATCCCTATCATGAACCGAGTTGGTTATCTTCATCACCATTAGAATGGTTTTTTCTAGTGCCAACGCTTTGTCTCATCATCTCAATCATAGCTAGATTAGTCAATCATAGCTTATATTTTTTCCTTTTTCCCCTGAGAAACATTTAAGAACACACTTTCAACCAATGACGGAGGAACAACCATACCATGACAAGCACAATAACACCTGACTTTGCAAAGCAAGGAGGCCTCATCCCGGCAATAGTGCAGGATTACAGGACTGGCGACGTGCTGATGCTCGCGTACATGAACAAAGAGGCGTTCAGGGAGACACAGAAGACAAAGACGGCGGTGTACTTCTCCCGCTCAAGGAATCGCCTGTGGCGCAAGGGAGAGACGTCAGGCCATGTCCAGAAAGTGAAGGAAATTTTTATTGACTGTGACAACGATACCGTGCTCCTGAAGGTGGAGCAGGCCGGCGGCGCAGCCTGCCACGAAGGCTACAAAAGCTGCTTTTTCAGGAAAATTGAGGACGGCAAAGAAATAGTGACAGGAAAACGGGTATTTGACCCTAAGGAGGTTTACAGATGAGCTTGCTCAAGCTTGGCATCCCAAAGGGTTCGCTGCAAGAATCAACCATAGCCCTTTTCAGGAAAGCAGGCTTCGCCATCACGGTTCGCAGCAGGTCGTATTTCCCTGACTGTGATGACCCCGACATTGAATGCATGCTGATTCGCGCACAGGAAATGAGCAGGTATGTTGAAGAGGGTGTGCTTGACTGCGGCCTGACGGGCAAGGACTGGATAGTTGAAAACGGTTCAGATGTAGCGGAGATTGCAGAATTGAAGTATGCCAAGTCGGGCCCTGGCAAGGTACGGTGGGTTTTGGCTGCTCCTGAAAATGGCAAGATAAAGTCCGTGAAGGACTTGAACGGCAAGCGCATAGCGACAGAAGCAGTGAATATGACCAAGATATACTTAGCCAAACACAAGGTCAAGGCTGATGTTGAGTTCTCATGGGGAGCAACCGAAGTGAAGCCTCCTGTGCTCGCTGATGCCATTGTCGAAATCACCGAGACAGGCTCATCGCTTCGTGACAACAAGCTTGCAATCATTGATACCGTCATGGAGTCGTCAACAAGGCTCATCGCGAACAAGAGGGCGTATGCAGAGCCTGCAAAGCGGCAGAAGATGGAAGAGATTGCAATGCTCCTGCAGGGGGCAATCGCTGCCGAGACAAAGGTGGGGCTGATGATGAATGTGCCGAAAAAGAAGCTTGCTGCGGTGATAGCGGTATTGCCTGCATTGCAGAAGCCGACCGTATCAGCACTCTCGGATGAGGGGTGGGTTGATGTCAATACCATTGTGGACGAGGCCTTGGTGCGCTGCCTTATCCCCAAGCTGAAGGCAGCAGGCGCTTCTGGGATTGTGGAATATCCGCTGAATAAGATTATACCCTAAGGAGATTAATAGTTAATAGTGATATGAACCAAAGGAAATGAATCACCATGCCCATACTACGAACGCTGAGAGGGAGTGCAGCAGTGAAGGAATTGCAGGCCGCAGCAGATGATGCACTCCTGAAGGCTGAGCTGAAGGTGCGGCCGGTGCAGAAGGCAGTGAAGGCCTTTGGGGATAAGGCACTTATCGAATATACCCAAAGGTTTGATTCGGTAGGGCTATCAAAACATACCCTCGAAGTGTCAAAAAAAGAGCGGATTCAGGCGCTGAAGAGGCTGCCAAAGAAGATTGTCGCAGCCCTTGCTACAGCAGGGAGAAATATCGAAACCTATGCGAAGCTGCAGCTGCCTTCGGAATGGAAGAGGGAGGTACAGCCTGGCATATTCTTAGGCCAGATAATCCGGCCGCTGTTGCGGGTAGGATGCTATGTGCCCTGTGGCGCCGCACCATTGCCTTCGACTGCCCTTATGACGGTAATTCCAGCAAAGGTTGCAGGCGTTGCTGAGGTGATAGTGTGCGTCCCGCCTAAAGAGCACTCGTGGGAGGTGATTGCCGCTGCTGAGTTTGCAGGGGCTGACAGGATATTCAGGGTGGGAGGCGCTCAGGCCATCTTTGCGATGGCATACGGCACTGAAACTGTTCCTAAGGTTGATAAGATAGCAGGCCCTGGCAACATCTTTGTAACTGCTGCAAAGAGGCTTGCGTTTGGCGACTGCGGGATTGACATGCTAGCAGGCCCTTCAGAAGTGCTTGTGTACTCCAACTCAGGAAATCCTGTGTTCATCGCTGCTGACCTTCTGGCACAGGCTGAGCATGATGCCAGCGCGCGGCCACTCTTCGTAACGACAAACGAAGCGCTTGCAAAAGAGGTAAATGCAGAAGCTGAGAAGCAGCTTTCTGAGCTTCCTCATTCAACAACCGCTTCTGCTTCGCTCAGAAAGAATGGCGCAATCGTCATGGTGAAGAATGAGGAGGAAGCCTGTGCGGTCATAAATGCTCTTGCTCCGGAGCACCTGGAACTGTATGAAATGACCGGATCGCTTTTAGCGAAAGTAAGGAATGCTGGGGCAATCTTTGGCGGGCCATATTCTGCCGAGGTGCTTGGTGATTATGTTGCCGGGCCAAGCCACGTCATCCCGACGGGAGGGACTGCACGCTTTAGAGGAGCGCTTGGCGCCCATGACTTTGTGAAAATCATAACCTATCAGGAAATAAGCAGGGATGGATTCAACAGCCTTGCAGACGCAGCTGCAACCCTAGCTGAGACCGAGGGGCTGCTTGCGCACAAGCATGCGGTTGAAGTGAGGAAGAAGCAATGCTAGAGCCAAAGCCATCAGTCAAAACTATGCAGAGGTATATCCCGCCGCTGGAAGGAAGAAGGGGAAAACTTCGGCTTGATTTCAACGAGAATACGCTTGGCCCTTCACCTAAAGTAGTCGCAGCCCTTCGAAGGATAACAGGCGAAGACATAGGGACCTATCCTGAATACTCAAGGATTTACAGCAAACTTGCCTCATCGTTAGGGATAGGAGAGGAAGAGCTTTGCATAACAAATGCGAGCGACGATGCCATCAAGGTGGTTCTTGAGAGCTATCTTGACAAGGGCGACGAAATAATTGTTCCTGCTCCTACGTTTGCGATGTTTGAGGTGTATGCCTCCATCATTGGTGCAATAGTGAGGACCATACTCTACAATGATAACCTGAGCTTTCCAGCAGAGCAGGTACTCCAGGCAATAACAGAAAAGACAAAAGCCATTGTCATTGTCAATCCCAACAACCCAACAGGAACCGCCGTGGAGAGGGCGGTTATCATAGAGATTCTTGAGAAGGCAAAGGACAGGCTTGTGCTTGTTGATGAGGCATACAGCCAGTTCACGGGCGAGAGCGTCAAGGACCTGATTGGCAGGTATGAGAACCTGGTGGTTGTGCAGACCTTCTCAAAGATATATGGGTTGTCCGGCCTAAGGCTTGGCTACGTCATCTCCAGCAGGAGAAACATCGAGAGCATCAGGAAAGTCAATTCGCCTTACAGCGTCAATACTGCTGCGGTGATTGCAGGGCTTGCGGCGCTTGATGATCAGGAATACCTCCAGTCCTATGTCGCCGAAGTCCTTGCGTCACGGGCATTCTTAGCTGATGAGCTAAAAAAGCTTGGCATAGCGGCATTGTCAGGCAAGGCAAATTTCGTGCTTGCACAATTCGGCCAAAGATGCAAAGAGATTGACGAAAGGCTGAGGGAAAAAGGCATCCTTGTCCGCGACAGGTCATCTGACCCCCTGCTAAAAGGGTACATCCGAATCAGCGCAGGGACCCTTTCACAAGCAAAGCAGTTTATCAGGTCGCTCAAGGAGGTGCTGTAGCCAGTGGAAAGCGGCCTTCTGGCGGCACTTTCCATCATCGGCCTTTTGGCACTATACTGGGTGCTTGTCGGGCAGTGGCGCTATAACAGGATGATGAAGGCAGCAGAGGAATCAGACACTAAAAATGCAGCAGGAATGAACAGCAATGGCAAAAAAAAATAAACTCATGGTGTTTGACATGGACGGAGTGCTTGTTGATGTGAGCAGAAGCTACATGCTTGCCATCAAGAAGACAGTTGAGTTCTTTCTGGGAAGTATCATTCCCATAGCTGAGGTTGAAGCGATGAAGCAGGTCCCTGGCAACAATGACGATTTTGACTGCACTCGCTCAATACTATTGGCATACGGCATACCCGCAACAGAGAAAGCCCTCATCAAGAAGTTCCAGGAGTTCTATCAGGGAAAGAATTTTGATGGCCTCATAAAGAATGAGCGCTTCCTGCTGCGTGAGGATACCCTTAAAGCGCTTTCTTCACAATGCACTCTTGCAATCTTTACAGGAAGGGACAGGAAAGAGTCAACCTATGCCCTTGAGAAGGCAGAGGCAGCCAAATACTTCAAAACAGTCATCACGGCTGAGGACGTGAAGAAGAAGAAACCTGACCCTGAAGGGCTCCTTAAGCTTCTTGACAAGTACAAGCCGCAGGATGTGTGGTATGTGGGGGACTCAGTGGATGATGCGGCGGCAGCAAGGAAAGCTGAGGTTCCGTTTGTCGGCGTCATTCCGCCAGGAACCAGCAATCCTGCTGAACTGAAAAGCATCCTTCTGAGAAAGGGTGCAGCAAGAGTGCTTGATTCCATCGAGCAGATACAGAAGGTGATAGGATGAGCAGAAAATCTAGTGTCAAGCGAAAGACAAGGGAGACTGACATTTCCGTCATGCTTACCCTCGAAGGCAAGGGAAAAGGCGACATCAGGACAGGCATAGGCTTTTTTGACCACATGCTTGAAACGTTCGCAAAGCATGGAGGCTTTGACCTAAAGCTATCGTGCAAGGGGGATTTATCGGTTGACCAGCACCACACAGTTGAGGATTGCGGCATAGCTCTTGGTGAGGCATTTGACAAGGCTCTTGGCGATCGCAAGGGCATCAACAGGGCAGGCTTTTTTGCCTTTCCCATGGACGAGGCGCTGGCACTTTGCGCCATTGATATAGCAGGCAGGCCCTATCTTGTGTTTGAGGCTTCCTTTAAGGGAGAAAAGGCAGGGGGGTTTCCAACTGACCTGGTGAGGGAATTTTTCCAGGGGTTTGCCAATTCATTGAGGGCGAATGTGCAGGTCAGAGGATTTAATTCCTTCACGGACCACCATAAGATTGAGGCAATATTCAAGGCGTTTGCAAAGGCAATGAGGATGGCTTGCTTGACTAATTCAAGGATGAAGGATGCGATTCCCAGCACGAAAGGAGTGATTTGATTTTTTTCTGTTTTTTGGTGATAATATTTTTATAGGATGTAGGGTATGAATGTCCTCTCATGGATAATGGTCATATATTGCTTGAACCCTATGAATCGGGGTTAGATGGTTTATTTTTAACTACCTTTACGGATGATAAAGAAGAGATAGAAGGGGTTATTTCTGGGGAAGGAAACAGAGATTTTGCCGAACTTGAAACAATTCTTTCTGGACTGATTAGGACGTTGGAATGGGAATTTCAACCCTATGCTGTCCGTTATTTTATAGGAGATCACCCTTACAAAACTGGCCCCATAAGACTAGACAGCAGCCTAGTAACTGAAACTGTTGATTACTTTGTGAAGCAGGAAGACTTTGAGGCTGCGAAAGAGGTCTTGAAAAAGCATTATTTGGCGGATTTTAAGGGATATCACCAAGCGCTTATTTCCTTTGGAATTCCTACAGAAATTTCTGTGCAAGGCATGAAAGAGGAAGGAGATATCCGTCTCATCTATAAAGAGCGAGCAGCTGACTTTGAAAATGATATCATGACTCTTACCCATCAAAAAGAAGTCAATGAACTATTATCTAAAATTGTCACAGATTTAGATTACGCTTCAATTGTAAAATTAATGGGATATGAGACTAAGGATATCTATGCCTCTTTTTTATGGGAATTCCCTAACACCATTTCAAAAGCGCTGATTAGTATTAGTGATCAAAAAAAATCAGGGGAAATTTATCTTCTGGCAATGGATAATGGGCATTTTGACCTTGCCTTCTATCTTGCTGACAACAACGACATTAATTCCCAAACCGTTGCACAAGGCCTTATTACCTATGCAGCAAAGCTGAAGGAATCAGATACCACATATTATTATAATATTATGCTTGATGGCTTTAAATATCATCAAGTCCACAAAGCAATAGAAAGGGCTAAACAGTTAAAGGCATTTCATTCCGAGGCAGAAATATATTTTGGAGTTCATGACTATATTACTGGTTTCGGCAGGTCAAAAGAAGTCCAAGATGATAGAAACGCTCAGAAGTTCATGGACGATGGAATACCATTTTATCTGAGGAAGAGCGATTATAAGTCTGCTGCGATTCTTGCTCGGAGGGGTGAAGAACATAATTTGGCTGTGAACCATTTGGCTGTGGACATTGCTAAGCTGGCAATTCTCTCTGAAAAGTATGTAATACTCAATCTCCAGACAGACATCATAATTGGCTAACATAGGTGTGAGAAGCCTTTATAAAGTGGTGAGAGCTTCTTTCTTTTGTGATAGCAATCGTTGATTACGGAGCAGGAAACCTGACTAGCGTGGCTAATGCTCTGGCCTACCTGAAGATTGAGGCAGTAGTCACTGCAGAGCCCAAAATATTGCAAAAAGCTGACAAGATCTATCTCCCTGGCGTTGGCAGGTTTGCTGCAACAATGCAGGCACTTGACTCTCTCGGCCTGACTGAGCCGCTGAAAGCAGAGATTGCAAGGGGCAAACCGTATCTCGGAGTCTGCTTGGGATTGCAGATATTGTTTGAGCAGAGCAGGGAAGATCCGGATACCCCTGGACTTGGGATACTAAAAGGAGGGGTCAGGCGCTTTGCGGGAAAATTGAAAATCCCGCAGATTGGCTGGAACAGCGTTTCGTTCAAAAACAAAAATGCGCTTTTTGACGGTATCCCTGATGCGTCCTACTTTTATTTTGTTCACTCGTATTACGTCGCTCCAAAGGAGAAGGACATTGTCTTGTGCACGACAACCTATGGGACAACGTTTTGTTCTGGAGCCGCGAAAGGCAATATTTTTGCCGTGCAGTTCCATCCTGAGCGCTCAGGAAAGTCAGGGTTGCAGCTTATCAGGAATTTTGCGGAGAAATGCTAAGATGAAAATGCTCAAGGCAGCCATCTTTGACATGGATGGGGTACTTGTTGATTCCTACAGGGCATGGTTTGTGACGTTCAATAAGGGAAGAGAGCATTTCGGATTTACTCCTATTAGTGAGAAGGAATTCAGGAAACAGTGCTGGGCAGTTTCATCGTCAGTGCTTGTGCCTGCATACTTCCCTGGCTTTTCCATTCCCGAAGTGACGGCAAAAAACATGGAGCTTTTCCTTGAGAGCATGGAAGAGATTGCGGTGATGCCAGGAGTGAAGGCATTGCTTTCTTTGCTTCCACTGAAGAAGGCTGTCGCAACCAATACTATCAGGGCACAGGCCGAGAGGATGCTAGCTGCAAAAGGGCTTCTTGGGCATTTTGACATGGTTGTGGGAGCCGATGATGTGAAGCGTGATAAGCCAGCGCCTGACATGCTGCTGAAGATTGTGAATGGCTTTGGCATCAGAAGGGATGAAGCGATGTTTGTTGGTGACATGGGGCTTGACATGGACGCAGGAAAGGCTGCTGGTGTGTATACTATTGGCATGGGAATAGATGGCGGTGACGTGCGCATTGAAAAGATTGAGGATGTGAAGGATATCATCACTAACAAAGCAGGGGGGTCTAAGCAGCATGCTAGCCAAGCGGATAATACCCTGCCTTGACGTGAAGGA
>Ga0208246_1001508_pt1 | contig 12769 bp, 11 predicted proteins | sample RifOxyD2_FD_184039 | JGI IMG/M metagenome (GOLD analysis project Ga0208246, IMG submission 184039) | Soil microbial communities from Rifle, Colorado - Rifle Oxygen_injection D2 (SPAdes) | ecosystem: Environmental > Terrestrial > Deep subsurface > Rock core/Sediment | place: Rifle, Colorado... | reverse complement strand
TTGACGAAGAGGGCATATATGACAGAGATGAAAATCAGTATGAATATTGGTTCAAACTCTATCCGTGGGAAGATATAGCCATAAATGAGCCTGAGCTTGCAACGACTTTGACGACTATCATGCAAAATCAGGCGGCAATAATCTTAAATCCCGCATACACGCTTTTGTTTCAGTCAAAAGGGATGCTAAAGATTCTTTATGATCTCTTCCCAGATTCGCCTTATCTTCTAAAGGCATCGTTTGAGCCGTTAAAAGGCATAAAGCATGTAGAGAAGAGTGTATTTGGCAGAGAGGGAGCAAATGTTAAGATAGTAGGTGCGGACGGATCTGTTTTAAATGAGCAAGGCGGCGAGTATGAAAATCATAAAAAAGTGTACCAAGAGTATGCAGATCTTCCAAAAGATGCCGACGGAATAAAATATCAAGCAGGTGTTTTCTTTGCTTATGAGGCGTGCGGATTGGGCTTTAGAAAAGGCGGCGAGATCATGAACAATATGAGTAAATTTGTCTCTCATGTTATAGTTTGAGAGGTCGTTTATGAATGTAATCGAACTTTTTAAACTTATGATAGAGTCGAAGAGCGAAACGCCTGATGACGGCGGGCTTCTGGATTTTATAGAGAACTATTTGAGTGATTTTAAAGCCGTTCGCGTAGATGTAGAGGGTGTAAAAAATCTCTTTATCTATAAAAAATTCGGCGAAGGAGAACATCTTTGTTTTGCAGGACATGTAGATGTTGTTCCGGCTGGGAACGGTTGGGATACAAACCCTTATGAAGCCGTAGAAAAAGAGGGTTATATCTACGGTCGCGGAACTCAAGATATGAAAAGTGGAGTCGCGGCGTTTACCCAAGCCGTAAAAGAGGCTAAAGATTTTAAAGGTACACTCTCGCTGCTTTTAACTTCAGATGAAGAGGGCGAGGGAACTTACGGAACTATAGAGGTTGTAAAATATCTTCAAGCAAACTCTATGCTTCCCGATGCCGCAGTTGTCGCAGAGCCTACATGCGAGAGTGTTTTCGGCGATGCCATCAAAGTAGGTAGAAGAGGATCTATAAACGGCTATATAACCATAAAAGGGAAGCAAGGTCATGCGGCGTACCCTGAAAAAGGGATAAATCCCGTAGATCTTATAGCTCCGAGATTAGCAGGTATGGCTGGAGTAGATCTAGATGGCGGAGATGAGTTTTTTGCTCCCAGCAAGTTTGTAGTAACGGATATAAGAGCGGGAATACAGGTTACAAATGTAACTCCAAATGAACTTAAAATGATGTTCAATGTCAGAAATACAACTCTCACTTCTCAAAAAGATGTAGAGGCTTTTGTCGCAAAAAATCTTCATGGATTAGAGTATGAGTTAAAATTAACTCAAGGGGCTTACCCATTTAAAACAGACACAAACACAAAACTTGTTCGTAAAATGGATAGAGCAATAGAACATGTAACGGGTATAAAACCAAAACACTCGACAATAGGTGGAACTTCGGATGCAAGGCATTTGGCACCGCTTGGAATCGCAGTTATAGAATTTGGTGTTATAAACGATACAATTCATGCAGTCAATGAGAGAACTTCCATAAAAGAGGTTACACAACTTTATGAAGTTTTTAAAAATCTTATAGAGAATTGGAGCGAAGAGGCATGATGAGATATTTTATATTAGTAGCGGTTTTTATTTCAACTTTAAGTGCGCTAAATTGGTCAAGCGACTATGATGCCGCACTCAAAGAGGCAAAAAAAGAGAAAAAAGATATCTATCTCTTTTTAGGGTCAGAGTATTGTAAATATTGCGAGAAGTTTAAAGATGAAGTTTTGTCTAAAGACGAGGTAATAAAGAGGCTAAAAAAAAGTTTCGTTCTTCTGTACCTCTCAAGAGATATAGACGACATCCCTGCAGGACTTGAGACAAAACCTGTTCCGAGACACTATTTTTTAGATGAAAAAGGCAAAGTAATTTACACCACCATCGGCGGAAGAAGCGTTGAAGGTTTTTATGAACTACTAGATGAAGTAAAAGATACAAAATAGAGTAAAAGAATGAAGCAACTTTGAGTTGTTTATTTATATTTTATGTACTATAAACTTATAGAAGGATAGTTATGAAATTACTTTTGTCAAACTAACTACAAAATTATTTCATATCTCTTTCAATAGGCTTTTATAGTTTTTATAATAAAATCAATAATCTTAAATAAATATGGTTTTATGTTAATAGACAACAAAAGAAATAACAAACTCGGTGATGTATTAAAGTCTCATATAAAGACAAATTCTAATGTGTCTATGGTTACAAACCATTTCACGATTCATGCTTATGAAGAACTCAAAAAAGAACTTCGCAAGATTAAAAATATAAGAGTTATTTGTAGTGCTTCAAATTTCAAAAATGACATCAACCTTTTATCTTCTGAACAAGAGGAGATAAAATTAAAAAATAGTCTAAATCAGACTAAAATTGCCAAAGAGTTCGCTCAGTTTTTAGAACACCATGCACACATCAAAGAAACAGCATCTGCAAACACAATCCCTTTTAACTTTTATCACATTAAAAACGAAGATGGAAGTGATATAGCCATTCAAGGAAGTTCAAATTTTTCCTCAACTGGGCTTGGCTATACCACCTCAAAATCATTTAACATGAACACAGCTATGTTCGATCATGAAAGTACCGATTCTTTTTTAAAAACCTTTGATGAAATATGGCATAACAACACGCTTCTTGCGGATATAAAAGAAAAATTACTCTCAAATTTAGAAGAAATTTACAAAGACAAATCCCCACAATTTTTATATTTCATGACGCTTTACAATATTTTTAAAGATTTTATTGGCGAACTTGATGAAGAGAAAATTATAAAAACAAAAACTGGCTTTAAAGACAGTGTTGTTTGGAGTAAGCTTTACAACTTCCAAAGAGATGGCGTTCTTGGTGCAATAGAGAAGCTTGAAAAATATAATGGCTGTATCATAGCCGATAGCGTTGGGCTTGGTAAAACATTTGAGGCTCTTGCCGTCATAAAGTATTATGAACTAAGAAACGATAGAGTTTTGGTTCTTGCTCCAAAAAAGCTGAAAGAAAACTGGACGATTTATACAATCAATGACAAAAGAAACATTCTCTCAGAAGATAGACTCAACTATGATGTTCTCAATCACACAGATTTAACAAGAGCAAGTGGTTACAGCGGAGAGATAAATTTAGCAACACTCAACTGGTCAAACTACGATCTCATAGTGATAGACGAATCGCACAATTTTAGAAATACAAGCACAAATAAAAAGAAGAGTAAATCAAGATACTCCACACTTTTAGAGGATGTTCTAAAAAAAGGTGTGAAGACAAAAGTATTGATGCTTTCGGCTACTCCTGTAAACAACAGACTAAACGATCTTAAAAATCAAGTCGCATTTATTACCGAAGCCAATGATGAAGCTTTTAAAGATGTGGGCATAAAATCTATTGATACAACACTCAGAAAGTCGCAAGCCAAATTTAATAGCTGGCTTAAACTAAGTGAAAGTGAGCGAACAACAAAAAAGCTGCTCGATAGTCTGAATTTTGATTATTTTAAATTACTTGACTTAATAACCATAGCACGAAGCAGAAAACATATTGAGAAGTATTATGACACAACAAGCATAGGCAAGTTTCCAAACAGAAATAAGCCGACAAATCTCAAACCAGATATTGATATATTAAACGCATTTCCGCCACTTTTAGAGATAAACAAAACCATAAGAAGACTCACTCTATCTGCTTATTCACCACTCAAATATGTTTATCCACATAAACAAGAAGAGTATTCTCATAAATACGACATTGACTTGGGCAATGGGCAAGTTTTTAGACAGATAGATAGAGAAAATTCTTTGATTCATTTGATGCGTGTAAACCTCTTCAAGCGAATGGAAAGTTCTATTAACTCCTTCTCTCTAACACTCATAAAATTGATGCAAAACAATCAAAAAATTGTTGATATGTTGGAAAACGAAAATGGCACTTATGAAGAGCAAAGTATTATAGATGTTGATATTGAGAGCGATGAGTTTGCTTCGCAACTTGTTGGCAATAAAATCAAAGTATTGATTCAAGATGTGGATAAAATCAGATGGAAGCAAGATTTACAAAACGATTTGCAAAAACTTGAAGAGCTTTTAGGAAGTTCTCTACAAGTCGATGCTTCAAGAGATGAAAAACTCCAAATGCTCAAAGAGAATATCGGTAAAAAAATAAACAATCCACTCAACCCAAATAATAAAAAAGTTGTCATATTTACCGCTTTTGCAGATACCGCTGAGTATCTCTACAAAAATATCGCTTTATGGGCAAAAAATGAGTTTGGATTAGAGAGTTGTCTTATCACTGGAAGTGGAAACAACCAAACAACTATGCAGACAAAAAATAAAGACCTCAATTCACTTCTTACGCACTTCTCGCCTATCTCAAAAAGCAGAGATAAAACAGATCCACATGCCACAAAAGAGATAGATATTTTAATTGCAACAGATTGTATCAGCGAAGGGCAAAACCTACAAGATTGTGATTACCTTGTAAATTATGACATTCACTGGAATCCAGTGCGAATCATTCAAAGATTTGGACGAATTGACAGACTTGGAAGCAAAAACGAGACTATTCAGCTTGTAAACTTTTGGGCAAACATGGAGCTTGATGAATATATCAACTTAGAGAGCCGTGTAAGTGGACGAATGGTACTTTTAGATGTATCGGCGACAGGAGAAGAAAATATCATAGATACCTCAAACATAGAGGTAAGTGATTTGAGTTACAGAGCCAAACAGCTCAAAGAACTTCGAGACAAAGTGATAGACCTTGAAGATGTCAGTGGTAGCATTTCCATCACGGATTTGACTTTAAATGATTTTAAAATGGACTTGATGGAGTATCTAAAAGTTCACAAACAAACACTTGAAAATGCACCGCTTGGCATTCATAGCATCGTTTCAGATGCAATTGAAAAAGGTGTGGTGTTTTGTGTGAAATCACTTAAACCTCAAACTGGTGCAGATGGATTCTCTCTTGAACCGTACTACTTAGTGCATGTAGATAAAAACAATGAAATCAGAACCGCATTTAGCAGTGCAAAACTTATTTTAGATATGTATAAAAATTTATGCTTGGGCAAAGATGAAGCCATAAAAGAGCTTGTTGCACAGTTTGAAAAAAACACAAACAACTACTCCGATATGCAACACTACCAAACAGGTTTAAAAGTAGCAATTGAGAGCATTATCGGCAAAAAAGAGGAGAGTGGAATGAACTCACTTTTTAGTCGTGGCGGTACAAGTATTGCAACCGATGGTTTTAGCGATAGCGAAGATTTTGAACTTATATCTTTTTTAGTGATAGAGTAGATGCAAGAGCTTATAAATAATCTCGGCTTAGAGGCTTCAAGCAAGATAGACAAGAAACTTTTTAAAAAACAGTTTACAGAAAATTTTTCTCTCAGCGTTGCAGACAAAAAGATACTTACAAACGATATTGAGAGTATAACTCTTGAATATTTACTCAACAAAAACACCATAAATATTGCTCCATACACCGATGCAGAGCAGGATTATTCAGAAATAGCATTTATAAAAGTAGAGATACTAAGCCCAAACAAATTGAAACAAATAGCAAGCATAGTTCAAAATATCCCTTATCCGCTCATAATATTTTTGATATTTGAAAACAAACTCTGCATTAACATAAGTCCAAAACGCATAAACAAATCAGATAACAGCAAACTTGTAGTGCAAGAGAGCCATTTTAGTGAGTGGATAGACATGCAAAACCACACCAAAATAGAAGATGCTTTTTTAGAGAGTCTCAAAGCAAAGCACCATCCATACACCGACCTTTTAGCTTTTTTTACGAGCTATTTGGATAAACTCATAGCTTTTAAGCTTGCTAAGTATAGTGGTTCACTAAATCCACATGCCAACACAAAAGAGATTCTGCAAAATATCCAAAGTGTTGAAGCAAAAATAACCGAAGCCAAAAGCAAAATCAAAAAAGAGACAAGTTTCAGTGCGAAGGTAAATATGAACATAGAGCTGAAAAAATTGAGTGATAAATTGAATGAATTAAAGGGAAGTTTGTGAAAAAATTTGATAACTGGAATGAAGTCAAAAAGCAAATTGACAACAAAACTAAAATCAGTATTCCAAAAGAAAGAGAAGTTTATTGGGCATGTATCGGTGAAAATATAGGCTTTGAACAAAATGGTAAAAGTGAGCTTTTCACAAGACCTGTATTAGTTTTTAAAAGATTCAACAAAAATATATTTTTTGGTGTGCCATTATCTACACAAATCAAAGATGGCAATTTCTTTTTTACATTTACACTCAATGGAGAACTGAGTAACGCACTTTTAGTTCAAGGTAAATTGTTTGATATTAGACGATTAGAAAAAAAGATAGGTATGATTTCCAAAGATGATTTCAACCAATTGAAACTGAAATTTAAGGATTTGTTAGATATTTGATGTTTTCCCTTTGGCAAAACCAAAGGGCGTCCCGAAGGAAATTAGATGTGTATTGTAACAGAAATTTAATAAATATATAATAAATTAAATCTTAAAAAGGTAACTTTTAAATGCAAGAGTTGGACGGTAAAAGTAGTGATAAATTGAATGAATTAAAGGGAAGTTTGTGAAATTAATATATATAGATGATTCTGGCAATACTGGTAAAAAGCTTGATGATGCTTTACAACCTCTATTTTTACTGGGTGGATTCATTATAGATGAAGATGTTTGGAAAAAAGTAGATAAAGCACTAACCAATGTAAAATCAAAATACAATATAGAAAATCTTGAAATACATTCTATTGAAGTTATGAATGGAAAAAAAGGAACTCCATATAAGGAATGGAACTATGACAAAAAGCTTAAATTTTTTGAAGATGTTCTACAAATAGTAAAGAATTTTGATTTAAAAGTAATCTATTTTTCAGTAAAAAAATCGAATTTTAAAAAGTATTTTCAGTCTAAATATGGCGAAGAGTTTGAACAACAGTTCAATATATCACCCTATCTTTTAGCTTTTTCATACATTCTTCAAATCAGCGACTCCTATCTTGTCGCACAAGATAGTAATGGCATGTTAATACTCGATGAACAAGATGAGTGGAAAAAACCAGCAAATAAAACATTCAATATATTGACAACACTTGCAGAAGAGCCTGAAATACATGTAGAGAAACTACTTGATAGAAGTTTTTTTGTTGATTCAAGCGAAAGCAATATGATACAACTTGCAGATATTATCTCCTACACAACAAAGAGATATTTAGAGATTGAAATCAAAGAGATAGATAAAGACAAAAGAGATGAAAGAATAAAATTATTTGATATTTACAAAGAAAACATCTATAAACCGAGTTTTGATTATGGAAGTCATCCGATTTTAAAATGGTTAGAGGATAATATTGGCAACCAAGCGAAGGATAAACCTATTGGTTAGTCACTGTTGGCTGCCGAGACTCAACAAGATAAGTGTGAAAGCATTGACTTATCGTAAGTTCTGAAATTGTAGCAAAAAAATAATAAATATATAATAAATTAAATCTTAAAAAGGTAATTTAAGCATGAACAAATTAGACGGCAAGAGTTTAGACATAGTGAACCAAAACATAGAAAAAATCAAAGAGCTTTTTCCCGAAGTGTTTAGCGAGGGCAAGATAAACTTTGCGAAACTTCAAGAGGAGTTAGGTACATTTGCGGAAGATGAAGCAGAACGCTACAACTTCACATGGGCTGGAAAAAGCGAAGCCAAGCGGATAGCTCAAACTCCAAGCACGGGGACACTGCGACCTTGCAAAGAGGAGAGCAAAGATTGGGACACCACACAAAACCTCTACATTGAGGGCGATAACTTAGAGGTGCTTAAACTCCTTCAAAAAAGCTACCACAAGCAAGTCAAGATGATTTACATCGACCCGCCTTACAACACAGGTAAAGATTTTGTTTATAAAGACAACTTCAAAGACAACATCAAAAACTATCTTGAGATAACTGGGCAAGTAGATAGTGAGGGAAATCGTCTAAGCACAAACAGCGACACAAACGGAAGATACCATAGCGACTGGCTCAACATGATGTACCCACGCCTCAAACTTGCACGAAATCTACTCAAAGATGATGGGGTTATTTTTATCTCTATTGATGATAATGAAGTAGCGAATCTTAGAAAAGTTTGTGATGAGATTTTTGGGGAGGATAATTTTATTGCAAATATAGTTTGGGAAAAAAAATACACAAGAGCGAATGATGCAAAATGGTTTTCTGATAATCATGATCATATACTATGCTATGGTAAAAATAAAGAAAATATAAAATTAAATCAGTTGCCTCGTAATGAAGAACAATTAACCGCATATAAAAATCCAGATAATCACGAAAAAGGAAAGTGGAAAGCAACACCATTACATGCTAAAAGTGGAACAAATAGAGACTCTTATACTTTTTCTAATGGCATAACTTGGACACCCCCCCCGTAGGAACATTTAGACGATTCAATAATGAATCTATGGATAGAATGGATAAAAATAATGAAATTTGGTTTGGAGTAAATGGAGAGCAAATTCCACAAAGAAAAAGCTTTCTAAGTGAGATAAAAGATGGTGTAACACCAATAACATTATGGAAATATGAAGAAGTTGGACATAACCATGAAGCTAATAATGACATGAAGAAGTTAGAACTCGGTGGTATATTTAGCAATCCAAAGCCTGTTAGATTATTATTACAAACACTATTACTTTCTACAAAAAATAATACAAATGATTTAATTCTTGATTTTTTTAGTGGCTCTGCAACAACAGCACATGCAGTTATGGAGTTAAACAGTAGAGATAGTGGTAATAGAAAATATATTTGTGTTCAGCTTCCCGAAGAAACATATAACGAAGAATTTCCTATTATTTGCAAGGTAGGAGAAGAACGCATCCGCCGTGCAGGGGAGAAGATTATCGGAAGTGAGGTTTTAACCTCGCCTAAAAATGATGGACTTTTTGGCGGGACTGAAGTCCCACCTCCGCTTGACATCGGCTTCAAAGTCCTTAAACTCAATAGCTCAAATATTAAAACATGGGATAGCAACTTTGAGAACTTAGAACAAAATCTTCTTGATAGCGTTGAAAATATCAAAGAGGACAGAACCTCACAAGACCTACTCTACGAAATCCTCCTAAAATACGGACTGGACTTAACTCTACTTATGGAAGAGTTAGAAATAAATGGTAAAAAAGTATTTATCATCGGTTCAGGTATGTTGGTTGTGTGTTTGGATGATAATATAGATATTGATACTGTTGAAAAAATAGCCCAGCTAAAAAAGCAATTCGTAGAAGATTATGGACTTGATAGCATGAGAGTAGTTTTCAAAGACAGTAGTTTTAAGGATGCAGTAGTAAAAACAAACGCCCTGTACATCCTAAAACAGTTTGAGATTGATGAAGTTGTGAGTATCTAATGAGCCTTTTTGAAATAGACATACATAAAGATTTTCAAATCTTAAACACAAATGTATTTTTAAGTAGAGAAAAACTTGAAAAATATTACAAATTAAATAATCTTAATGATGGATATAAAGATGATATTTCTGAGTATTTATTAGATAATTTATCATTAAAAGTTTATCATGATTTATTTGTTATGTCGAATTTCAGATATGATGCAGAGGAATTACTTAGCATTATAAAATCTAATCTATATTTATCAAATATTGAATCCAAAGAAGAGATATTATATCCAGAGTGGATATTGTTCTTTATTGCTATCGTTAAGAAAAAAGTATCTTTTATACATGAAAAAGAATTTAGAGATTATTTAAAATATTTCAAATATATTGCTGAAGTAAGATATAAAAGATATATTATCCGTAATATAAATAACTTCATTCATCATAAGCATTATGGAAAATCAGATGACATTAAAGATGATTTATATAGTCAATTTCTTGAATATCTGAATGATTCTAAATTTACAACAGAGGAGTTGTTTAGTTTTTTAAATTTTATATATTCTTTGCATCTTCAACTTAAAGAAAATGAAAAATATAAACTGATGTGGAACTTAGAAACTTATATCATTGAAACTATAAAATTACTTCTCGATAATGATGTTCCTATGACTGAAATATATTCAACTACTTACAAAGGAATGAGAGGAACCTATTCTGTTCTACATGATATTCACACATATAAGCCTCTTTATATAGAAGAAAGTAAGCATTATTTTCAATCTCACTTATCTAAAATTAATGATGTTTTTCAAATTGATATAACACTTGATGCATTTATGAATATTTTAATTTCAAATGAAAAATACAATGATATATTATTTGCATATCTTGAATTACTTAAAAGATTTAATGCTAATAAAAGAAGTGAAGATGTCATGGGAGCTATGATCAAGGGTGTTGTTTTGGGAATTGAAGAAGTATTAAAGGATATTTTTGATTGTAAAGATGGACTCTTTGATTGTTTGAAGCAGTTAAAAAAAGGTTCTCATAAATTTAAGAAGCTACAAAAGCAAATTAATTTATATGATTCTAATGAATTGCAATTATGCAAGTTAGAAAATTTAATTTTACAAGAAGAGAGTTCAATAGAAAAATACTTGATGATTTATTATCATGCAAGAAATTATTTGGCACATAACAATATTGATATGAATAAGTTTTTTTGGGGAGAAGATGGGAGCAGAATAATTATCTCCAATGTAATAGATTCTGTAATGATTATCTTGTATCAACTGGAAACAATAAATCAAGAGAGTAAACAATGCAAATAGATATTTACTGTGATGAATCAAGACTTGAATTTTTAATATTTACTTCTCAATCAAATAAAGAAAGTAAAGTTGTCGAGGATTTCTCGGTAACTGCGAGTGATGCTAAAAATTATCTTGCTACAAGCATAGTTTCAGATAGTACAAGGTACAATTTCGGTGATAACACTCCTCAAGCCTCTTCACAATGCTCACCCCGAGGAGTTACTCTTTGAATCCTTCACAAAAACAATCATTTTCAAAACCTTTTCTTACCCTTGATGAACAATTGGCACAGCTTAAATATCGTGGAATGAAGTTTCATGATGAAAAAGAAGCTAAACACTACCTTGAACATTTGAACTATTACAGACTTGGCGGATATTGGTTGTTGTTTGAATCAGACCATGAAACGCATACCTTTAAAGAGAATGTCTATTTTGAAGATGTGTTGAATTTATATATATTTGATAGGGAGCTAAGGTTGCTTATTCTTGATGTTATAGAGAGAATCGAAGTTTCTATCAGAAGTAAATTTGCTCATTATTTAGCTAAATGTTTTGGTTCACATGCACATTTGATGCCGGAACTATTTTATTCAAGTGATTACTATTATAAAACCCTTTTAAATCTTAAATCAGAAATTGACAGAAATAAAAATGAACTATTTGTCAAACATCATTTTGATAAATATAATGAAGAATTACCTCCAGTTTGGGTATGTGTAGAAGTAATGACAATTGGTCAAATTTCAAATTGGTATAGCAATTTAAAGGAGAGAAAACATAGACAAGCAATCGCCAAAGATTATGGGTTAGATGAAAAAATATTATCTTCTTTTTTACATCATCTTACAACTGTACGGAATGTAGCAGCTCATCATTCAAGACTATGGAATAGAAAATTTACAATAGATTTTGTATTGCCAAGTTATCCAGTTGAGCTAAAGAAAAAATTAAATCCAGTAAGCAGAAGATACATATATAATACTTTGATGATGTGCGAATACTTGATGAATACAATAAGCAAAGACAGCATGTGGAAAAGTAGGCTTGAAGAGTTGATAAACACGCACAATATAGATACTACAAGAATGGGGTATATATCAAAATGAAAATACAATTCGACAGCAACTTAGACTACCAAGACAGAGCCATCAACTCCATAGTTGATATTTTTGAAGGTCAAGAAGTTTGCCAAAGCAATTTTAGCGTTGTTACGAATGGTGCAAAGGGTCAAAGAACTATTAATGATCTCAATGATTTGGGTATCGGCAATCGTCTTGAACTATTGGATGATGAAATCCTCTCAAATGTACAAAACATTCAACTGGGGAATGGACTCGCTCAAAGTAAAAAGCTCGGTTCTATGGACTTTTCGGTAGAGATGGAAACAGGAACAGGTAAAACCTATGTTTACCTCAAATCTATTTTTGAGCTGAACAAACGCTATGGATTTTCAAAATTCATCATCGTTGTGCCGTCTATCGCCATAAAAGAGGGAACGAAAAAAACTCTTGATATAACGACTGAGCACTTCAAATCAATCTTTGATAATGTCAATTATGACTACTTCATCTACGATAGTTCAAACCTTGAACAAGTTAGAGATTTTGCAACAAGCAGTGATATACGAATCATGGTTATCAACATAGATGCTTTTAGAAAAAGCTTTACAGATCCGAGCAAAGACACAAAAGCAAATATCATCCATAGACAAAACGATAGGTTAAACGGTCAAAAACCAATAGAGTTTATCGCCTCTACAAACCCCATAGTCATCATAGATGAGCCACAAAGCGTTGATAGCACCACAAAGTCAAAAGAGGCGATAGAAACGCTTAATCCGCTTTGTAGATTGCGATACAGTGCTACACATGTGGAAAAATTCAATCTTATGTATAAACTCGATAGCATTGATGCGTATGAGCAACAACTTGTCAAGCAGATAGAAGTGGCAAATGTTCAGTTGGAAGATAGTTCAAACAAACCA
>Ga0208246_1001504_pt1 | contig 12795 bp, 10 predicted proteins | sample RifOxyD2_FD_184039 | JGI IMG/M metagenome (GOLD analysis project Ga0208246, IMG submission 184039) | Soil microbial communities from Rifle, Colorado - Rifle Oxygen_injection D2 (SPAdes) | ecosystem: Environmental > Terrestrial > Deep subsurface > Rock core/Sediment | place: Rifle, Colorado... | reverse complement strand
CTTTTGCAATTGATTCAACAATAGCAGGATGTGTGTTTACGTGGAACTCAGGTTTTTTGCCAATTATCATATTGGGTTTTAGCAAGACCTTTTCCCCCTTTTTTATAAAAGAAGATAAATCATCAAAGCACCCAATTGATTTTTTTAAGTTTGAATATATGTTATTTAAATCGTAATCGGTACATTTAGTTACAAAAACTTTTGAAAATGGGGTCAAGTCTTTCATTTTGACATTTTGTTGTTCCATATTGCCTGTCGGTAATGTCAAAAATGACATATTATTGAAAAATCTGGTTTTGAGCGATATAGATGTTTTTAGCTTAAAAAATTGTTAAGAAATTGCTATGTTTGACGAGCGTAGCGAGGAGTTTAGCAATTTTAAATTTTTTAAGCGTTAGACTGATTTAAAAAATCAGCATCGTCTAGTGAAAAACCATGATTTTTAATAATATTTTTGACATTACCTACTTGTTCGACTATAAAAAAAACTTTAAAGGTCAGGCGGAACTACACCCTGTATTTTATACAGAGAAGAACTGTCTTGCTATTTTGTTACGAGAAATTGTCTTATAAAAGATATTAAACCCCTTAAGTTTGTTTTGAAATCGTGGTATGTTTTTATAGATTTTAATCTTTTTACCAAATATGAAGGTCTTAAATAAAAGCTTCGCATTCCTTCAAACATGGTTCTATATATTTCATCACCAGATAGGTTCGGATAATCAAATACAGGTTTTTGCATGGGGTCATATTTACTCCAGTCGTATGTTTTTATTAATTTTTTTTCTTTCATATAATGATAAAAGTCGGTACCCGGCATTGGAGTAGCTATACCTAAAGTTATAAAATCGGCATTAAGTGATTTTAAAAAATCAATTGTTGTTTTCATGGTTTCCTTGGTTTCACCGGGAAGTCCTAGTACAAAAAATACCATAGCAGTCATCCCTGCATTTTTAATATTTTTTACAGCTTCTTTTATCTGTGCAGGAGTGATATTCTTTCTTATAGTTTTTAATATTTCCGAATCGGTTGTTTCAAGTCCCATATGAATCGAATGACAACCGGCTTTTTTCATTTTTTCAATTATTTTCGGATTAAGTTTATCTGCCCTAACTTCGCAGCCCCAAGTCAGATCAATTTTTTCTGCAATCATCCTGTCTAATAATTTATCAGCCCATTCCATATCATGTGTAAAACCGGCGTCATTGAAGCGTATTTCTTTGAATTTTAATTCAATAATCCATTGCAATTCCTTTATGAAATGGTCAATGCTTCTTTTTCTGAATTTGCCCCAAAAGTACGGCTGATTGCAAAAGGTGCAGTTGTTATAACAGCCTCTTGTACCCATGACCATTGTGAAAGGAGTTCTTTGTATTGTAGGATCGTGATAAATAGTTCTGCTGATTTTATTATGTGACGGAAAACCCATTTCGTCTAAATTCTCAATATCCGGTTGCCGTTCGTTAGTTATGATATTGCCGTTTTGATCGCGATAACTGATACCTAAAATATTCTTAAAGTTAAAATTATTCTTGGCAATATTCAATATTACCGGTTCATCTTCGCTATGTACCGTTATATCAAGAAATTCGTTTTCCAATAGCAGTTTGTGATGGAAATATTTTGCGAACGGTCCGATTGCAACCGTTAGTATGTCTTTTGATACTTCTTTTGCTATTTTTGCTATTAGTAAATCGTTGAAAACAGTCGGGATAGTGATTGAGAAAACTATCATTTTTGCTTTTTCTTTTATGATTAGTTCACGAATGTCGTTAAATGATTTTCGTTCAGAGTTGGCGTCTACTATTAGTGAAGGAATACCGTGTTTATCCAGTATGCCGGATATGGTCATCATTCCATACGGAGGCGAAGCAATGTCGGTTTTGTTGGTACCTATTGCTCCCATTACTCTCGGATGTCCGAATTTACTCAGAGGCGGTGGTTCAATTAATAGTATATTCATATCATTTTTGTAATACACAATAACGCTTAAAGACCCTAAAAATAATTGTAATAAAATTTGTCATACGGAATGAAATAATTCTTTGAAATATTGAAATTGGATTACATTCTTTTATGATTTTGCTTATTAGAAATCTTTTTTGCATATTTTTTTTAAGATTTCTGAATGCTTCAATATCAGATTCTTTAACACATAAAAAATCATCTGATAATAGGCGAACCGATAAAGGATCTATTTTTTTTAACGGCGCAATTATATCAAAAAGTCTTGAGCCCGGGAGTGGAGTCGCGGCGAATACGCTTATACTGTCAAAATTAGCTTTTTTGGCGAAATTTAGACATTTTTCTGCCTGTTGAATGGTCTCATTTGGGAAACCTATTACAAAACTGCAATGTATCCAAATTCCAAGTTTTTTACAGGTTTTGCATATTTGTAATACTTTATCCAGAGGAACCTTTTTACCTATGAATTCTTGAAGATGAGGTTCTACGTGTTCCACGGATATTACCAATGTGTGGCACTTGCTTTTTTTCATAAGGTATAGCAGTTCGTCATCAATATGTGTAACTTGTATCCCACCCACGGCGGACCAAGGGATATTGATGTGTTTTATCCATAGGTTCATAAGTTCCTTGAAGCGTGCGCGGTTTATTGCAATATTTGCATCATAAAACTGTATTTCCTGGATTTTATGTTTTTCTACCAAAAACTTTGCCTCTTCAATTACCGAGGACGGACTTCTGCCTCGCCAGTGGCCCAATATTCTTTTACTAGAACAAAAGACGCATTCATAGATACAGCCGCGACTTGTAACCATACCTATTGCTCTTTTTTTTATGCCGTGTATGAACTGCTGAAATTCAAGATATCTTTCTAAATACAACAAGTCCCAATCCAAAACCGGTAGACTATCAATATTTTTTACATACGCAGGATTTGTTCTTATAATCTGTCCGTTTTTTCTATAACAAATACCTTCGATATTGTTATAATCCCTATTCTTCTCAATGCGATTAAGAATTTCCGAAAACGACTCTTCACCTTCTCCGATAAATAATATATCAATATCGGAATGTTGTATAAGTTGATTATATCTTGCGGTGCAATTTATTCCACCAACAAATACTTTTATGTTTCTGTTGAAATTTTTAAATAGAGTTGATAATCTGATAACTTCTTTTTCCGTTACAGTAAAATTGTTTGAAATGGCAATTATATCGGGCTTAAATTTGGAAAGTATGTTTAAGAGATTGTCGTCGGTAACGCTATAGCACAACATGTTTGATTCGTTTTCTTTTACCGGTATGGGATTTTTTGCACCTTCAAGTACGCAATCGTAAATCAGCACTTTATGTCCGTTTTTTTTTGATATAGTAGCGATATATGCCAGTCCTAATGGCGGAATTACGGGCGGTGCATCTTTTTGCATCGCAGTTATACCGGGATTAATAAATAATATATTCATTCAATCCGCCTACGTGAAATTCTATCTCGATGCATCGGGATAGATGGATAACCAATATAACACTTCGGCGGATTTACGCAGAAGTGAAAATAATAGATTCTACGGGCGTAAGCCCGTAGTGCTTCAATCTTCCAAATCATTTATGTGAGGCAATTTTGTTTTACCGACTTTTTTGAATAGAGGTAGATACTTATTCAAAAATTCTCTATTCTGCGCAGTTAAGCAAGCATTTTTATAAAAATTGTTATACCATTTACTTTTTAGTCCGCGTTTTCTAATTTGTTTAAGCGGTTCTTCAAATATATTGCCCATTGAAATATGGTTATAGGGGCATCCACAGACATCGCCATATGGAGTAATATATAGAACCTCTTTAACTGCAGGACAACCGAATCCACCGTAGCTTGCTTCAAAATCGCGGACGATATATGGGTAGTTTTTTCTTAATTTATAATAGTATCGGATATCTTCTTCCGTAAGCATAATATCAAAGTTACCGCCCCAATGCCCAAGTGGTCTTGCAAAGATGGTTTCAAGCAATATTTTATTTTCGTTTGAATATTCCAGAATTTTTTTGAACCCTTCAGAGTATAAACTCTGATGGGTTATTGTTGTATTGATTACGATTTTTATTTTATTTATTTTAAGTAATTCGATGCCTTTCATTATTTTCTCAAAACTACCCTTGTGGTTTCTGAACATGTCGTGTTCTTCTGGTATTCCGCTGTCTATACTGACTTGCACTGTATCTACACCGATTTCAGAAAGCGTTTTTACTATTTTTTCAGTGAAGAACGAGCCGTTGGTTGTAATTACGATATGATTGATGTTTGATTTAAATACCTTGATGATTTCAGCCCAGTCTTTGTTAAGGAATATTTCCCCGCCCTGAAATGAAAAGGTTATTACGCCTAAGTTCATTGATTCTTTGGCAACCCGTTTATAATCATCAAGATTCATTGCTCGTATTGTACCGTCATTCTTAAGTTTTTCAGCATAGCAATGTTCGCAATTAAAATTACAGTCATATGTAAGCGCAAAGTCGATTCCTCTTAAAATATATTTTTTTATCCCAAATAATCTATAAAATCTTGCTTCAAACAGATTTTTGAATAGTTTTATAAGGTAAACCGGTTTGTTCAGATGTAAACCGTATTTCAATCTTACATAAAATTTTAGGAATTCATTTTTCATATTTTTATTAAAAAGCTCCTTAATAGAATTAATTTTTTTCAAAAAGCAATATTTTAAAACCTTTGAAAAAAACGTTTTCATTGGCAACAAGTTTAAATTTTTCTTTCTGAAAAAAATTAATAAAATCCCGTATCTTATGAGGATATTCGTAAATATTTTCACCTTTTCTGAAAATATTTTCTAAAAATAGAAGTATTTTGACTATTATCGAGTCGTGGTCGGTTTGAGCCAATAATACATACTTATTGCTTATTCTCATCAGGTGTTGTGCGTATAATGTAAAATCCTGAAAATGCTCAATGAGACCATCACTGAATACCAAATCATAATTTCCGTTTTCGTTTTCTAATTTTCTGTTGAATACAGTATATCCTTTTTTGGTGCAGGTGTCTATCGCTGTATTTGATATGTCTATACCTATAATTTTACTGATACCTATTTTTGATAGTGTATCCAGTGAATAACCTAATCCACAGCCGATGTCAATTGCAGTAGATATTGATTTTTGTTTTAAAATTTTTTTTATCTTTTTTTGTTTTTCTCTTAATATCACTTTCCCCACAAGAGTTATACTGTTTTCGTTTTTCCAATGGGTGTCCCAAAGTTCATAATCTGACTGAGAATTAATTTTATTCATTTTCAATTTTTTTTCTGAAGACTTGTGATACTAAATGAGTTAGATAACTATGGATGCTTTCAACCTGCCCATAATTGTTATTTGAAAATGTAATGTTGTAATCAACCAGTTTCTTAAGTTTTCCTCCACCAAAACCGATAAAACCGACGGTTATTGCTCCTTTGGACTTGGCATATTTTGTGGCATTCAGTATATTCGGAGAATTGCCGGAAGCGGTAAATACGATAACTATATCGTTTTGATTCACCAAATTTTTTAACTGTTCGGTAAATACGGATTCATAACCGCAGTCATTGGATAGAGCGGTCATTAGTGATATATTATCATTCAAACTTATTACTCTTAGTCGAGGTCTATTTTTTACGACTGTTCCCTTACCCAAATCACAGGCAAAATGCGATGCGGTAGAGGCACTACCCCCGTTACCCATTATAAATATTTGTTTGTTTTTTTTGTATGCATAATAAACCAAGTCAATTATCTTATTAATTTCCTTAACCGATATTTCATTAAAAAGCTTTTTTGTTTCTTCAATATTTTTAACAATGATATTTTCAATCGATAATTTTTTCATAACTGAGTGACTCCTTGAGTATCAAATTTAAAATCGAGCAGTTTTAATCCTTTAGAAGTTAAAGCATTTATTAATTTATCGTGTTGTTTCTCCTCACAGAAAAACATAAGATATCCGCCGCTACCGGCACCGGTAAGTTTTCCGCCAAGTGCACCGTTCTTTTTGGCGGTTTCGTAGAGTTCGTCAATGGTTTCATTTGTTATGGTATCGCACATTTTCTTCTTGTATTTCCATGCTTCGTCAAGTAAACTTCCGAATTCTTCAAGTTTACCGCTTTCCAATGCCTTTTTCATTGAAAAACAGTTTTCTTTCACTTTTTTCATTGCCTCAACCACATTGCTGTTGTTTTTTGCACCCTCTTCCTGTTTGGACAGTATTTCGGATGCCTTACGGGTTTTTCCGGTAAAAAAGAGCAGAAGTCTTTTTTGAAGTTTTTCCATAATTTCTTCATTTTTGAAGGGAGTAACACTGACCCCGTTTTTATCAAATTCAATAAAGTTAATGCCACCGAAAGCGGAAGCGTATTCGTCCTGTTTTCCGATAGGCAGTTTTAAAATATTTCTTTGAATAAAATACGCTTCCTCCGCAATCTCTTTTTTTGACAAATTTTCTTTTTTAAGGGACGAACAAAGTTTTATTAGATTGACGGTTACTGCACCGGATGAACCCAGTCCCGAACCCGGTGGGACTTCGGATGCCATAAAAATGTCAAATCCGGAATTGATTCTGAAATGTCGGATGACTGCAACAGGTATGTCGAATCCTTCACCGAACTGCAATTGATAAAAATCTTCCACATTTAGTGCTGTTTGAAAATCAGAAGAGATAATCTGTATGACTTTATCCTCTCTTTGATTATAAAAAGAATAAAAATATTTGTTTATTGTTGCATTCAGCACTGCTCCACCGTGAGTATTATAAAACACTTCCATATCAGTGCCGCCACCGCTAAAGCTGATTCTAACAGGTGATCTGAATATAAACATTATTAACCTCGTTGGAATAGAAAATTGAAAAATGTTTTGCTTGCCTTCAAAATCCGTCTTATTTCATAAGGATGTATTAGTGTGTAAGCTAATTTATAGAAAATATACCGTAGACGCAGATAATATTCTTTATTTGCCTTTTGACAGAAATTTAAAACCTCGTTTTTTGAAAGAAAAGGAGTGCTGATTAAACAGGAATATCCGCCGTTTTCATCCGCCCATTTTGTATAATCTTCGGTAATTAGATATCCGTTGTCTTTTGCCCATTTATATGCTTCTGTACCGGGATAGACAACTAGAGGATAGAATTGGGCGCTGTCAGTGTTCATTTTTTTTGCCAAAGCCAGCATATTTTCCAAAGATTCCTTAGTTTCGCCGGGATTGCCGACCATATAGGCGGCATGCACTAACAACCCTGCCTTTTTCGTATCTTTTACAAATTTTATAATTTGTTCAACGGTGGTGCCTTTATGAATGTTGTTCAATATTTCCTGCGATAAGCTTTCAAATCCGACGGTAACCAGCACGCATCCTGCCCGTTTCATTATTTTCATCGTTTCAAGGTCCAAGTCCACCCGGACATTGCAATACCATTTAATCTTTATATTTTTTTTAATAAGTAAACAGCATATTTCCTGCACCCTTTTTTTATTAACGGTGAAAGTATCGTCTTCAATTCCGATTTCTCTGACTTCAGGTAAATTATTTTTTATATATTCAAATTCTTCAACTACATTTTCGGGGCTTCTGAACCTATACTTGCGGCTGTGGAAAACCTGCGGGTATACACAGAAGAAACATCTATTAGGGCATCCGCGCCCGGTAATAATCATAACCATGGGATAATCGCATGCCGCAAAAAAATAATTTCTTATATTTAAAAATTTTTTGTATATCTCGGTTACAAAAGGTAATTCGTCCAGATTCTCTATTAACGAGCGAGGCTCGTTTGTTTTTATATCTCCATTTTTATTTCTATAAATTAATCCGTTGACTTTGGATATATCCTGTTTATTACGCAGGCAAACTGCAAGATCTCTTATTGTATAGTCATATTCTTTCACTGCAACAGCGTCAATATTTTTGCTTAATGATATGGTTTCATTTGGTAACGCCGATGGATGGGTTCCTACCAAAACAACAAAGCTTTTAGGAAGAATATTTTTTATTGAATCGACAATCTCAATATCGCTGTAAATGCTGGGCGTGCTTGTATCAAATACAATTAATTCAGGACTAAGTTGTTTTATGGATGCCATAAGTTCGGTTACTTCTTTTTTATCTGCTGCGGCATCGATAAAACTAATTTCAAATCCATTTTTTGCCAGAACGCCGGCACTATATGTTAACCAAAAAGGATAATATATAGTACCCCCTTTGGTGATAGCAGGGCTTCTGGATGTTCTTGAGAATTTGCCTTTTTGAGGTTTAAAAGGCGGATTAACGAATAATACTTTCATAAAAAGTTTATCCCGAACGTTCCCCGATTAAAACATACAAGAGCAGGCTTAAGCAGGATTAAACCTGCTTAGTCAGGGGTCATTGGGTAATAAAGGATAATAATTCTGGATTCCCGATAGAATCTAATCATTCAGGAATGATAAACAATACAAGATGAGTCTATTGAATGAGCCAGTATTTGAATACAGCAAATAACATTTTAAAACCGTGTTTCCAGTGAATTTTTTTCCCTTCCTTGTAACTGCGGGGTAAATATTTAACTGGCGATTCATAAATTTTTATTTTTTCTTTAAGTAATTTTACGGTTATTTCAACGTCAAGATCAAAACCATCAGACCTGAAGTTAAATCTATTTAATAATCTTTTATCAAATACTTTGTAACAGGTTAAAGCATCGTTAACAGAATTTCTAAATAAAAGTTGCATACATAATACTGTAATTTTGTTTGCGAAATAGGTTTTGAACATGAATTCGCTTTCCGGATGCATGAAACGCGAACCGAATACGACTGATGTTTTGCCATCAATAATTGGCTTGATTAGGTTGGCATATTCGTTTGGATTTAGTTCTAGATCGGCATCTTGAATAATTATTAATTCACCGGTTGCAGCGTCAAATCCTTTCCGTACTGCCAAACCCTTCCCTTTTGTATTCTCTTCATATATTATTTTAAGATTTATGGTTTTTTCCAGTTCTTTTAATACTGCTATTGTTCCATCGGTAGAGTTACCATCTACAATGATTATTTCTTTATCTATGGAGATTTCTGAAAGATTAACTCTTTTGATTAGTTCGCTAATGGTGGATACTTCATTATATACAGGTATTATTACGGAAAGTTTCATTAAAAGTCTATCCAGTCCTTCACATTGGTCGTTGCTTCTTCTAATTGTTCAATTTGTTCTATTGCAAGCCAATATTCTTCAAACTCATATTTTATTACCTTTTTCTTTATCTTAATAAGAGATTTTATCAAATCCGGCATTGTGAAAAAAGTATCGTTTGGGATTAAATTCAGGACTTTTGGGCTTAATATATAAATTCCTGTTGAGATTAAATGTTTAGATGTCGGTTTTTCTTTTATATCATGAATAAAATTTCCGTTAGTTGTAAGTGTTCCGAATGGTAGTTGGTTGATATATTTTTTTGCAGCAATAGTCATATCGGCGTTATTTTTCTTATGATATTCAAACATATCCAGGAAGTTTAATTTTGTTATTATATCGCCGTTCATTACAAGAAAAGGATCGTTTAATCCTTTAATTAATTTTAATGGCCCGGCAGTGCCTAAAATTTTTGTTTCTTGTATGTATCTTATTTTTACATTAAATTTGTTGCCATTCCCAAAATACGCTTTTATAAGTTCTGCGCCGTAACCGATTGCTAAAATAATCTCGTTAATTTTCATTGAATGCAACTTCCTGATTATTAATTCAAGAATCGGTTTTTCGGTTATAGGTAGGAGCGGTTTAGGTATGGAAAAAGTAAAAGGTCTTAACCTTGTTCCCTGTCCGCCTGCCATAATCACCGCTTTCATCATAAAATCCTCAAATCTGGTATTTATCTGGGCTGTAGTATTCCGGATGTTTTTTTATCCATTGAATTGTTTTGGTTAAACCCTCTTTTAGTGATACTTTGGGTTCCCAGCCGACTAATTTTTTTGCCTTTCTGTTATCGCATAATAACTGCATTACTTCGCTTTTTTCCGGACGTTTTCTTTTTTCAGTTGACACTATCCTTATTTTCTTTCTCATTATAGATAATATCAATTGCGCAAGTTCGCCGACTGATATGTCTTTTCCGGCGCCTATATTTATCACCTGTCCGATGGATTTATCCGATTCCGCTATCTTTATAAAACCGTTTACGGTATCCGAAACATAATTTAAGTCCCTTCTTGGTGTGGTTGATCCTATGTTTATCACATTTTTCATTAAAGCCTGTATAATAATCGTTGGTATTATTGCTCTGTCCGACTGTCTGGGACCATACGTGTTAAAAGGCCTAATTACGGCGACCGGTATATTGTATGTTTTATAAAAGGATTCCGCAATTTTGTCGGCAGCAATTTTACTGGCTGAATACGGTGATTGCGCCTGTAGCGGGTGTTTTTCATCTATGGGTGTGTATAAAGCAGTGCCATAAGTTTCCGATGTTGAAGTGGTGACTATTTTTTTAACATTTGCGTCCCGTGCGGCGAGTAAGATATTTAAAGTTCCCAATGCATTGACTTCAAATACTTCTCTGGGATTAACAAATGAATACGGTATACCTACTAATGCTGCAAGATGAAAGATAACGTCTTTTTTTTCAACAAATTTTTTGACTAATTCCGGATCCCGTAAATCGCCCGGTATTTGTTCTATTTCGTTAAGAATGTTTTTCGTCAGGAATTTAAGGCAACCCATGTCATTGTACGGAGTATATTCGAGCAATACGGTTACTTTTGCTCCGAGGTTTATTAAATGCTCAACCAAGTGGCTTCCGATAAAACCGCTTGCACCTGTAACGAAAACATTTTGTTTTTTCCAGTTCATAATTTTCACAAAATTTGATTACATCCATCCTCCGTAGCAGTAGTCTGCTACTGCGGAGGACGGGCAGATTTTTGAAAGATTACACCGATGACACCGTCAGGACTTAATCTGTGTAATCGTTTTTCTTAATCTGCGCAATCGTATTTTTATATTTTAAGATATTTTAATACTTTTGTCAATATAAACCATATGCCAAAGTTCAAGCATCAATAACGCCCACATACGGTATCCGTGTTCTCTTTTCCCATTGATATGTTCATCGAATATTTGTTCAAGCGATTCTTTTTTAAAGTATCCACGGGATATTGCTTTTTGTGATAAAACGATATCCCTAAATTGTCCTTTCCAATCGTTTCTAAACCATTTTCCGACAGGTATCCCAAACCCCATTTTACCTCTGTATAAAATTTCCTTCGGCAATAAATCTTTGAATGTTTTTTTAAGTATATATTTTGTCGTCAGGCAGCGTATTTTCCATGCCGGCGGAAGCGATGCTGAGAATTCCATTACTTTATGGTCTAAAAATGGGCTTCTGGTTTCAAGCGAGTTAGACATTGACGCTATGTCCATTTTAACCAGCAGGCATTCGGGTAGATAAGATTTAATGTCAGTATAAAAAGTTCTATCCATTATATTTTTAGCGGGTGAATTTCTAAAGATATTCAATAAATAATCATAAGGATTGCTATTAAAATTCTGTTTCATTTTATCAGTGTATAATATATTTTTTGCTTCATTTGAAAAATAATAATGCCATTGAAGGTTTCTTAATTCCGGCGGGTCGGAAAGTGCTGAAATTAAACGGTTCATGTATCTTAAATATTTTGTTTCATTTGCAGATTTGCTGCCGAAAATAAAAGATGCAATATTTTTTGTCATTTTTTTTCCTAATAACCTAAAGGGAATGGACAAATATAACGAGCCTTTCATGGCTTTATACCGTAAATATCCACCGAATGTTTCATCTCCTCCGTCACCGTTTAAAGCTACTGTAACATGTTTTCTTGTTTCGTTCGATACAAAGTATGAAGGTAGTGCAGACGAATCTGCATATGGTTGTCCGTAATGCCACACAAGTCTAGGAAGTATATCAATAAAGTTTGCTTTTACGATAAATTCATGATGGTCTGTCTTAAAATGATTTGCGGCGATTTTTGCATATTTTAGTTCCGAAAATTCAGATTCGTCAAAACCGATAGAGAATGTTTTCACTGGTTGTTTTGAAAGTTTGCTCATAAGCCCAACGATTATACTTGAGTCATGTCCGCCAGATAAAAAGGCTCCCAAAGGGACATCCGATATCATTCTTAAATCGGTTGCTTCTGTAAGCAATGATTCCGTTTTTTTGCATGCTTCAGCAAAGGATAAATCAGTTTTTTTGATAAAATCCAAATCCCAATATTTTTCTGTTTTTATATTGCCGTTTTTATCACAGGTAAGTGTATGAGCCGGCAAAAGTGATTTTATGTTTTTAAAAATAGTTTTTGGTGAAGGAATATACTGGTATGTTAAATAAAGGTCTATTGCTTCCAAATCGGTTTCCGGTGTTTTTTTGATATATTCCAATATCGATTTTATTTCGGATGCGAATACGAACGAACCGTTTATTAAGGTATAGTAGAGAGGTTTTTTCCCGACTCTGTCTTTTGCGATAAAAATTTTTTTATTTTTTTCATCCCAAATTGCAAACGCGAACATTCCCCTGAGATGCTCCACACATTTTTCACCATACTGTTCATAAAGATGCAGAATTACTTCTGTATCTGTTTTGGTGTAAAAAGAATGATTTTTTGATAAGTCTTTTTTTAATTCTATAAAATTATATATTTCCCCGTTTAATACTATCCAAAGAGTGTTGTCTTCGTTATGTATGGGTTGATTTCCTGTTTGCAAATCAATAATTGCCAACCGTCTTATACCCAAGCCGACTGAATTTCGCAAAAATATACCTTCAGAATCGGGACCGCGATGTCTTAT
>Ga0208246_1001503_pt1 | contig 12807 bp, 11 predicted proteins | sample RifOxyD2_FD_184039 | JGI IMG/M metagenome (GOLD analysis project Ga0208246, IMG submission 184039) | Soil microbial communities from Rifle, Colorado - Rifle Oxygen_injection D2 (SPAdes) | ecosystem: Environmental > Terrestrial > Deep subsurface > Rock core/Sediment | place: Rifle, Colorado... | reverse complement strand
AAGACCCGCCCCTACAATACCATTGTTTAAAACGGAATATCATCATCCACAGGCATGCTGTCTTCGTGAACATCGGCATGCGGTGTTGACGCTTCATCATCACTGTGTTTACCACTGCCGCCACGGTTATCCAAGATGTGCATTTCATTGGCGATAATTTCGGTGGTGTAACGAACATGGCCATCTTTATCTTGCCATTTGCGCGTGCGCAAGCTGCCTTCGATATAGGCTTTCGAACCTTTATGCAAATATTCGCCAACGATTTCAGCAAGGCGATTGAAAAATACGATGCGATGCCATTCAGTACGTTCTTGTAATTCACCGTTTTGTTTATCACGCCAGCTCATGCTGGTAGCTAAAGTGACATTAGCGACTGCACTACCGCTGGGGGTATAACGAACCTCTGGGTCCTGACCTAAATTGCCTATTAAAATAACTTTGTTTACTCCACGATTTGCCATAAATTTACTTCTCCTGATTATGTGTTCGTTTTTGCAGTTTCCGTCATCCCTGTGAAAACGGGGATCCAGTTATAATAAATCTGGATTCCCGCTTTCGCGGGAATGACGAGCATCGCTAAGAAAGATTACCCTGCTTTATTAAGTTTCGCAATTCGTCCTCATTAATAATTTTTTTATCTATTTTAACGTACAAGAGTTGCGCATTGGCAACATATGCCACTTCGGCAATACCTGCGCGTTCGTGCAACATACGCGATAAATTAGCGCTAAAAGTGCAGTCTGCGATAATAATAGTTGAAAGATAAGGAGGCTCGGGCATGGAGTAAGCACAACTTAACCAGATCAGGCCAATTAAAGTGCAGAATAAAAATATTCCATCGACACCAAAGTGTTCTAAAACTAAACCACCAATGGCGCCACCAATAAAAATCCCGAAAAATTGCGAGCTTGAATACACGCCCATCGCCGTACCTTTGCGCTGCAATGGCGCAATTTTTGACACTAGTGACGGCAGAGTGGCCTCTAATAAACTGAAAGCACCAAAAAATAAAAATAAACTCAAAGCTAAAATCCAAAAATGCGAATGTAAAAAAAATAGAATAATTTCTACAGCGGTAATTAAAACAACCGCGCTTAAAAATACCTGTTTTAAGCGACGCTTTTTTTCAGCAAAAATTAAAAACGGCAGCATCGCGATAAATGCCAACACCAAAACGCTCAAATACAAAAGGGTTTGTTGATGTGCTGTCACATTGATTGAATTAAGTACATTTGGCAATGCTATAAAACTCGCAGTTAAAATCGCATGCATGCTGAAAATGCCTAAATTTAAGCGTAGCAGAGCGGTATTTTTTAATAACGTACCAATTTGGGAAGCTTGGGCTTCGACCATTGGATCGACTAATAGTTTTGGGGGTGCGGGCACCAGAGTGTGTAATAAAATTAAGCTAATCACAGCAAAAATAGCGGTCAGCCAGAAAATGCCATTTAAATGAAAGTAGGTGTTCACCAAAGGTCCAACAATAAACGCGATCGAAAACGAAATGCCGATCGTCATGCCAATCATCGCCATTGCTTTCGAGCGGAATTCATCGCGAGTGGAATCAGCTAATAAGGCGAGCAAGGTGCTACCGATCGCGCCGCCACCTTGCAACGCGCGGCCTAAAATTATGCCGTAAATCGATGTTGACATGGCGGCGACAATACTGCCGATAGCAAAGATAATTAAGCCAATAGTGATAATGGGTTTGCGACCAAAACGATCTGACAACCAGCCAAATGGAAGTTGCAGCGCGGCTTGGGTAAAACCATAAATGCCCAAGGCTAAGCCAATTAAACCTGCCGTGGCGCCGGACAAATGTGCCGCGGCTACAGCAAAAATAGGCAAAATCATAAATAAACCCAGCATCCGGCTGGACATGATAAGTGAAATAGCGATAATGGAACGGCGTTCTTGGGTTTTCATAGCGCGAGATTGTAGCATGCGCCGTCATCCCCGCGAAAGCGGGGATCCAGATTTAACAGAAGTGAAAATTTATTGACAATTCCCTTTTTGCGCTTCACAATATGCGAATCGCAAATGAGGAAGTGAAATATGACTAACTATTTTCCCACTAAGTTAGCTACTGGGCTCGCATTTTGTAACCGTTTAGAAGAATTAAAGCGTCTAAAATATAACTTAGAGACTGTGAGTCCGACTTTGATTTTGTCGCCGCGCCGCTATGGTAAAACGAGTTTGAGCTTGAAAGCCTTTGAGCAATTAGGCTGGCCTTATATCCAAATTGATTTGTATAAAGCGTTCAGCGAAGAAGATATAGAAAAATTTATATTGAGAGGGATTGGTTTGTTGCTGGGTAAATTGGAGAAAACGCCCCAAAAGCTAGTTGCTTTGGCAGCAGACTTTTTTTCAAATTTAAATGTCAGTGTTTCGATTGAAAAAGAGGGTTTGAGTCTTGATTTTAGCAAACGTAAAAAATCTCCCACGGAGGTAATACTCAACGCCTTAGAACGTTTGCATGGATTGGCCGAAAAGCGTCAAAAAAAAATTATTGTGTACCTGGATGAATTTCAAGTGGTTGGCCAGGTTTGTTCAAACTATGCTATTGAAGCCGTTATACGTGAAGTAGCACAGAAATCGCAATATATTGCTTTTGTTTTTTCTGGAAGCGATCGTCACTTGATTGAGCAATTATTCAGTGATAAAAAAAGGCCATTTTATAAGCTCTGTGACGTAATTAGTTTGGATCGAATTTCTGAGCTGAGTTATGAAAAGCAGCTCCAAAAGGCCAGTGTGGAAAAATGGGGTAGTGAATTATCTAAAGAAACAGTTGCGGCGATTTTGGGCTACACAGAACGGCATACTTATTACCTTAATAAGTTGTGTTCTATTTTATGGCAAGATAAGCATCCAACGCCCGGCCTCGTTGCTAAAACGTGGAATAATTTTGTTTTAGAAAACAAATCTCCGGTGGAAAGAGAATTATCTTTATTAACCACGAATCAGCGAAAAATACTGACTTTAATTGCTGAAAAAAATGAAGTTGTGGAGCCCTTTGGGAAAGCATTTTTATCTGAACTTAATATGTCAAATAGCAGTGCAGCAAGAGCAATGAAGTTACTGGTCAACAAAGATTATATATTGGTTGATTCTGCCAATAACCACTATAAAGTTCTGGATCCTTTAATTAAAAGTGTATTATCAAAACAGTCTTATGAGTTATAAAGTCGAAATCCTCGAGCAACTAGTGCAAGCGGCCGTTGCCGTCGATGGCGCTGCACCCAAAATTTATTGGCATTTGATCGATAAGCAGCGCATTAAGCCTTGGAATTTTTGGCTTTGCGATGAGGAAAAGTTAATCGCATTTTTTGCGGCCTATGAATTTACTGAAAAAACCGTAGAAATCACCGGCGTGGTGCATCCTGAGTATCGCCGCGAAAACTTATTTAAAAACTTTCTAAACAGTTTTTTGCGCGACAATCCCGGAATCGGAAAAGTGTTGTTGGTGGGGGCAAATGCGTTTTCCACCGAGAGAGCCATGAAAAAACTGGGTGCGCGTTGTGTTGATACAGAATTTGAGATGTTTGTCATCCCCGCGAAAGCAGTTTTGTCGCCCCTGCGAAAGCAGGGGCCCATCATGAATCATGAGAAGATGGATCCCCGCTTTCGCGGGGATGACGGAGTGGGAAGCGGGAATGACAGCAGTTTACAACTCGCCGATCTAGACGGTTTGCCTGAATTGTTACGCATTGATTTAGCCTGCTTTGGCGGTTCAGCGCCTGAAACCAAAGCAAATTTGCAAGAAAGCTTGCAAGATCCGCAGCGCCGAATTTATTTGTTTTATGTGGAAAATAAAGCCGTCGGCAAAATTCATTTACGCTTTGAAGGCGATACGATTTTCTTAAGCGATATTGGTATTTTGCCTGAATTCCAAGGGCAGGGTTTAGGCACAAAAATGTTCCAAAGTCTTTTTGCCTTATTCCAAGATCATAAAAACACCGAGTTTTATTTAAATGTGCATGCGCTTAATCCGCAGGCGCTGGTGTTGTATGAACGGCTGGGGTTTGTTGTGAAGAATGAGTATCGCTATTACTCTTTGTAGGCCGGATTAGCGCTCTTGTGCGTAATCCGGCATCATGAAATCCCTGGTTAATCGCAAGCGGCACAGCCCGGATCACCATTTACACAAAATGAGATATAGCCGCCATTACTTCCTGCAGGGACTGGGCCCGTGCTATTGACATTAATCAATGCGGTTTGACCCGCGGCCGTAGAAACAGGAACTTTGCATGCAGGTTGAATTGCATAACCGTAGCCTGGGCTCTCCGGGGTGCCAGAGACAGATATTAGGGGCGGGTTGGATTCTGTGCTGCTTTCAGGGCCAATCCCGATGAAAAATTCGGAGTTATAGCTTCCGTTGGCATCAGCATACATAGTAACAGCGGAAAACACTCGGCTGTTAGCGGAAACCTCGGCCTGCTTAAAATTAGTGACTGTTCCATTTCGATCGCTCAGATGCATATGGAGCGAAAATGGAGTGTGATTAATAACATCAAAGGTAAGTGCAGCTGTTCCTGGGGATGGAGCTGGGATTGGTGGTTTTATTACGGGCGCATTCGTGAAAGGACAATCTGTCGCTGGAATCGTAGGTGGTTGTCCTTTAGGGTAAGTTCCACATTCTCCATTTGCCCACTTAGTTCCTTGGGTATAAGGTTGAAGTTGATTAGGACCTCCGCTGGTAATAGCCGTTAAGGCCATAGGAAAAGGAGTTTTGTTATAGGAGTTTACATAAGAGTATGTAAGTCCGCCTGAATTTGTAGCTAGGGCAAAGGTATAAGTGACATCACCCGCGGTTGATGGGGGTGGAGTGATTGTGAAATTGTGCCTGTCGTAATAGGTATCACAAACTGACCCAACGCAATGAATGGTTTGCGGCACAAAGTGAGGGGCTTGATCGGCAATCGCGAAATTGATTGTTGCTAAGCCGAAACCAAGGCTTAGGCAGGTGAACAGAATTTTTTTAGGCATCATCTTAACGCTCCTTGTTAGTCGATATTATAGCAGAGTTTGAAAAGTCAGGGCCTGCGCACAGAGCAAATAACTTCTCAGAAACCCGGGGCTAGCTCTGGTGCAAATGTTCTGTTCCGCTACTTATAAAGAGCTTATAAGTAGCGGAACAGAACAAACCGTAAGAATAGCTTTCATTCAAGGCTTATAATTTAGTTATATAAAACAACAAGATAGCATTCCATTTTCAGGAGTGGGCTTCTTGTTGGGGGGGGGCTACGCAAATTCGGCATTTGTTAATCCAACCTACACTTGCCCCCGCCTTTCCTATACAATTCTAGGTTTTGAGCGAGCCTAAGATGACAAAAAAATCTCCAATGACCACGATCAAGCTCCGCGGTGTGCGCACGCATAATTTAAAAAATTTGGATTTGGATTTGCCGCGCGATGAGTTAATTGTAATTACAGGCTTATCGGGCTCGGGAAAATCTTCGCTCGCATTTGATACTTTGTATGCGGAAGGCCAGCGCCGTTATGTTGAATCGTTATCGGCTTATGCGCGCCAATTTTTATCGATGATGGAAAAACCGGATTTGGATTTAATTGAAGGTTTGTCGCCCGCGATTGCCATCGAACAAAAAGCCACCTCGCATAATCCGCGTTCAACCGTAGGTACCATTACCGAAATTTACGATTATTTACGTTTGTTATTTGCGCGCGTGGGTATTCCGCATTGTCCTGAGCATCATTGCCCGCTCGAAGTGAAAAGCGTGAGTGAAATGGTGGACGAAGCGCTGCGTTTGCCGCCTGATACAGCAGTGATGGTGTTGGCGCCGGTGATTCGCGATCGCAAAGGCGAATATCAAAAATTATTTACCCAATTACAAGCTCAGGGTTTTTTGCGTGCACGCGTCGATGGCGAACTCATTGAATTGGATAATCCGCCGAAATTAAATTTACGCCAAAAACACAGTATTGAAGTGGTGGTGGATCGTGTCAAAGTGCGTGCTGATATGCAACAACGCTTGGCGGAATCCTTTGAAACGGCGCTGCGTTTAAGCCATGGTTTAGCGCTCATTGCGCCATATCAGCATGAAAATTTCAAAGAACAGCTATTTTCGGCGAATTTCGCCTGCCCACATTGCGGTTACACTTTAGCGGAATTAGAGCCACGTTTATTTTCATTTAACAATCCTGCAGGTGCTTGCCCAACCTGCGATGGTTTGGGTATTGAGCAATTATTTGATGTCGATAAAATTATTCATAATACTGATTTGTCTTTGGCCGATGGTGCCATTCGCGGTTGGGACCGCCGCAGTGTGTATTATTATCAATTACTAAAAGCGCTAGCCGCGCATTATAAATTCGATATTGAAAAGCCTTATAAAAATTTGCCGCCCAAAATCAAAGATATTATTTTAAATGGCAGCGGCGATGAAGATATTGCCTTCATTTATATTAGTCATAAAGGCCATGAAACGGAGCGGATTCATCCATTTGAAGGGGTGTTGAAAAATATGCAGCGCCGCTATCGTGAAACCGAATCTGATGCAGTGCGCGATGAATTAGCCAAATATTTGTCGAGTGCGCCTTGTCATGATTGTGGGGGTGCGCGTTTGCGTTTGGAGGCGCGCAATGTGTTTATCGATCATAAAAATATTTCGCAAATTACGGCAATGTCGGTTGCAAAATCTCAAGCATTTTTTAGTCAGCTCGTATTAACGGGAAAACGGGGTGAAATTGCAGAGAAAATTTTAAAAGAAGTGAACGCGCGCCTCGGATTTTTAATGGATGTGGGTTTAAATTATTTAACGCTGGCACGTTCGGCGGAAACGTTGTCGGGCGGTGAAGCACAACGTATTCGTTTGGCGAGTCAAATTGGTTCGGGTCTTGTTGGTGTAATGTATATTTTGGATGAGCCTTCAATTGGTTTACATCAGCGCGATAATGATCGTTTATTAAAAACCCTCGTAAATTTACGCGATTTAGGCAATACCATTATTGTAGTTGAGCACGATGAAGATGCGATTCGGCATGCGGATTATGTTATCGATATTGGCCCGGGTGCCGGAATTCATGGCGGTGAAATTGTGGCGCAGGGTACGCCTGAGCAAGTGATGGCTAATCCAAAATCACTCACCGGTCAGTATTTATCGGGCAAAAAATGCATCGCGATTCCCAAAAATCGAATTCAAAATTCTTGCCGACCCCAATTAAAATTAAAGGGCGCCACTTGCAATAATTTAAAAAATGTCGATATGGAAATTCCGCTCGGTTTAATGACTTGCGTTTCCGGTTCCGGAAAATCCAGTTTAATTAACGATACTTTATTTCCGCTGGCCGCTACGGCTTTAAATGGTGCGACGACGATGACCGCGGGTCCACACGAAGCGATCGAAGGTTTAGAGCATTTAGATAAAGTGGTGGATATCGATCAAAGTCCGATTGGTCGTACGCCGCGTTCGAATCCCGCAACTTATACGGGTTTATTAACACCGATTCGTGATTTATTTGCGAGCGTGCCCGAATCACGAGCGCGTGGTTATATGCCAGGGCGGTTTAGTTTTAACGTGAAAGGCGGTCGTTGCGAAGCTTGTGAAGGCGATGGCGTAATTCGTGTTGAAATGCACTTTCTGGCAGATGTGTACGTCACTTGCGATGTTTGTCATGGCCAGCGTTATAACCGCGAAACCTTGGAAGTGTTATATAAAGGCAAAAATATCCATGATGTGTTGCAAATGACAGTTGAGACGGCGTTGACATTTTTTGAAAATGTGCCCGTTTTAGCCCGTAAATTGCAGACTTTGACGGATGTCGGTTTGTCCTACATTACGCTCGGGCAAAGCGCGACAACGTTATCGGGTGGTGAAGCGCAGCGCATTAAATTATCGCGCGAATTATCCAAGCGTGATACCGGGAAAACCTTATATATTTTAGATGAGCCAACGACTGGTTTGCATTTTCACGATATTGTGCAATTGCTCGAGGTGCTGGTTAAATTGCGCGATAACGGCAATACCATCGTGATTATCGAACATAATTTAGATGTGATTAAAACTGCCGATTGGATTATTGATTTGGGTCCTGAAGGTGGCGATGGCGGCGGTGAAATACTTGCTGTTGGAACGCCTGAAAAAATTGCGCAGGTGAAAAATTCGCATACGGGGAATTTTTTAAAGAAAATTTTGCAAGGCTAAATAAACAATTAACTTTAATGTTCCGCGCAGTTATTTTGTTGGCAAGTCGGCCGCTGCTCAGGATTGCGCTCGCTCATAAAAACCAGGCCGCTACGATTGAACGTCCTGTTCAGCTCGCTAAAATGCGCCTCCAGCGCATTTTGCCTGGTTTTTATGAGCGTGCTCATCTTGCGCGCGGCTAAAACTTGCCAACAAAGCAACTGCGCGGAACAGTATTTCTGATGCATTTGTGCAGTAATTAAATTTCGAGAGAAAAAAATGTCCCAACACCGCTTTATCAAAGCTCTTTTACGTCAGCCCGTCGACAAAACGCCTTTATGGTTAATGCGTCAAGCCGGCCGTTATTTGCCTGAATACCGCAAATTACGCGCGGATGTGCCGAATTTTTTAACGTTTTGCAAAACTCCTGAATTAGCTTGTGAAGCCACATTGCAGCCGCTGCGCCGTTTTGATTTAGATGCCGCGATTATTTTTAGCGATATTTTAACGATTCCCGATGCGCTAAATGTCGGTTTAGAATTTGCCAAAGGCGAAGGTCCGCTAATTCATCGCCCTATACGCAGCCAAGCGGATGTTGATAAGTTGCCGAAAATTTCTGTTGTGAACGATTTAGCGTATGTCGCTGAGGCGATTAAATTAACTAAAAAAGCGCTGAATAACAAAGTGCCGTTAATTGGTTTTGCGGGCAGTCCATGGACCGTAGCCTGCTATATGGTGGAAGGATCGGGCAGCAAAACCTTTTTTACGATTCGAGAAATGCTGTATAAAAACCCGGAAATTTTGCACGCGCTCTTAGAGAAATTAATGCTATTAACTCATGATTATTTGCAAATGCAAATTGACGCAGGCGCGGATGTGATTATGATTTTTGATACCTGGGGTGGTTTGCTAACGCCAAAAGCCTATCAAGAGTTTTCACTGCGTTATATGCGGCAATTAGCGAAGCAAATTAAAGTTCCGGTGATTTTATTTAGCAAGGGTGCTGACAGCTGTTTGGAAATGATTGCCGACAGTGATTGCCAGGGCGTGGGTGTCGATTGGACCATCGATATTGGTGAAGCGAAACGACGCATTGGCGATCGCGTTGCCGTGCAAGGTAATTTAGATCCCGCGGTATTATTGAGTACGCCGGAAAAAGTGCAAGCAGCGGCGCGCGAAATTTTATCTGCTTGGGGCGCAGCACCTGGCCATATTTTTAATTTAGGTCATGGCATTGACTTGAATACACCCATCGAAAATGTCGCGGCTTTGGTTGAGGCAGTGCATGGGTAAAAAACGAGGGCGATTATGACATCTAAAAATATTGAATTGCCAGAGAGTCAATTTTTTGCCGATATTCAGGAAATCCTTCGCGCGGGGCGTGAGGGCGCCTATCGATCCGTCAATACGATTATGGTCAAGACCTATTGGCAAATCGGTAAGCGAATTGTCGAGCAAGAACAGCAAGGCAAAGAACGAGCGAATTATGGCGAGCAGTTGATCGTTGGGTTGTCTCGTTATCTAAGTGATTGTTTTGGAAAAGGATTTTCTGTGGCAAATCTTAAAAACATTAGGCAGTTTTATCAGGTTTTTCCTGTTTTCGATGAATTGGCTACGCACTGCGTAGCCAATTTGGCCTGGACTCATATACGCCTTATTATGCGCTTGGATGATGAAAAAGAGCGTCGTTATTATCTTCAAGAGGCCGGTCAGCAAAATTGGAGTTCGCGTCTCTTAGAGCGAAATATAAAAAGCGGTTATTATCGACGCTTATTGTCATCACAAAATCATAGTACGGAATTGGCCCAACCAACTCAGCCACTGTCAGAATTTATTAAAGATCCGTATGTATTAGAGTTCTTAGATGTTCCTCAAAATTTAAGCGGCAAAGAAAGCATTTTAGAATTTAATATTATTACGCATCTGCAAAAATTTCTTCTTGAATTGGGTAAGGGTTTTTGCTTTGTGGCGCGTCAGATGCGAATTAGCACGGAAACGTCACATTTTTATGTAGACCTTGTATTTTACAATTATCTTTTGAAATGTTTTGTGGTGATTGATTTAAAAACCGAAAAATTAACGCATCAAGATATTGGCCAAATGGATATGTATGTGCGGATGTTTGATGAATTGAAGCGTGGCCCTAGCGATAACCCGACTTTAGGAATTATCTTTTGCACAGACAAAGATGAAACCATTGTTAAATATTCAATGCTACAGGAAGCCAAACAAATTTTTGCCTCAAAATACAAAACAATTTTGCCGACAGAAATTGAGTTGGCGGCGATGATTGATCAAGAAAGCCGGGAACTGATGAGTGGTTAGTATGCGCAGGGTGGATTAGCGCTTCGCGTAATCCACCCTACAAAGAGACTCCGCAACAGTGTAATATAAGCCCATGAACATCTACCCGATCGTCTTAACCTTAATTCTCGTGATGGACCCCCTGGGCAACATCCCGATTTTTTTATCCATTTTACGTAAATTCGATGCGCGCACGCAGAATAAAATTATTATTCGTGAGTCTTTTATCGCATTTTTAGTATTATGCGTGTTTTTATTTTTTGGGCGTTTTATTTTAGCGGATTTATCGATTACCACGCCGGCTTTGAGCATAGGTGGCGCGATTATTTTATTTTTAATTGCGATTCGGATGATCTTCCCGAGCGATGGCTGGGGCAGCAAGGAAGAAAGTTTTGAAGAGCCTTTGATTGTCCCGCTTGCGGTTCCTTTGACCGCCGGACCCTCAGCCATTGCGATGTTATTATTATTTACCGCGCGCGATCCTCAGCATTTAAGTGGTTTGTTTTTGGCCGTAGTGATTGCCTGTGTGATTTTTTGCATTACCATGTTGGCCGCGCGCTACTTGATGAAATTCCTTGGTCGGCGCGGCTTGATCGCGATCGAGCGCCTGATGGGGATGATTCTGACTACCATCGCCGTCCAGATGTGCTTGTCGGGGATTGCGGAATATAGCCATACCTTGCATTAATTCCACCTCGCATTCACCACCATTTTCCATTAAAATGCCGCCTATGATTTTTAAACGTTTTTTCAAGCCCGGCCCCCAAACTATCGCGCGTAAGCACCATAGTATTTCCCGTAAAGACATTAGCGAAAATGCGCTGAAGGTGCTGTATCGCTTAAATGCCAGCGGTTATAAAGCGTATATCGTGGGTGGTGGTGTGCGTGATTTGTTGCTTAATCGCAGGCCTAAAGATTATGACATTGCAACGGATGCCCATCCTGAGGAAATTCGCGATGTGTTTCGCAATAGCCGCATTATTGGTCGACGTTTTAAACTCGTTCATGTGTTTTTTCCTGATGAAATTATCGAAGTATCCACTTTTCGTGCCAATGTGATTGAGAAATTTGATAAACATCCGGATCTTGAAGATCAGGATGAAACGCCCATTATGCTGCAAGCGGACAATACCTATGGCACGATGGAAGAAGATGCTTGGCGCCGCGATTTCACCGTAAATGCTTTATATTACGGCACTGAAGATTTTGCGTTGAGTGATTACACCGGTGGCATGCAGGATCTAAAGAAAAAATCCATTCGCATGATTGGTGACCCCTTACAACGTTATCATGAAGATCCAGTGCGTTTGTTGCGTGCTATTCGCCTGGCGGCAAAATTAAATTTCAGTATTGAAGCAAAAACGAAAGGGCCGTTATTAAAATTAGCGCATTTATTACAACATGTGCCTAAAGCACGTTTATTTGATGAATTACTGAAATTATTTTTTGAAGGCTATTCTTTAGCCGTTTATGAAAAATTAAAAAATTATGGCTATTTTAAAGCTCTTTTTCCGCATTTGGATTCTCTCTTTAATGAGAAACGTTGGAAGAAATTAATTGAGTTGGCGCTTAAGGCTTCTGATGCGCGTTTTGCCGAGGGCAAATCCTTAAATCCCGCGTTTTTATTGGCAATATTTTTGTGGCCCTTGGTTCAAAAACTATTGAATGATCAGAAACACAGTAAGACACCTTTTTTCCATCGTTTAAATCATGCGATGGCGCAAGCCTTGGATTTGCAATGTGAAACCATCGCCATTCCCCGGCGCTTTACTGCCACGATGCAAGCCATTTGGGTGGCGCAATATCATTTAGAACGTCGTCGTAAAAGCCGAATTATTCGCATTATGGAACAGCGCTATTTCCGTGCCGCGTTTGACTTTTTAAGTTTGCGTGCCGATGCGGGTGAGCCTTTGCGTGAAATGGCAAATTGGTGGCAGAAAATTCAAGTAGTGAATACGGCGCAGCAAGATAAAATGATCCGAGATTTGGTGAATTAAAAATGACAAAAAAAATCGCGATTTATCCCGGCACTTTTGATCCCATTACGAATGGGCATTTGGATATTATTAGCCGCGCGGCTAATTTATTTGATGAAGTTGTTGTGGGTATTGCCACCAGCAAACGTAAGCAGCCGTATTTAGATCTTGATCTGCGTTTAAAATTAACTAAAGAAGTGTTGAAAGAGTTTTCGAATGTTAAGGTGGCTCCGATCAATGCTTTGTTAGTGGATTTTGCTAAAGCTCATCATGCCACTATTATTTTACGCGGTTTGCGTGCGGTTTCCGATTTTGATTATGAATTTCAATTAGCCGGCATGAACCGCCAATTAGCGCCAGAAATTGAAACGATTTTTTTACCCGCC
>Ga0208246_1001502_pt1 | contig 12807 bp, 6 predicted proteins | sample RifOxyD2_FD_184039 | JGI IMG/M metagenome (GOLD analysis project Ga0208246, IMG submission 184039) | Soil microbial communities from Rifle, Colorado - Rifle Oxygen_injection D2 (SPAdes) | ecosystem: Environmental > Terrestrial > Deep subsurface > Rock core/Sediment | place: Rifle, Colorado... | reverse complement strand
CGAAAATACGAAGAAGATTATCTTCTAGTGAAAGATAAAACTGAGTAGTACCTGCATCACCCTGACGTCCGCTACGTCCGCGAAGCTGATTATCGATACGTCGGTTTTCATGTCGCTCAGTTCCTATGATGTAAAGACCGCCCATCGCTTTTACTTCATCATTGACTTTAATGTCAACTCCGCGTCCTGCCATATTTGTAGCGATTGTTACAGCGCCTTTAGCTCCTGCACCCTTAATGATTTCACCCTCTTGCGCGTGATTTTTGGCATTTAAAACGGTATGAGCAATTTTCTCTTTTTTAAGCAGTTCATGCAATGCTTCAGATTTTTCTATAGAAGCAGTTCCGATAAGAACAGGCTGACCTGTTTTTGATAGGTTTTTTATAGTATTTATAACAGCTTCGAACTTCTCTCTTTCAGTTTTATAAATCAAGTCATTAAGATCTTTTCTGGTAATAGGTATATTTGTAGGTATTGAGATAACATCTAAAGAGTATATTTGAGCAAATTCAGATGCTTCAGTTTGAGCAGTTCCAGTCATACCTGCAAGTTTATCGTACATTCTAAAATAGTTTTGGAATGTAATATCTGCTAAGGTCTGCGTCTCTTCTTTTATCTCTACTTCCTCTTTTGCTTCAAGTGCCTGATGCAGACCTTCTGAAAAACGGCGACCCTCGCTTAAGCGACCTGTAAACTCATCTACAATGACTACTTCTCCGTTATTTACAACATAGTCAACATCTCTTTCAAATAAGTAGTTTGCTTTTAGTGCCTGATCTAGTATATGTGATAGTGAAGCATTTTCAGGACTGTAAAGATTTTCAACCTTAAACAACTCTTCTGCTTTAGTAATACCCTCTTCCGTGAGAAGAACGGTTCTATCTTTTTCATCAACACTAAAGTGTTCATCTTTAACCAGTTTAAGTGCGATTGAGTTTGCATCGCTAAAATCTCTAAGCGTTCTGTTTGTCGGTCCAGAGATAATTAACGGGGTTCGCGCTTCATCTATTAAAATACTGTCAACTTCATCTACGATAACAAAGTTGTGACCTCTTTGAACCATCTGTTCACGAGAGTAGCTCATGTTGTCTCTTAGGTAATCAAATCCAAATTCGTTATTTGTTCCATAAGTTATATCAGAACCGTATACTTCTCTCTTTAAAGAGGAATCATTCATATTTTCTAAGATAACGCCAACGCTAAAGCCTAAAAACTCATAAAGCGGACGCATCTCATTTCCGTCTCTCGAAGCTAGATAATCATTTACCGTTACAAGATGCACGCCCTTGCCGCTGATTGCATTGAGAACTATCGGCAAAGTTGCTACCAGCGTTTTACCCTCACCGGTTTTCATCTCGGCGATTCTGCCCTCATGCAGAACAATTCCGCCGATAAGCTGAACATCGAAATGCCTCATATTTAGAGTTCTGATACTCGCTTCTCTTGTTATAGCGAAAGAGTCTGCTAAAACATCGTCTAGACTCTTTTCACCGGACAAAACACTCTCTTTAACCTCTGCAAAAGCGGTTTTAAGTTCATCATCACTTAAAACTTTATACTTGCTCTCAAGTGCATTTATCTTTTGAACTATCTTATAATATTTTTTTAATTCACGATCATTTGAAGTACCGAAAATCTTACCGATTAATGCCTGTAGCATCCGCAACCTTATTATAGGCAGGCACATTTTGCGTGGCTGCCACTGAATTTCTTTTTATTTTATCACACATATAATTATACTTTGCATAAATTAAGAGATGATTTTTTTAAATCCTTATACTAAATAATATGTAAACAGTCACTTGGATATAATTTTTTTAAAAAAAAGGATAAAAGTGAAATACTTTTTTTTAGTTATCTTTACAGGACTACAGCTATTTGCATCATTAGATGACATTACTTCGTTTGAGGCGGATTTTACTCAAAGTATTACTGATGAGAAAAACAAAACATTAGTTTACAACGGCAAAATAACAGCATTAAAACCTCAAAATGCAAAATGGAGCTATACTAAACCCGTAAAAAAAGATGTATATATAAATGATTTTGAGGTAACTATCGTTGAACCGGAGATAGAACAGGTTATTGTTAGAACATTAGAGTCAAATTTTGATTTTTTTAAAATGATATCCAATGCTAAAAAAATTGCGGAAAACAAATATTTAGCACACTATAAAGATTCAAAGTTTACTATTATCAAAAATGGATCTCTAATAGAGTCAATCTCCTACTTGGATGAGTTTGAGAATAGAGTTCAAATTAATTTTAAAAATCAAAAACAGAATCAACATGTAAATAAAGCTATCTTTACTCCATCATTTCCTTTGGAATTTGATATTATCAGGGACTAAAACGATGTTACTTCAACTCTATTTCGTCCCTCTTTTTTAGCTCTATAGAGTGTTTCATCAGTAATTTTATATATCTCATCAGGTTCCATGATGCACTCTTTAGCTATAAAAGTAAGCCCGATAGATATAGAAACATATTTTGATACACTGCTCGCATTATGTTCAATCTTAAGATCTTCTATATTTTTACGTAGATTTTCTGCTCTCTCAAATGCATTTTTTGGATTATTTGTATAAAAAGTTATGGCAAACTCTTCGCCGCCCAAACGGTAAACATAATCATTTGCCCGTTTAAAAAATGACTTCATTGAAGAAGATACGGTCTTTAATACTTCATCACCTCTTTGATGTCCATACATATCGTTATATTGCTTGAAGAAGTCTATATCAATAACCAGTAAAACTAAATTTTTATCTTCACGTTTGGAAATTTTATACTCTTTAATAAAATTTGAATCATAGAAACGTCTATTATGGAGTCCCGTCAAAGCATCCGTAATTGAGTACTCTTCTATCCTTTTTTTATCCGTTATATCGCGTATTATTGCCGAAAATCCTAAAATATTATCATATTTGTCCATTTGCGGAGTAATTGTTGTTTCTATCCAATAATCTTTACCGTTTTTGTTAAGATTTTTAATTTCACCTCTATATATCTTTCCACTGAGAATAGTATTCCATAGATTTTTATACACCTCTTTTGGTGTGTCCGGATGTGCAATAATGGAGTGTGATTTCCCTATAATATCTTTTTTTGAATATCCTGAAATTTTTGTAAAAGCATCGCTTACGTCGGTAATAACGCCTTTTATATTTGTTTTTGACGTAATTACATGTTTATCTATAAGTTCAATATATTTTTTATTAATTTCCGAATACTTTGCATCACGTAAGAAGCTGGTAATCATATCTATAAAATAGGCAAAATCATCATTATGAACTACTTTATTTTCCTTAATAAAACCAAGTTGCAAAACACCAAATATCTTATCGTAGCTTATAAGCGGAATCGTACATATGTTTGTAGGCTCTATTACTATGGATTCTATACCAAAATATCTCTTTTTTTCATCACTCAAATATGTTTGAATATGTCGCATTTGTGCGGCAACTTCCCCGATTAGTCCCTCTCCAAGCTCAACAATCGGTTTCATCTCATTTGTGGCATAAGAAGATGCAAGATATAGCTTATTATTCTCTTCGTTAAAGATATATATCACCTTGAACGATATTCAATTTTGTGGCAAAAAAGTAGAGCGAAGAGGATGATATTTCAGCAATAGTTTTACACTTCTCAAGATCATTTTTAAGCTCTATAATAGATGTTAAATTATTTTTTATCTTATTCTCGCTGCGGGTATAGAGCATATAACCTCTTATCATAGATATAATAGTTACGATTATAAATAGAACAACTACCGCACCTATGATAGTTCCATAAAGTTTTGTTTTCTCTAAAACTTTTAATTTTTCATTTAATTTTTGGCTTAAGTATTCAGAATTAGCACTATACAATTCAAAAGATTTATCAATTACGCTTGTTGCCACCGAAAAGAAATCGAGTGCGTCAACATCTGTATGATCGGAGACAAACGCTTTTTTTACATATTCTCGCACTTTTTTTGTCTCGTTGTTTACATTTTCAAGCAAAGAGAGCAATCTTGTTTTTTTATCATCCTCCTCTATTTCACTTATTGTTTTATAGATAAGTTTTGCATTTTCATCACATACCATGCAGTTATTTTGAAGAGAATATTTCAACTCATCATCTGTATATTTATCCAAAATAGCTTTAGTTGTTTTAGCTCTGATTTTTCCGACAGTCTCTATGTAATTTGGTATATGCTTAAGCATAGTTTCTATAAGAAAATATTTATCGCTATCTGATTCCAAAAGAAGTTTAGATTTAAATCCCAAATAGTACATCTTATCTTTTAGCTGTTCAATAATATACGTATATCTTTGGTAAAGTAAATTTTTATCATCTTGAGAACTTTGCAAAAGACTTTCAATCTCTTTTATGATGTGGTCATAATCGCTATCGTAGAGTTCCGGATAAGTTTTATCAAATTTTTTAAATAAAAATATATCTTTATCGACATCAGCTTTGATTAGTTGAATATTGTTTTGTATGATGTTCCAATTTGAATCAGTTGAAGAGATCTCATCAAACTGACTGTAGCCTCTTAATTTTTGTAGTTTTAATATAAATTTCTGTATTTTTTGTGCAAATTCAACACCGTTTAGCTTATCTTCTATCTTTTGAATCTCTTGATTATAGTTAGCCACAAAATTGTTGAATAAAAATAGAGTTCCGCCTATCAAAAACAGAACCAACACCGCAAATTTATATATTTTTTGCATTTACATCTCTTATATAGAATAATTTTAAATGATTGTAACTAAAAAAAATAAAAATATTAATTAACGAAGGAGTGAAAGCGGCGATATACGGTGCAGAAGATCTCTGCACCGTTTTTTTAAAGTTTGTAATCTTTTATAAGATTAAAGTTTAGATATTTATAGATCTTAGCCTCTTTGCCAGCTATTTTTTTAGGTACGATTTCATTATACTCAGAGGCACTCGGCAGACGTCCCAGCATCGCACAAACTGCCGCAAGTTCAGCAGAACCCAAGTAAACTTGAGCACCTTTTCCTAAGCGGTTATCAAAATTACGCGTTGAAGTTGAAAATACTATAGCATTATCAGCAACACGTGCTTGATTTCCCATACAGAGCGAACATCCAGGAATTTCAGTTCTTGCGCCTGAACCGCCAAATATAGCATAGTAACCTTCTTCCGTAAGTTGTTTCTCATCCATTTTTGTAGGAGGACAAACCCATAAACGTGCAGGAACTGCTCCCTCACCTCTTAAAACTTCGCCAAGCGCACGATAGTGACCGATATTTGTCATACATGAGCCTACAAACACTTCATCTATTTTAGTAGGGCGGTTGCTTGCTAAAACTTCACTTAGAGTCGCAACATCATCCGGATCATTTGGACAAGCTAAAATCGGCTCTTTTATCTGATTGAGATCTATATTTATAATAGCCGCATACTCAGCATCGGCATCCGGCTTCATAAGTGACGGATTAGCCAACCACTCATTCATTTTCTCTATACGACGCTTAAGCGTTCTTTTATCTTCATATCCAGCTTCAATCATAGACTCTAAAAGAACAACGTTTGATTTTAGATACTCAATCACAGGCTCTTCGTTTAAAAGTACTGTACATGCTGCCGCACTTCTCTCAGCAGATGCGTCTGAGAGTTCAAAAGCCTGCTCCGCTTTAAGATTCGGAAGACCCTCGATCTCTAAAATACGACCGTTGAAGATATTTTTCTTATCTTTTTTCTCAACCGTTAAAAGTCCCTCTTTAATAGCTTGGTAAGGAATAGCATTTACCAAGTCACGAAGCGTAATACCCGGTTGAAGCTCTCCGCTAAATCTTACAAGAACCGACTCAGGCATAGTAAGAGGCATACTTCCCGTTACTGCTGCAAATGCAACGATACCAGAGCCTCCAGGAAACGAGATACCTATTGGAAAACGAGTATGGCTATCCGCACCTGTTCCTACAGTGTCCGGAAGAACCATTCTGTTTAACCATGAGTGGATAACTCCATCACCGGGACGAAGCGCCACACCTGAACGCTTAGAGATAAACTCAGGAAGCGTATGGTGCATAACTACATCTGATGGTTTTGGATATGCTGCAGTATGACAGAATGACTGCATTACAAGATCTGCGCTAAAACCTAAAGCAGCAAGCTCTACAACTTCATCTCTGGTCATTGGACCTGTTGTATCTTGAGAACCTACAGTTGATGTTATCGGTTCAACATACATATTAGGACGAACACCTGCTATACCACAAGCACGACCTACCATTTTTTGTGCAAGAGTATAACCTTTACCGCTATCGGCAGGTTGCTCTGCACTTAAGAATATATCTGTAGCACCGAGTCCTAAAACACCTCTTGCTTTTGCAGTTAAACCGCGTCCGATGATAAGCGGAATACGTCCGCCTGCACGAACTTCATCAACAATAGTATTTGGATTTAGTTTAAAAGTAGCGATACATTTACCGTCTTTATGTGCTTCACCTTTGTATGGATAGATTGTGATAACATCACCCATCTCCATATTTGCAACATCAAGTTCTAAAGGAAGTGCGCCTGAGTCTTCACATGTAGCAAAAAAGATAGGAGCGATGATTCCGCCCAGAACTACACCGCCGGTACGCTTATTTGGAACGCCCTCTATATCTTCACCCATATGCCACTGAACAGAGTTTACACCAGATTTTCTTGAGCTTCCAGTTCCCACAACGTCGCCTACATAAGCGATTGGATGACCTTTTTCTTTTAGTTTTTTGATAGTATTTATAGGATCATCCATTTTTGCAACAAGCATCGAGTTTGCATGCAAAGGAATATCTGAACGTGTAAATGCTTCAGATGCAGGAGAGAGATCATCCGTATTTGTCTCACCGGCAACTTTAAATACAGTAAGAGTCATAGCTTCTGGAAGTGACGGTTTTGAAGTAAACCACTCAGCATTTGCCCATGAATTCATAACTTCAACAGCTGCCGCATTTCCTGCTTTATATAACTCTTCTACGTCATTAAATGCATCATAAACAAGTAAAGTATGTTTTAGAGCCTCTTTCGCAGCCTCTACAACTTCGCTGTTTTTTGAAGTAAGTGCTTCAACCATAGGTTTAACATTGTATCCACCAAGCATCATGCCCATCATTTTTATAGCTTGCGGTGCTGAAATAGCACTTATGCTAATCTTCTCTGATGCAACATCATTTAAAAATGCAGCTTTTACATATGCCGCATCATCAACGCCAGGTGAAACACGGTTTGTAAGAAGATCAACATTTTGGCTCATGTCGCCTTGATCGGCTTTAATCATTTCAACAAGTGCTACAGTCTGTTCTGCTGAGAGCGGTAATGGTGGAACACCCAGCTCTTCTCTTTGTGCTATATGCGTTTTATACTCATCTATAAATGCCATTGTTATTCCTGTATTTTAAATATAGAAAATTATAACTAAATAAGTAAAGGAGATTTTTTATATGTTACTAAAATAAACACTTATTTTAAATTTTTCTATATAATTGTTTACTTTTGTAACACTATAGTTCTCTAAATTTTATTTCTGCATCTACTATAGCTCTATCTTTACCAATATAGTTACTTTTTAGCCATAAAAGATAAGTGTCCGGAATTTCTGAGTAGCACATTCCTTTGTACTTTCCATACTCAATTCTCTTTTTTTGTTGTAAGCTTGAACTTTGCTCTTGACATATTGCACGTATGGAGCTTTTTTCTATTAATAAAACAAATTCGCTAAATTCTAATCTTTTTTGAATAGCAAATGTATAAGAGTTGAAATCAAATATCCCTTTTCTTGCATTGACGAAAGCCTCTATATCGCGGATTTGTTCTACACAAAGTTCTTCTAAATTCGTTATATGCACACTAAAGGAGTTGGCAAATTTAGTGAAAATAAAGTGCGGTACCGCCATTAAAGAATATCACGGATACCTTTTGAATTTGGCGAAGAGAGTATTCCCTCATTTTCCAACTGTTCAATAAGTCTTGCAGATTTGTTATATCCGATTTGAAGTTTTCTCTGAAGATAGGAGATAGAAGTTTTTCTATCTGTTAAAATAACATTTTTTGCCTCATCAAAAAGAGGATCTAGCTCTTCATATGTATCGCCTGAAGATGAGTAACTGTTTTCACTCTCTTCAATTAAAAAACGCTTATCATAGTTTGGCGATCTTTGCGATTTGATGAAGTTGACTATTTTCTCTATCTCATCTTCCGTACTCCAAGGCGCATGAAGACGAACAAGTCCAGTTGAACCAGGAGGAGTAAAGAGCATATCGCCTTTGCCCAGAAGCGACTCTGCACCTTGTTGGTCTAGTATGATTTTAGAATCTACTTTTTGCCCTACTCTATATGATATGCGAGACGGAAGATTTGCTTTGATAAGCCCTGTTACGACATCAACCGAAGGTCGCTGAGTTGCTACAACTAGGTGAATTCCGGAAGCTCTTGCCATCTGTGCAAGTCTTGCTATGGAGTACTCGACATCTTTTCCGCTCGTCATCATCAAATCCGCCAACTCGTCTATAATGACAACAATGTAAGGAAGATGCTCGCCACCCTCTTTTTTAACTTTTTCGTTATAACTCTCTATGTTTTTCGTTCTGTTTTCACTCATGAGAGAGTATCGTCTCTCCATCTCATAAACCATGTTGTTTAAGGCTACAATCGCCTGTTTAGCCTTTGTAATCACGGGAGTTAAGAGATGCGGAATATCGTTATATATAGAGAACTCAAGCATTTTTGGGTCAATCATAAGAAGTCTAAGCTGATCCGGTGAATTTTTATATAAGAGAGAGAGTATCATAGCATTTATACCGACACTTTTTCCGCTTCCCGTCGTTCCTGCTATGAGGAGATGCGGAAGCTTTTTAAGATCTGTAATAAAGGGTTTGCCTACAATGTCTTTGCCCAAAACGATAGTCAGAGGAGATGATGATTCTTTAAAAATAGTGCTGTCTAGAAGCTCTCTTAAATAAATAGTGTCAATTTTTTCATTGGGTATCTCAATCCCTACGACATCTTTGCCGGGAATCGGAGCTTGTATGCGAATGGTCTCGGCACTAAGAGCCATGGCCAAATCATCTTGAAGATTTAATATCCTTGAAACTTTCACATTGGCTGCAGGCTTAAACTCAAATGTTGAAACTACGGGTCCTGCATAGGTTCTTACAACATCTCCGTCTATCTTAAAGTGTGCCAATTTTTCTATAAGAAATTTTATCTTGCCGTCAAGCTCGCTCTCATCAACACTGTGAGCTTTAGCATTTGGCTTTTGTAAAAAATCAACCGATGGCAAAGTAAAATTTTTTGGCTTTTCAACAGTACCTTTTTCTATGGAAGCGAGCAGTTTTGCATTCTCCTCAAGTTCATCGACGACTATGGCATTTTTTTGCTCTTTTATCTCTTGAACTAGCTCGATAATATTGTGTTTTGCTGTTTTTGACGGCTGTGGTTCAAGAGGTTCTTCTTTTCTTAGGTATGTCGGTATGTCAATCTCTTCTTCAACCTCTTTTACAGTCTCTTGCATAATAGGCGCTATTTTTTTCTCTTGTGCAATAATTTTGTTGCTTTTTTGCTCTATTTTTTTCTCTGCTACATCTGTAAAATCTCTACTTTTACTCTCTATTTTTATCTCTTTGAGAGTAAATGTATTATTTTTTGAAAACATATCTTTAATATTTTTTAAAAAAGCATCTACTATCTCATGTGCATTTTTATCTACAAGGATCACAAGAGAAACGGACGTGATAATTAGCCAAAACGTCCAAAGCCCGAATGTTCCAATATATGGAGATAGAAAATCAGAAAATCCTGCACCAATTTCCCCACGTAGATCATTTTGTACAATCATCGCCTGAGCCAAAAGAGAAGAAAAAAATGCTAAAAACGAAGATATAAGCAACTCTAATTTTCTTATATCAAACTCGCTGTCTTTATAGAAAATATAAAGAGGAATCATAAAAGCAAATATGTAAATGTAAGAGATATAACCGAAATATTTGTGATTATAAGATGCAAAAGAAGCACCGTAACTTCCCATTAACGCAGTATCGCCAAAAACAGTCGCAAATCCAAAATAGATAAATAGACCAAAAATTATTATATAGAGGGCATCTTTCAAACTACAACTTCCTTTTTTATTTCAAAAAAATCTATCAAATAGGTATAGCAAAAGGAAGAAATTCCCTTAGCGTAATAAAAATGAAGTATAACAAAAAATGCTTTATAAAGGATTTTTTGAAATAATCTTAGAGATAGTTTACTAAGCTCAGTTTTGAAATTTTACCGACAGTAGAGAGCATTGCTTCATAATTTAACTTCAATTGAGACAACATTAATTGTGACTCTGCAATATCAGTGTCAATAACTGAAGAACGAAGTGTAATAGAACTAATCTGAAGCATCTCCGTTCTTTGTATAGATATGTCAAGTGCATTAGACTGAGCGCCGACCTTTGCATGCATTTTCGATACATGCAAATTAAGATCATCAATAACCTGCATGGCTTCTTGTATACCTATACTCCTTGGAGAACCGGTAGTTCCATCAGGATAAACTTTATGCTCTTCCACTGCTCTGATCGCTTCATCTATGGATTTAAAAAAATCTGTTTTTGGATCTCTTGTTGTAAGCGCATTATTTGCATTAAATGTTATAACCGACGGTGCTCCAAGCGTCGAGAAATTCCCACTATTTGCGTCATGAAGAGCTATGTCGGCATTAGTATTTGTAGAATTCATATCTTTAAATTCTATCTTGCCGTCATATGTCAAATATGTTTTAGCATATTGATTAGATGATTCTATGGCATTATCATAAGATGCGGCATGATTTGGCAGCACCGGAAGTTGAGAAGTAGTAACCATATTCATAACATCCATAAGCTGCTGATATGTAATTTCATCTGCATCTACTGCACTTCTGGGATTTTCCATATTAAATATAGTATAGTTTGTGACTCCGCCGTCTAGTGAAAAAGTTGAACCGCCATTTGCTGTACTTTTGAGATCTATCTGTGCATCAAACGTTGTGCCTTGAACACTTATTCCAGAGAGCTTTAGCGATGTTCCTCCAAGCGTTCCCGCATTATTTTGTGTTATATCGGCAACTTCAAAAAGCTTAGTTGATGCCGTTGCAAAAGCATTTGTATCTTTGACTATTTGAGATACATTGGATGTGAGTTTTGAGCCATCCTTGCTAAAACTTGTATCATCATAAAGTGTATTTTGCATATCGCTTAAGATTGTCTTATTTGAGGTATTTGTACTTGTTGTCACTGCAACATTGTCACTTGTTAAATTACTGCCTATTGAAACACCTTTTGCTATACCCTTGGATGTGGTATTTAGCGTAATAGTGTCTCCGCTTACAGTTACCAAAAAATTACCGGTATTTTCAATTTGAGTCTTCAAATCATTATAAGTTGTTGCAGCATCGATATTAAAAGCTTGAGTAATAGTTGATACAGTGCCGTCTCCATTATCAATTCCTAGAGAAAGAGTCTCACCGAAAGCCACAGGTGCACTCATTGAGAATTCTGCACTTACAAGTTTGGTTTCAAATTCATTAGCGGGAACAAAATCCGATTGAACGAAATTTTTTATATACAAGTTTGGATATACGGCAGAACTTGTACCATTCATAACTTTGCCAAAATTACTCTCACCGCTTATTAAATTCTCAATCTTCCCTAGCTCTGCAACATGATAAGCTGATGCATCCATAATATTTGCTTTATCAGCAGCTGGAGCTCCGCTATAGTCAAAGTCTGTAGCTCCGACCATATGAAAATCCAATTTGCTAGAACCTTTAAGTTTGTCCTCTATGACAATTTGCCCATAGTTATTAAGCTTTACATTTACAACTGTCAGATCTGGCGTATTACCGTATGCTTCACCTATTTTAGATAAAAGTTCATCAACACTTTCGTCATCTTTCATAGATATTTGCTTATTAAAAGCAACACCGTCACTTAGAGTTCCCCTAACATAGAAGTGATGTTTTGCATTGCTAGAGTCGATGGCATCATCCGTATCACCCATCAAATCACGAATAGTGCTGCTTGAGGTAATAATCTCATCCTTACCATCAATATGCTCACCTTTTAGTTCAGGATATTTTGCTGTTAAGCTATAATTCACAATATTGGTAGATATCTCTTTTTTTTGGGTCGATTCTTCCCCTAAAAAGAGTTCAGATCCGCTTATATTATATTGCTGCACCACACCTGAACCCGTAAAAGCCTTAAGCGCACTGTCATTGCCCTTGTAAGTACCATCGTTTGCTATCGGCTTTGTGTCAATAGCAGATCCCGAAAAGAGGTATTGCCCATTTATGGATGTATTCGCCAGGTTTTTTAAATGCACCTCTATACTTCGCAACTCTTTTGCTACGGCATCCATTGAAGTATTGTTTTGAGATGCATTTGCAGATTGTACAAGAAGTGTTTTCATACGATCTAAGCTCTCTTCAAAATCATTGAGAATAACATCCGTTTGATTTGAAATCTTATAACCGCTCTCAGAACTTTTCTTACTCTGGCTAAGCACGGTAATCTCATTATCAAGTCTCATTGTTTCAGAAAAAATCCGTACATCATCTTGTGCATATTGAATTTTTGATGTAGAAGCTATCTGCTTATTTACGTCAAAAAGCTGCTGACTTATGTCACTATTGCTTTTGCCATACATATTCCTATAATACATACTGTTTGTAACTCTCACGGTGCACCTCCGACAAGTTTATTATATTTCACTTAAGCAATATAAGTTCCATTTCAACTATATCGGCAAAAATCACTTCCGCATAACTTAAATTTAAGCA
>Ga0208246_1001501_pt1 | contig 12827 bp, 15 predicted proteins | sample RifOxyD2_FD_184039 | JGI IMG/M metagenome (GOLD analysis project Ga0208246, IMG submission 184039) | Soil microbial communities from Rifle, Colorado - Rifle Oxygen_injection D2 (SPAdes) | ecosystem: Environmental > Terrestrial > Deep subsurface > Rock core/Sediment | place: Rifle, Colorado... | reverse complement strand
ATTGTTCGTCACCTTCACTCTCACGATTGAGATCGCCGAACGGAGGCTGTCGACGGAGAACCCGAGAACCAGCCCTCGGGCGGCCCACGACAAGGTGCTCGCTACGCTCGGCGTGTTCCAGGAGAAGTAATCAACCCCGACCGGGGATGGAGGGCAACGACCTCCTTCCAAGGCCGGGGTTCTCTATTTCTAATTTTCAGACAAAATATCCCTTGCTTCCATGAGCTTTCAAGAGTAGTCTACTTCTCGGATACCGTTCTTGCTCGGCTGTGCACATTCCGGTATCCACGTGCATACAACCCGAGCATTGGAAGGAGTGGTTCATTTGTTCAGGCAGGAAACGGTCTTGGCTGGGACGCTGGAGGATCTCGACCGGCACCTCATGGTGCAGGAGGACCTCCGAGACATCAAGAAGGCATTCCAAGGCGAAGCGGTCATCAAGCCGCCGCACCGGATCCCGGCCGCTGACAACGGCTCGGATGTCTTCTTCGGAGATCGAGAGCTCCTGCTCCGGTTCTCGGCGCTCATGCTGCCGACGCAGAAGTGCTTCCTCATCGCGCTCCGTGGAGCGCTCGATGCGAACAAGACTGAGATACTCCAAATCCGCATCGAGTGGACGACGACCAAGAGCAGGGAGCTGCTCGTGACCCGGACCAACGACAACCTCGACTTCGACCTGCTGTAAAGGGCAGCACAACCTAGTCCCGATCCAAGAAGAGTCCCGATGCTCTGACTTTGGTCGGGACTCTTCGTTTCTAAATTATTTCGTAATGTGATGAACAGTCTCTGCCGATGCGTACTCCGACGAATCTCTCATGCGGGCCCAGCGAGAATCGGCTACCACGTAGCCAGGTGAGTTTCGATTTCATTTCGCTTTGCTCACTCAATAACGAAACTCCTTGCAATCCTCCCACGCAGCCAAGCAGTTGGCTGCTTTGGCTACAGCTTCGTTTTGGACCCAGGGAGGATCGAACTCCCGCCTCAGCAATGCGAATGCTGCGTAATACCACTTTACTATGGGCCCACAATGTAAACCCGCCTAACGTTCGGGCTGCCGGGAATCGAACCCGGTCTACATCCACCCCATGGACGCGTACTACCGGTATACTACAGCCCGCTGTAGTTGTGGTAGTTTAGCGCATTCTTTTAAAAAAGGCGACGGTGTGGTTAAATATCAAGTCATGCACCTTTAGCTCAGTTGGTTAGAGCGCGCCGTTCACATCGGCGAGGTCTGAGGTTCGAGCCCTCAAAGGTGCATCAATGCAAGATCCTGAACTTTTTGTTGCCAAGTTCCCCAAGCTTGCGGAAGTGGTTGGGAGACTCAATGCAAATAACATTGACTGGATGATTTCCGGGAGTGGCTGCTTGTGGTTCTATGGGAACAAGCGCTTGCCAAACGATGTGGATTTTTTCTTGCGTGACGAGCAGCATGACGTAGCCGACAAGCTCTTTGGCATCGAATCGTTTACCTACACCTCGCCCTTAGAAAATGTGCGGAACTCGAACCCCTTTGGCGACCACGACATGCAACTCACGAGTCACCTGCGTATCTCCGTGGAGGGGAGGACTTACAGCATGAGTATGGGAGATGCCGTGTTTGCGCAGCGTAAGAGAGTAGAATCATCCATCGGGACTCTCTGGCTGATTCCACCTGAGGATGCGTTGTTGATTAAGGCGTTGCTCCAGCGTGGACCCGACATGGGGAAGCAGGATCTCGATGATATCAAAAGCTTCCTTGCGATCTATGCGCCCAATATGGACTATTTGCAGAAGCATATCGCTGCGATTGGCGCAGAAGAACGCGTGAAAGGTATTTTTGCATTATCGTAGCTTTCTCGATAGTATTGTTACTTACGGGCCAGTAGCTCAATTGGTAGAGCGCGCGCATGGCATGTGCGAGGTACGGGGTTCGAAACCCCGCTGGTCCACAAATGACAGAACACAAAGGGATAAAAATTTTATTCATCGCTGGCTTTGGGCCGATTACGCAAGATCAAGCGGCGAGCAAGAAGCTCTACCAAAGTGCGCTCGGTATTGATTTCGAGGAAATGGAGAATGGCTATGTGCATACCGACAAGGTCGCTGGCGTGAAGCACTTCGCGCTCTGGCCGCTCGAGCAAGCGGCTGAGTCTTGCTTTGGAGTCAAGCAGTGGCCAAGCGATCTGCCTGTGCCACACGCTTGGATTGAGTTTGATGTAGAAGATGTGGCGGCTGCGACGGAAGCACTTACGCAGCAGGGCTACACGTTTCTTGTATCCAATCGCACCGAGCCATGGGGTCAGACGGTCTCGCGTTTCCTTGACCCGGATGGCACACTCGTCGGCTTCACCTTTACGCCGTGGATGCGAACACATTAAGCAGCCTTCATGCCTACCGCCATTGCATCTCTCGATCTGTTTATCGTCGCAGCGTTCTTTCTCGTCGTGCTGGCGATTGGGTTATACGAACATAAGAAGCTGGGCATTGCTGACTATTGGGTCAACAGTCGCAAGACCAAGCAGTTTGCGCTCGTTGCCACCATCACCTCTACGTATGTGGGAGTGGGATCGCTTATTAGTAATTCGGGCGTGGCTTTTTCGGGAGCAGGACTCATGACCCTCATGCTCATGGGATCTTTTGTCTTCTATTTCTATATCTTCGCTAAGTTTTTTGCCCCTAAGATCAAAGAGTTTGGTGACAGCGCGGGTGCCTACTCTATGCCGGACTTCCTTGAGCACAAGTATGGCAAGCGCATGCGCATCATGAGCTCGATCGTCATGCTTATTACTTTCGCGCTCTCACTCGCACTCCAGATTACCGGCATGAGTATCTTCGTGGCTTCGATCGGGGGATTTAGTCCAACTATCGCCACGCTTATTGGTGGCTTCATTGTGGTGCTCTACACGGCAGTAGGTGGCCTCAGGGCCGATATCCGCACCGACATCTTTCAGTTTATCGTGATGGTGACTTTGCTCGTATTCTTCACCCCGCTTCTTGTGGGAACGGGGGGTGGTCTTGCGGCACTCAGTGCCCTTCCGAATACGTTTTTGATGGGCGAGTCGTTTGCTCCTTTCTATGTGTACATTCTTGGTTTTCTTTTCTTGGGTGCTACGAATTTAAGCAGTCCCGACTTGTGGCAGCGCTCATATGCTGGTGCTTCGCTCCGTACGGTGCGCAATGCGATGTTCTGGGGCACGGCATTCGTGGGACTCTTCTTGCTTGCCGGAACGCTCTGGGGGATGTACGGCCACATCCTCCTGCCGGGTGCTACAGCAAATAGTGTGGTGCCGGAGCTTCTCCGGGCGCTTCTCCCTACTGGATTCTATGGCATTGTCATCGCTGCTTTCTTTGCGGCAATCATGTCGTCGGCAGACACCGTGCTTCTCATTATGAGCATGACGATTGTGCACGATATCTACCAGAAGTCTTTGGGCAAGTCGCTCACTGATGCGCAAGCGCTGCGGATGAGTCGGTGGACGACGCTCGTGATCGGTGTCATTGCAGTGGTGCTTGCTGCAGTTGTCTATAATGTCGTGCACCTTGCTATCGACGCAGTGAGCTTTGGTGTCACCCTGCTTCCAGCGATTGTCTATGGCTTCTATGGCAAACACCCATCTGCCGTTGCAGCATTTTGGAGTACGGTTGTTGGCCTTGTCGCCATTGTTGTTTTTCTTTTCATCGATCCGGTGCAGGCGTTTATTCCCGGCGTGATTCTTAGTTTTCTCACATACTGGATTATTAGTTATTTCTTTGATAAGAAGAGTAACTCTTCGGAGCTACTGAGGACACTTTCTCGTTAAGATTTTTTCATGGCCACCGAAGAAAAACTATACGACGTCATTGTCATCGGCGGGGGAGCGTCGGGCATGATGGCTGCTCTCGTGGCCGCTGAGCGAGGCAAGAACGTACTTATTTTGGAGAAGAACGCTTCACTCGGTGAGAAGCTGAAGATCACCGGCGGAGGACGCTGTAATATTACGAACGCAGAGGATGACGTGCATGCACTGCTCAGGAACTACGGTGCGGCCAAAGACTTTCTGTTCTCGGCATTCTCGCAGTTTGGAGTGAAGGATACGTTCGCGTTCTTTGAGTCACGCGGACTTCCGCTCGTAGTGCAAGCGCGCAAGCGCGCTTTCCCCCGCACTGAGCGTGCGCTCGATGTATCCGCGACACTTAAAAAAAGTCTCGATGCTGCCAACGTTGACTACGCACTTAGCTGCGAGGTGAAGAAAATTATTCATGCAAATGGCGCAGTGGAAGGCGTACGCACGAGCAAGGGGATCTTGAAGGCCGACTCCTATATCCTCGCCACGGGTGGTATGTCGCACCCAGAGACTGGATCTACCGGTGATGGATTCAAGTGGCTGGAGGACCTTGGACACACAGTGAAGGCTGCCACACCAACCATTGTGCCGCTCGCGGTTGAAGACGCTTGGGTAAAGATGCTTGCGGGCACCTCGCTCTCCTTTATGAAGATCAGCTTCTATCTTGAAGAGAAGCGGCAGTTCTCAAAAGTGGGCAAGGTGCTCTTTACCCACTTCGGGCTTTCTGGGCCACTCATTTTAAACAGTGCAACGAAGGTTGCGGAGCTACTCGAGGCGGGGCCGGTGCGCGCCAGTATCGACGCCTTCCCCGACACCGATCTCGGTGCCCTGGATGACCGAGTGGTAAAGGTGTTCGAGGAGCACAAAAACAAGGCACTCAAGAATGTACTCAAAGAGATCGTGCCCTTAGGCACCACGGAGGCAATTCGTACCTTGCTCGCAGAGATTGATTTTGAAACCAAGGTACACAGCATCACCAAAGACGAGCGGAAGCAATTGGTCCACCTGCTCAAGGCGTTGCCGATAAGGATCACGCACTTGATGGGCTACGATCGCGCTGTGGTAGCGGATGGTGGAGTGGCGCTCGAGGAGATAGATACTCGCACCATGCGTTCCAAGATTTTAAAGAACCTCTACATCACCGGTGACTTGCTCCACATTAATCGCCCTTCTGGTGGCTTCTCGCTACAGCTTTGCTGGACCACTGGCTTTGTGGCTGGAAATGCTGCTTGATGGTCAGACGGTCCAAAGACAGGACCCAGAAGCCTTGCTTTCAAATGCATCAGGAAGCAAGGCTTCTTGTTTTCTTGCCGTCCGACATGTGCCTTGATGTTCACTGTGCATAACTGCTCACGCTCGTTTGCTATACTGCGCGTTATGAAAACACGCGTTGCCATCAACGGATTTGGTCGCATTGGCCGACTCTTCTATCGACAGGTGGCCGCACGTGACGATCTGGAGGTTGTGGCCGTAAATGACTTGGGCGATCTAGAAAATCTTGCCTATCTCCTCAAGTACGACTCAGTGTATGGCACCTTTCGTGGCGCTATCAAAGTCGACAAGGCTGCGGGGACCATTACGGTAGACGGTCAGGTGACGAAAGTGCTGCAGGTCAAAGATCCAGCCCAGTTGCCATGGGGTGCTTTGCAGATTGACATCGTGATCGAAGCGACTGGTCTCTACGAGTCGTTTGAGAAGGCGAAGGTGCACTTGAATGCTGGCGCCAAGCATGTGGTGCTCACGGCTCCTGCGAAAGACGACGAAGGGGTGGCGGGAGGGAAGACGATACTCATGGGTGTGAACGATGCGGTACTCAGTACCTGCGCTATTTCCTCGAACGCCTCGTGCACCACGAACTCCGCTGCGTCCGTCATGCAGATCCTTTCCGAGAACCCCGGAATTGAGAAAGCCATGCTCTCCACGGTGCATGCCATGACGACCACACAGAGCATTGTGGACAGCCCTGTGAAGGGAGGCAACGACTTTCGTCGCGGCCGCGCCTCTTCGCAAAACATCGTGCCCTCAGCTACTGGGGCAGCCATCGCCGTAACACGCGCAGTGCCCGCGCTCGAGCACAAGTTTGACGGTATCGCTTTCCGCATTCCCACCGTTGCCGGCTCACTTTCGGACATTACCTTTGTAAGCAAGCGCCGGACAAGTGTCGAGGAGATCAACGACATTCTCATCCACGCGAGCGGCGAAGAACGCTGGAAGGGGATCCTCAAAGTCACGCGTGACCAAGTGGTCTCCTCCGATATCTTGGGCGAGCCGTATGGCGCCATCGTTGACCTCTCGTTTACGAAAGTCGTTGATGGCAACTTGGTCAAAGTCCTTTCTTGGTACGACAACGAGTGGGGGTACACCGCTACCCTCGTGAGGCATGTGATTGAGGCAGCAAAACATCTATAGCATGCAACAGAAAAGATACTGGTTGAGGGGCGCTCTTAGTGGTCTCATCGGCGGACTCTTGTTTTACGGATTCCTCATGGGAATTGACTGCATCTGGGTTGCACCACAGCACTATTCCTGCTTCTTTGATTCACAGTATTTATTGCGCCGAGTCGACAGGATCTTTTCGCTTGAGGGGCTCACCATGATGGGGATTGGCGCTTTAGCTGGGATCATCATTGGATACACGTACGGAAAGACGAGGGCATATTGGTTGCCACGTTGATGAGTACTGACTTCTCATGCAAAAGAATTTTCAAAGTTGGCATAAGGAGAAGGGCGGACTGCATGAGGATAAAATCCGCGTATTCTTCCATGAACGCGAAGTGTGGTTTGCCTCGCTCGGTGTGAATATCGGTTTCGAGCAAGACGGTCGAGGTGATAGGTTTCTGCGCCCCGTAGTTGTTTTACGAAAGTTTAATAAAGAGGTGCTCTGGTGCATTCCTCTTACGAAGAATCATAAGAATGGAAGATACTTCTTCTCGTTTATGCTTGGCGACACCATGAGCACGGTTATTCTTTCCCAGATCAGGCTGATCGATGCAAAAAGATTGCAGTATAAGATTGGCGATATGTCGAAAGATGATTTCGCTCAAGTAAAAGAAAAGCTCAAGCAATTGCTTGCCTGAGCTTTTCTTTGTAGTTACCCCTTGCGGGGAGGGCCGAAGCCATTTGTACGATAAGACTATCATAAGCGCGAAATCTTACAAGCATATGCATAACAGTTATAATCCCCAAGAGCAATCAGCCTACCCCTCCTTCGATGAGCAGTTTGAGCGGGGGATAAAAGTGTACACCTTGGGGGTGGAAGCGGATGCCGTTGATCTGGTCCCCGAGAACCTCACTTCAGAAACACCAGTGCTGGTCGCCCAGGGATGGGGGCAGATGCTCCTTTCGATGAAGCCGATGCTCAAGATGTTTTTCGAGAGCGGGAGACGCGTGATGTGTATTGAGCACCCGCGACACGGCGGGGATCTCGGACGTGTGGATGTGGCTGCAGACTTCCCACCGGAGATACGAGCTGAGGTCTGGAAAGCGTATAACTTGGCTGCGATGATCAAAGACCGCGGTATCTTGCCGGTAGATGTAGCCGGCGTATCCGAGGGAGGGCTCAACTGTGTCCTTGCGGCGATCATGGAGCCAGAGCTTATTCGCAACATGGCACTGGTGGGCCCGGCGGGTCTTATGGGGAAGACGAACTTCTGGGATGTGAGCTTTCGCTTTGTGCGAAGTCTGCTTCGTGAGCACATCGATATGTTTCGTCCTGGCGCCTATTCGCAAAACAAAAGTAATAGTGTGACAGAGACCTGGAATTTCTTTGGACAGAACCCCTACCGCGCCCTCACCGAGACGGCCGCTATTGCAGCCACGCAGACGCAAGAGATGATCCGTGCGCTCCATAGGGGTGGGCACAGGATCGCGGTGACTATGGGCGTGGATGATCTCATCTTTGACGTGCCACGTACGGCGAAGATCCTCGCTACCATTGGCGATGACTTCGATGGTTTTTATATCACCGACGGCGGTCACTACGACACCGTGAATAATCCCAAAATGGGTGCTATAATCAGAGACCTATTAGGTGTGCTTGCCGCTATGCCGGCACTAAAAAAGGACCCAACCCATGTTCAAGGAATTTCTTCTGAGGAAGATGCTCGCGAGTCAGTTGAAGGGAGTGCCCCAGGATCTCCAAGAGAAGATCATTAAAGTTGTATCCGAAAACCCCGCGTTGTTCCAAAAGATTGCCACCGAAGCCCAAGCCCTCCAGAAGGAGAAGAATCTCGACCAGCAAGCGGCCCTCATGCAGGTGGCCGCTAAGTACCAAGATCAGTTAAAGGGACTCTTCACACAGTAAGGCGTGCTTCATTAATCTCGGTATTTGGAGGTAGTGAGATTAAGGTCGTAAGGGTGTAGTCCACTCGCGGCTGTCTGTTTGCTAAGCTATGCGAAGAACTGTAGTATCTAAGCGGCACTGGCGCTTGCAATCAAGGAGAGGTGATCATGGAGAGAAAAACCGCCGTTTGCCCGGAAGACTTGCAGCTGTTGAATCCCTGCAGCATGAAGAAGATCGAACTCGATCTCAACCTCATGCCGAAGAATTTTCACGCTGAAGCCAAGAAGCTCATCGAGGAAGCCGATAAGTCCCGGCAGAGACACATGCACAACATCCGGAAGGTCTGGGAGCAGGCACCGGGCAGCTGGGTCTGGACCGTTACGCGATATCGCTGCATCGATCAGTGCGGTGCCGAGTGGTCGGTGCTCAGGACCGGCCGCACTGACCGCTGCACTGTTTGCGACGGTCAGATGAAGTACGACAGCTATCTCGGTGGAGAAGATCGGGAGCACCAGCACAAGTGTGCGGACTGTGGTCGCACTGAGGAGTCCACCTGAACACCCGCGCCCGACGGAGTACAAGCAAGTACGAGGCGCACCATGGGGGATAGATGACCGTCAACATCTTTCCTCACTCACTCAACGATTCACACTGTGGATCAGTGAGCAGCAAACGCAACTTTCGCAAGAGGGTTGTTTTTGTTTACAAATTGAATTCGACAGACAACTGCGCTATTCTTGGACTTTACTATCATGTCACTCTCCATTGGCATCGTGTGAACACAATCAGACATGACTACTCTCCAACACAGGGAAAACTGATTCCGTTTATGTTCACCGTTGAGCTTCCATCGCCTCGCTACGGGCGCACCATAGTGAGTCGCAATCTCCGGGGAAGGATACTGTGCTCTGCTCTGACAGTGTGACCCCCAGCCCAAAAATCGGGACTCTTTTAAGAGGGTATGTACATCAAAATAGGATCCATGATTGCGTTGGCGTGCTCTACTTATTTTTAAAAGCTTGAGGAAAGTCAAAACTATCTTTTGTAATCGGTCTTTCGAGATCTATGAGAAATATCTTCCTTATAGCCAACAGTAGGAATTCAATTCGCGCAAATTCAAAAATACTATCTGGACTTTTAAACATTGCGGAATGAAAGAAACTAGACCGAGAATCATAAAGTTTCTTTGCTATTGAGGCAATTCTAGTGTCCTCAAAGAGGTTTGAGAGTTTGACACTGAATTTATAGCGATTTTCGCCCGATGATATTTTAAGTAAGCCCTCAATAAAGGCTGTGAGTATGCCAATCATGGGTACATAATCGATACCTGGCTGTTGTCTAATAAGCTCAGATAAAACTTTGCCGAATGCAAAAACTCTTTCAGTATCAAGTTTGGCTGCCCGGTCTTTTACAAGACTCCAGTCTAGAGGTACGGCGTAATTATACAGGTGTTCGTTGAGGACTTCGTAATCACTTGGTACATGCATTGGTAGCAGAGCAGTGCCTTCGTCAAACAACTTCTTATTCATAGAAAACTGTAGAATATAGTGAACGCAAAACCAATCTTGCCCGGGATTAATTAGGTTAGTTAAACGGCTATTGAATAATAGTTCACCTGTACTGTTCATAACTATAGGTGAAACACGAATATAACCAAAGACATTAAAAGCAGCCAGGAGAAACATCCCTAGGGAAATTCTTAATTCCTTCTCCACTTCCTCTTCGTCATTTTCTACTTCAATGACCAATTGTCGTTGCAGTTCGTCGTTACCACGACCTCTTATAAAATATGAGAGAGCATTCTTTGGAATGATTATCCCGCCATGTTCGATATCTTTATCGCTAGCAATGGACAGTGCTTCGATCCGGACGTTAAATTTAAGAACCTCAGATTTTTTATTTGGAACTTGGCGAAGGGCATTCGGATCTAACGCAAAAGGCACCGTGGAGTCCACGTTGATTACTCCAAACGGAAAGCTTACGGGAATAACTAATTTGAACATATGTTGTTTATAGATAACTTTTTGCCGAACGAAAAGAACCTTAAGGCTACACTTTCAGGAACTATACTACTATTACATGTTATTACTATCAAAAGATGTTGCTTAGTTCTTAGAAGCCGTAACTATCTACGATTTCGTAGTTTTCTGATGGAAAATTATAATCTGATTCGATGGGTTTCTTGAGTAAGGACCACAGAATGAGGGCTGAGATCCAAAACACAATAAAGATGATTCCGGTTCTGTTCATGACTTTATTTCCACATGCGCGCTCAGATAGTTCGTCTGATGGTGACACTAATGGCATTTCCCATTTAGAAAAGTTCCGTCAACAAGATCACATATCTCCATTTGGCGCATTTGCTCCGAAAATGATGGAACCTCCGGTCGGGAAATAGGAAAAGTTGGCGAAGGCGACGGCTCACTGCTTGGCGCCCTGGAACTCCCTATACAATCTGAAAGATAGCTAGCTGGCTCTGGTACCCCACTACCGCGTATCATGCAGACGATTGAGTCGGTTGTTCCTAGTGCAGGATTGTTGTGTTCTGCTTCGCACTGTTTTCTATTCGCTTCTGCTCTATCTCTTGCTACACGATGCTGTTCCATGGCGCGCTGTATGCAATTCTTTGCCTCATCTAACCTGGAGGAAGGTGACTGAGTCGGCTGCATATTTTCAAAAACACACTGGGCATCCCCAGAAGTCGGACAGTAGAACTGATTCCCGGGAAGACAAGGAAGCCAATCTCTTCCGTTACAAAATAATGGGTTTTGTTCGCTAAGCTTCGGCTGAGTTACTTGTTGTTCTGATTGCCTCACTGGCTCCTCGTGTTGCTTTTGTGATTCTTCTTCAGGTGCCCTTCTTCTAATTACCTCTGTCTCCAACTGCACTTCTTTGATTTCCTTTTTCGTTTTTACGATCTCACTTTTCTGCTCATTCTTTGTCTTCGGTTGGGTATCATCTAATTTATGGATTTCTTGTTTTACTTCCACTACGGTCTTCATTTGTAAGGGGAGTTCTGATTGTTTAGCTGTATTAGAAACCAAACCAGCAGCAACAAGAACGCTCATGGCTACGGAAGCAATCTTTATGAAAAGTAACTGGAGAAAAGGAAACATATTGTTAAAACACAAAGCCGCACGTTAGCTAGGCCTTGCGACCCTATATCCCTTTCGGGATACAGCCCAATGACGAGTGGCTGAACGTGCGGTTCAGTATCGTCATTGGGTCTTTTGAGCCATGCCACACATTTCTGCGTGGTTTAGGCTGCTCATATTCAGTTGTGCTTTGTAGCATATCAATTAATCAGGTAGTTTGAAAGTTTGCTTTCCTACAAAAAACGGAAAAGTAAAAAGCTATACATATTGACATGTAGATTAAAGGCTATAGAATATAAGGGTTAAGAGAGATTGTACCTTCTAATATAGTTAGATTTTGATTCTGTAGTGGAATGATCTATGAATCAAAGTAAAAACGAAGCTCCGTTTAATGCGGCGAAAACTTTTTATTTTGACTTGTGGGTCATTTTTCGTTTTTCGTCGGCACTAATCGGTGTCAAGTTTTTTATTTAAGCCGGCGAAAATTCTTAAAAGCCTGTTAATGGCTTTGCGAGGTTGCCTTCGCCGGTTACTCGTAAAGCTATTAATAGGCTTTTGTTATGTGTAAAAAACAGAAATGTGATATGCAGGAAATACCGTGGAGCGAGGTCATCTTTTTGGTCGATGATCTGAAACGCGATCCTGCCATACTCGAAATTACAAAATACTTTTTTAAAAGGATTGGTGCAGCCATTCCTGATGGAGATACAGACATGCTCCAGAAACTAACCGAGGGGCTGCTCATAAAAGTTTGGTTAATTCACGGAGGAAAAATCGAATGACAAAAATCTCTGAGTTAAAAACCTTGTTGGATTGGGCATACTACTATCGAAGTATTGGGTGGAGCGTCTTTCCAGTTGGCAGCGATAAAATGCCGCTCATAAAGTGGACTGAGTATCAAAAAAGGCGTGCAACGGACAAAGAGCTCAATGAGTGGTTCTCTATCTCTGATACCAAGAGCATAGGCGTTGTTACTGGAGTCATCTCTGGTCTGCTTGCCCTAGACTTGGACATCTATAAGGGCGCTGACATCTCTGGCTTGGCGCTGCCACCAACGGCTGTATCGAAAACTGGCGGAGGAGGGTGGCATCACTTTTACAAATATCCAAAAGACAAGGTTATTCGAAACTCAGCAGGAATAATAGGTAGCCATATCGATATTCGCGGTGAAGGTGGGTATGTAGTCGCTCCACCGTCGCTTCATGCTTCAGGTAATTATTATGCGTGGGCAGAAGGTGCGTCACCCGATGAAATTGAGATTGCAGAAATTCCCCAGTGGCTAGAGATAAAGCTATCTTCTAATTCCACAAGAAAACAAAGATTTGAAGAGATCGTTAAGGGTGTAAAAACAGGATCACGAAATGAGTCGGCTGCTGCACTGATTGGAAGAACACTGAGAGCTTGTCCGATGCAGGAGTGGGAAAGCGTATGTTGGCCGCTGATTGAAGGGTGGAATAGCAACAATCAGCCTCCACTACCGCACATTGAGCTGAGAAGTACATTTGATTCAATAAAGTCGGCGGAACTACGCTCTGTACTGGACCCCATTCATCAGACACCAATCTTGTTCCCCGTATCGTATCTCGGCGCGGTCAACTCTGCAAACGCATAGGGTGACATCTTGAGTGCCGAGTGTATCCGGGTGTG
>Ga0208246_1001498_pt1 | contig 12863 bp, 8 predicted proteins | sample RifOxyD2_FD_184039 | JGI IMG/M metagenome (GOLD analysis project Ga0208246, IMG submission 184039) | Soil microbial communities from Rifle, Colorado - Rifle Oxygen_injection D2 (SPAdes) | ecosystem: Environmental > Terrestrial > Deep subsurface > Rock core/Sediment | place: Rifle, Colorado... | reverse complement strand
GGTCGAGGTAGCCGCAGGACTAGATGCGGCGGCCTCCGGGGCCGGGCGAGTCGGCACCACTGCCGTCGACGACACCTGCACGGTAACCGTGGAATCGGTCTTCGAGAGAGCGACGACTTTCACCGTCACCGAGGTTTTGCCGTCCGGAGACAAGATGGTCTGGCTTTTGCTCGGCGCGGGAACAAAGGTATTTTCGCCGCCGTTGAGAACGATCCAAGCGCCATCGCCGTCTAGAGAACTATAGGCGACGCTAACCCCGGAACTATGCGTCAGTTTTTTGCCCCAGCAAAGCGTGTACGAACCGTCGCCGCCGGTCTGGTCAGCGCAGGCCAAGGATGCCGTCGGCGCGGCTTTCGGCAGGAACTCGACATGCACGGCTATAACATCGTCTACTTCTACCGGCATATTGGCGACGCGCGACGCGCCATCGTTATCGCGGGCAAAAAGCAGGAGAGTGATGTACCGGCCGCGGTAATAATCCGTAACCGGTATTGTGTTGTAATCGTTTTTAAAGAAGTTAGCCTTGGCCGCCAGTTTGGCCGCCAGGGTCGCATCAAAGTTGGTCGGCCCTGTCCCGCTGTCCACCCAGACATACCCATAGGTATCGGAGGCGGACTGAGACTTTATGGCCGGTTTAAAGTACACTTCCGCTATCGTGCCCGGTACCGTAATCAGCTGTTTGGCCGCGTATGTGCCGAGCGTCTGGTAACCGGAGTTGGCCGTGCCGAGCCAGGCGCCGTTGTCTTTATTGGTTACGGCCAAAGAAGCGATTACCGGTCCGGACTCCGTGACGCCTGGAGCGCTTTTCGGGTCCTCGGAGGCGGTCGGTTCTTTGGCTCTATCTTTACCGCTGTCCTCTTTGCTCCTTGGCTCGACCGGTTTGATGATTACATCGTCAGTCTTTTTGATGATCTCTTCCAATTTGCCGTCTCCTGGCCCGCCATCCTTATCCCCAATAGCGGGGCTGTATTTCAGAATATCATCGGGATCGATCGGCGGCTGGCTGGATTTATCTTTCACCACGAGGCCGCCAAGCGCGAACCCGGAGTCCCCAAGCGCCCCCTCGTGAGTGTTCACGACCACAAAGTATGAACCAGGCGGAAAGCTCTGATTTTTTTTGTCACGCAGGGAAACCTGGTACAGTCCCTGCTTGTCGAGTGGATAAGCCGCCGCTATCCAGGCATCATCACTGCCCTCTACCGTCACGCTGTGGCCGGTGAATGTTTTACCGATGAATCCGGGACTGGAACCCAACTGGTAATTAAGTTTGAATTCGATCGTGTTACCGCCGTAAGCTTGGGCTGGACTTAATAGTTGGTACTTGACGGCATTGACCTTGGCATCGGCTACTTCTATAGTGTCAAAATGTAGCTTTCCGCTTTCGTCTTTAAGCTCGTAAATATAAGTTCCGGCCGGCAGGTTGACTCCGTTCTCCCCGCGGAATGTGGCCATGTAGTAGCCCTTCTGATTGAGCTTTTTGAGCGGCGCGTAAAGATTTTGGTCGGTTTTTTTCACTCCCAGCTGGTAGGCACCCAGACTCCGCGGTACATATGGACCGTCCGGTTCGAGTTGATACAGCGTTCGAAAACGCACTTTTTCGCCGGTGTAGTACGGTGCAGGATCCAGGTATTCGATCTTCACGCCGAAAATTTGCGACTCCTCTATAGTGAACACATCAACCCCTAAATTTCCTTCCCATTCGCCCTTGTTATTGTATTGGGCGCTATTGATAACGTATTCCCCGGCTGGCAATAATTCCCCGGTCGGCTTTTTCAAAACGACCGAATACTGGCCGAATTGGTTTAGAGGCAAAATCTGGCCCAGGCCCTTTATTTCGATCTTATGATTCGGAAGCGTCAGCGAATAGAACGGCCCATTTTCCTCAAGCTGGTAAGACACCGTGAAATACAGCGGATCGCCGACGTATATCGGCGGCTTGTTCTTGATCTCCGCCTTTACGCCCCAAACTTTTACCTCGTGGGCAAAAATCGATCCGGGGGTAAAGACGCCGTTTTGCGTCTTGACCCGGACGGGAAATTCTCCGGCCGGCAGCGGTTCGCCGTTATTTTTGGTAAGAGATACCTGATAATGGCCCTGGTCATCCAGGGCTTCGGCATTACCGACGCCCAATAGGGAAACAGTATGATTGTAATAAGTGGCGGGCGCGAACGGGCCGTTCTTTTTTGTCTGGTAAAGGATGGTAAACTGCGCCACGCCGCCCGGGACGATAGGTTTGTCCGTCGGCACTCCCAACTTGACGCCGTAAATCGTAGGCCCGGCTTTGGCCGGAGCTTTAATATTGTTTCCGACCTGGCTTCCATTGGCTGTTGCCGGCTTCTGTGCGGTCGGGCCGGAAACAACTCCATATGCCGGACTCACAGAGGCTATAAGGGTAATAGCCAAAAGGCTTATTCCGACGTACCGCGCGAGGATGCGGATCATAGAAGTTAATTAATAATTATGGCTTGTTTTAGCTAAATAATGAACGAAGTATAGCACAAAAGGTCGAGTTTGTCAAGTTTTGTTTGGCTTACTTTAGCAAAAAACAATTGAATATGGCTGAGATACAGTCTATGACGCCAAAACCGGCGTATTCTTACGCCGGTTTCTGTTTTGCCCCGCTTCCTGCCCGGCCGACTGTTCGAAAAGGATCGTGGACGGGGAGAGAGAATTCCCGATTAAGGGATCCGTCGTCGGATCTTCTCCGGCCAGGTTCGGCCGGGCGGGAAGGGGGGCGGGCTACTCTCCGATGCGGATTTCGCCCAGCGAGTCTTGGCGGTCCCTACGCTGCCGGCGCCCTTCGAGGCACCGAGAGGAGTACGACCTCGTCGCCGTCCGTGTCTTGCGGGTTATCCTTGAGGGCGTCCACGTTGTGGACTACACGGTACATGGTGCGGTCGAACTCCTGGCCGTCACTGGCCTCAGCGAGATCCGCCAGGCTCTCCGCGAGGTCATGGGGATAGTCGCGGCAGCAGCGAGCGCCGCAGCCCGGACAATCAAACCAGGCGAAGTACCGGTCGCACTCCTCGGGAACGACGGCCGCAAGGTCTGCCTGGCAGAACGGGCAGATGTAAGGCGCGTAGGTTGTTGCCATGACAATCTTCTCCTTTGGTGTCCTGATGGTCAAGAGACACCAATATAAAGACATATTTTCCGGAAAAAGACAAGGATAGCGTGGGAATACCCATACTATCCCCTCTCCTCTACGCGCCTCCGACCATAAGGGGCGCGATTGAGGACCCTGGCAAACGATGTGCGTCGTCTGCCCCATAGTGGGGTGCGAGTAGAGTACTTGTAGCCAACTTTCAACCTTCAAGTCAACCAAAAGCCCCGGCTGTGGCCAGGGCTTCTAGTATTCAATGTATTTTGTTTAGGTGTTCTCTTCCGCTGCCCCACTTTCCGGCACGGCTTTCTCCTCTTCCGGCGCGGGCTCGTCCGCTTTCGCCACCCGGCGCGCAACGCGTTTGCCGCCACCGACTACGCCCTCGAGGCGCAGCCCCAGACGGTGTTCGGCCGGCTCCATGGAGATGATCTCAAAACGGCGCGTTTCGCCGACCTTAAACTGATCAAGAAAAGTGCGTTGGTCGCCCATGGACTTGTCCGACAGGTCCGAGATGTGGGCCAGCCCGTGGATCTCTTCGTCCAGTTTGACCATAAGGCCGAACGGCTCTACCTTGTGGATCGTACCCTCGACAGTCTCGCCTACCCGGTAGCGATCTTTCACGCTCTTCCACGGATCTTCCACCAGGCGCTTGAGCGAAAGGTAGATCTTCGAACGGTTAAGGTCAATTATCTGCGCCTTCACCTGATCGCCGATTTTGAGAATATCTTTCGGATGGTCAATCCTCTGCCACACGATTTCGGAGATATGTATCAGGCCTTCCAACCCGTCGCCGAATTTCATGAAGGCACCGAACGGGGTAAGGGCGCTAATTTCGCCCTCGACAATATCGCCGATTTTGTATGAATCAAGAATATTCTTCTGTTCGTCTTCCCAGACCGCTTTTTCGGAGAGAATCAGCTTCTCCTCGTCCGAATTGACGTCAAAAACACGAACTTTGAGATCGGAACCCACAAATTGGCGTAAGTGCTCGAGAATCCGGTTCTTGTCTCCTCCGGGCACGCGCGGGTAATGATCGGGGTTTAGCTGGGAAACCGGCAAAAATCCGACTACGGCATCCACCTGCAGCATGAGACCGCCCTTGTTGGCCTGGAGAACCCGAGCCATAACCGGCGTACCGGTTTTTTTGAGATCCAACATGCCGTCCCAGACGAGCTTGTGGCCGGCGATTCGAAACGACAGTTCCATCTCGCCGTTTTCATTTTCTTCATCAACTACCGTTGCCTCCACGGTATCACCGACTTTAACGTCGGAAAACTGCTTGGACTCGCTAAACAGCTCCTCGCCGCGCACGACGCCGACGATCATGCCGTTGATGTCGAGGCGAATCTCGCCGCGGTCGATGGAGATGACGACTCCCTTAATTAGGTCGCCAGCCTGCGGGACCTTGCCCACGTAGTCCTTCAGGAGATCGCCGAAATTTTGCGTATCACTCATAAGTCAAAGAAACGAATTGCTTCGTTCTGTTAGCCCCCCAATACCGCTCTGGTACTGGGATAAGCCCCCTCGCACGGAGGGAAAAATAAAGAGGCCAGACTAGAGGCCCATACTGGCTCCGCCGATCGCGGCGCCTTTCCGTGCCCCAGGCACAGAAATTATGAGTGGACGTACTATAGCACACCGAGAGCCGCTTGGCAAGGGTCCCCGCCCCCTGTTTTTCTGGGGAGTAAACCCGCCCCAAAGTCTTGTCTTGCCCGGTAAAATAATGTATACTAAGCCCATTGGTACGGCCAAAAGCCAGGCCTGTTTAGGGCCCTGCTAGGCGCCGACCGGACGATTTTACCTCTGTAGTCACTTACCTCTTCTATGCACATCTCCTGGCTCGGTTCCACGTCCATAAAGTTGCAAACCAAATCCTTTGACGAAGATGTGGTCATCGCGATTGACCCTTACCGGCCGGCGGCCGGCAACTTTCCCCGAAGCATGAGTCCGCAAATCGCCCTGTTTACCCGCGGTCAGGAAGGGGCGGTTACGCTTACCGGGTCCCCCTTTGTGCTTGATACGCCGGGTGAATGCGACAGCAAAGGCATCCTTGTAACCGCCGTCCCTGGCGAGGTTCCAGGGCGCACCATGCTCCGGATAGACGCCGAACAGCTAAGCCTGGCCCACCTGGGCAGTACCGCCAAACCGCTTACCGAAGCGCAACGCGAAGTGCTCTCGGATGTGGATATTCTGTTTGTCCCGGTCGGCGGAAAAGATTGCTATGATGCCGAGGCGGCCGTCAAAACGGTCAACGACCTGGAGCCGAGGGTCGTCATCCCGGTCGCCTACCAGTCTGAGAGCGACCCGGAAGCGGCGACGGTAGACGCCTTTCTCAAGGAGATGGGCGCGAGCGGAGCGGCGCGCGAGGCCAAAGTTATTATCAAAAAAAAGGACCTGCCGACTGAAGAAACACAGGTAATCGTACTCACCAAGGAATGAGGAGCCAAAATCCTATGCCGGCCAAAAAACGCACAACTGAGCATAAAAGAAAAAAAACGGCGAAGGAAAACCGCCGCGAACGACCAGGCGCAAAAGCCCTTGCCCCGGAGGAGCGCGAAGCCATCCGCCGGATGGTCGGCGATCTGCCGCAGATCATCCTCGAAGAAGGTTACCTCACGCCGGCCGTTCCGCATCATGAACCGGCCGCAATTTCTAAAACAACCACCCTCCGGCCTTTACCGCCGGAGAATATCCCCGAATACCGGCCGGCGCCGGAAACAGCCGCGACGCAGCCGGCGCCGGCCGTAAGGCGGCGCGTCCGCAGCCCTGGGGCTCGTTCCTGGCTCTGGTTCGCGGTAACGCTGTCCAGTTTGGCGATCTTCGGCATTTGGATTTTCAATCTGCGCACGTTCATTGACGATATCAAGCGTATCCCCAGCCCCGAGGACCAGCTCCTCGCCGACACCAAGGCCGACATCAGCGCTATCGTGGGCCTGATGCGCGGCAATGACGCCCGCCTGGAGGCGGCCCTCGACGGAGAAAAACCCGAGACCAAAGTAAAAAACGTCCTCAAAGATATTCTCGCGCCGGGGACTCCGGCGCCAATCGCTGATTAACAGTTAATCTAGAGACCACCCTGGTATGCCCAAATCCGCTGTCCGCCCCAAAGAACCGGCCAACCCCAGCTTGTCCATCGGCAAAGTCGAACCCATCAACCTGGTGGATGAGATGAAAACCTCGTACTTAGATTACGCCATGAGCGTCATCGTGTCGCGCGCCCTGCCCGACGTGCGCGACGGCCTCAAGCCGGTGCACCGCCGCATACTCTACGCCATGTGGAATATCGGCCTCAAACACACCTCCAAATTCCGCAAATCCGCCCACGTGGTCGGCGAGGTGATGGCCAAGTACCACCCGCACGGCGACTCTGCGATTTACGATTCGCTCGTGCGCATGGCCCAGGATTTCAACATGCGTTTTCCGCTCGTCTTCGGACAGGGCAACTTCGGCTCTATGGACGGCGACAGCCCGGCGGCCATGCGCTATACCGAGGCGAAGCTCACCAAGATTGCCGAAGAGCTGCTTTTGGATATCGACAAAAATACGGTTGACTTCATTCCCACCTACGACGGCTCCCACAAGGAACCGCGCGTGCTGCCGACGAAACTGCCAAATTTGCTTCTAAACGGCAGCATGGGCATCGCGGTCGGCATGGCGACCAATATTCCGCCGCACAACCTGGGCGAGTTATGCGACGGCATTACGCATCTGATCGACGACCCCAAAGCGACTGTCGAGGAACTCCTGCACTTTATCCCCGGCCCGGATTTTCCGACCGGCGGCATTATTTATAACAAAAAAGACATTGCCGCGGCCTATGCCACCGGACGCGGCGGCATCGTGGTGCGCGCCAAGACCGAAATCCAGGAGGGCAAGGGAGACCAATTCCGGATTATCGTGAACGAAATACCCTACCAGGTCAACAAGGCGTCCCTGCTCGAAAAAATCGCCGAACTGGTGCAGGAGAAAAAAATCGATGGCATCCGGGATTTGCGCGACGAGTCAAACAAAGAAGGCGTGCGCATAGTTATCGAGCTCAAAAAAGACTCGTACCCGAAAAAAATCCTGAACCGTCTGTTCCAGATGACCGACCTGCAAACCACCTTCCACCTCAATATGCTCGCGCTCGTAGATGGCCTGCAGCCGCGCGTCCTCAACCTTAAAACCATACTCGAGGAGTACGTGAAGCACCGCCAGGAGATAGTGCGCCGGCGCACGGAGTTCGACTTGGCGCGGGCCGAGGAACGGGCGCACATCCTCGAGGGTCTCAAAAAGGCGCTCGACAAAATTGATCTTATCATCAACACCATCCGCGCCTCAAAAGACAAAGAAGAGGCCAAGACCAACCTCATGGCCAAATTCAAGTTCACCGACCGCCAGACCGTGGCTATTCTCGAGATGAAGCTGCAACAGCTCGCCAACCTGGAGCGCAAAAAAATCGAAGAAGAATTGGCCGGAAAACTGGCGCTCATCAAGGAACTTCAATCCATTCTCGCGAGCGCCAAAAAAATGCTTGAGATCATCAAACAAGAGGTCGTCGCCATCAAGCGGGATTATGACAACCCGCGCCGCACGCAGATAGTCGCTCACGGAGTTAAAGAATTCAGCATCGAAGACCTGGTCCCGAACGAGCCGACTATTATCATGGCCACCAAAGACGGCTACATCAAGCGGATGCCGGTCGATACTTTCCGCACCCAAGGCCGCGGGGGCAAAGGCGTGATCGGACTCACCACCAAAGAAGAAGACGTCATCGAGCACCTGATCTCGACCAATACCCACGACAACATGCTTTTCTTCACGAATCGCGGCCGCGTCTTCCAGCTCCGGGCCTACGACATTCCGGTCGCTTCGCGCACCGCCAAAGGACAGGCGCTCGTCAACTTCCTCCAGCTGGCGCCGAACGAACAGGTATCGGCCATACTGTCGATGGCCGACATGAGCCAGTACAAATACTTGGTGATGGTAACCAACAAAGGCACCATCAAAAAAACCGAGCTCGATGATTTTAAAAACGTCCGCCGCTCCGGTCTCATCGCCCTGAAGCTCCGGCCGGACGACATGCTCGAATGGGTGCGCCCTTCGGGCGGCAAGGACGACATCATGATTGTTACCGCTCTCGGCCAAGCGATCCGCTTCAAAGAACACGACGTGCGCGACATGGGCCGTACGGCGAGCGGCGTCCGCGGCGTCCGCCTCAAATCCAACGACCATGTTATCGGCATGGATGTAGTTTCGCCCGATCTCGTGAAGAAAAAGGTGTTGGAACTTTTGGTTGTCGCGGAAAACGGCCTGGGCAAACGCACTGATGTCGGCGAATACAAAGTCCAGGGGCGAAGCGGCAGCGGCATCAAAACCATGAACGTAACCGACAAAACCGGCCCGATTATCAATGCCCGCGTGATAAACACCACCGATAAACAAGACCTGCTCCTCATCTCGGTCAAAGGCCAGGTGGTGCGCACTCCGCTTAAAAGCGTCCCCTCTCTGGGACGCGCGACGCAAGGCGTGCGTATCATGCGGTTCAAAGAGGACGGCGACCGCGTGGCGAATATTACTCTTCTCGAAGACGGCGCGGAGGCGGACTAAACTGTCCGGGACGACAAAGGCAGATTATGAACCCCATCATACTTTACGCCACTCCCAATTCGCCATCGGGTCGGCGGGTAAAGGAATATTGCCTGGCTCGCGGCCTCGCCTTTGTCGAGTACGACGTCTCCGCCGATCCGGCCAAAGCGCGCGAACTCATAGAAAAAACCGGGCAGCTGTTTTTGCCGGCGGTTGATATAGGCGGCCAGATTCTCACTGGATTCGACGAAGAGCAGTTGGCCGCCTGCCTTCAAGCGCGCCTATGAGAGAAGCCGGACACCACCCGCCCGGAGTCGAGCCAGCCGGACCGGCAGCCGCCGAACCGTCTATTGTGGCGCGCGATTTCGCCCATGAGACCGGTCTGCTGACTTTGCTCGCCGAACTCAAAAGATTGCCTGCTGACTTTTTTTCCCTCAAAATCGTCGAGTCGCGAGAGCAGCAGGCCGAACTAACGCGACTCCTTCGATCCGCGGAAGCGTACCATGCCGCCATCGAGGAACGCCGGCTAGAGCTTTTGGGGCGCCGGCAAAAAGAACCGTCCCCTGAACAGCTGCTCGTGGAGCAGCTTTACCGTCTGTCTTCGCGCCTGTGGGACGCGGTAGCGTCATTCCATGATTTTACTAGCCGTCTCGCCTCTCGCGATACGCTCGACCCAGTGCAGCGCGGCCTCTTAACAGCCGCTGTCCGGTCAGTTAGCCGGACCCTCGGCGAAACCGTGGAGGCGGTCCAAAATTTCCCGGTCGAGGGACAGGCTAAAACTTCCCGTTATTTAGAGTTGTTAAAAAATTTATTGCTCGCGGCCGGTTCGGTGGCGGGCGTGCTCACAGCCGGAGCGCTAAAAGACACTGCGGAAACCGCTGTCTATGAGCCTCCGGCCATAACCTATCTAACCGAATACCCGCCGGAAACAAATCCGGCCGATTCTGACAATTCTCAGCCAGACCCCGACGCGGCGGCGGAAACCGCTGCCCCGGACTCGGGCGGCAATAATAACCCGTACGGCACCGATCGCACCCCGGACATGCGCGACCTGGGGCCGAATACGCCGGACCAAGAGTTCGCCGACATCGACTTCTCCTGGCCGAATAATATAGACGACCCCCTCTGGGTTAGATATTTATCCGCCCGCTTCCCGGACGGAAAATTCCGCGCCGCCGGCCAAGAACTGGTTGATGCCGACACAACCATAGAGGCAACAGTCAGGACAAAACCGCGCGCTGTCCGGGCCGGCACCAAAATCGAGCTCCCCGCGCCGCTTGGTTTTGCACTGGGCAAAGTTACGGCTGATCCGTCGGCATCGTTTAGCGTAGATAACGATGAACGGACAATCACCTTTGCCGAGGCCGCGGAAGGAGTGGCTGTTACCTACACAGTGGTAGCCTCCCGGGACAATTACCGGCTGCCACCTGTTACCGAGCTTAACCTTAACCGTACCGGCGACCAGTGGCCAGTGATAGAGCGCCTGCGAGCGGCCGACGACGAAGATATCGCCGAGATATTGGACGATCATTTGGCTAAATTTATCTATCTCACGAGCGACGACATCCAGGAACTCGTTGGCGCCATGCCCGGGACCTTGGAGGAAAAAGTCGGCGCTCTCAAAGTCGGCGACTGCGATATGCTGGCCGCCTATGCCGCCGGACTTCTGAACGATGCCGGCCGGCCGGCTTTTGTGGCGAATGGATTATTAGAAACCGACGGGGCGCTGACCAAGGCGCGCGCTCATGCCAAGCTGGTATACCTGGCGGCTGGCCGCCCAGTGCTCTACGAGACCACCGCCCCGGTAGAAGCCGTGTACCGCGACGTCAAACTCAATCCCGATGACAGGGCACAACTGGCCCGGGTCGCCGGGGATATTGATTCGGCTTCTGCGGTCCGCAGACTCGAAGGCTACGCCAACTTCAGACGTGCTCTGCTCGAAATCCTGGACAAATCCGAATATGACCAGTATGACGACGCTGGTTGGTGGGAGGAAATAAAAAATTTCTTCACGCAGCTATTCAGCTCCAAAAAAGGAAAAGGCATCCTCGAATCCGAAGGCACCAAAGGCCTGTTTATTTCACTGAGCATCGTCCTCGCCGGCCTCTTGGCCATCTTCGGCCCTGTCGAAGCGTTAAAATTCTCCGCCCGAAGAACACGGCGGAAAGGAGACCGCGAAGCCGCCGCGCGGCTGCGGCAATATTTGGAAACAGTCTCGGAGCCGATTTCGGATTCGCCTCAGGAATCAACGCCGGCGGCAAAAGGCCGGGAGAGGTGGACAAAGGGAACATTCAACCGGAGGCTAAGACAGCTCTTCGAGGAAGAACCGCGCCTAGCCGAATTGATCCCTCCGGAATCTATCGAGAGTCTTCCCCTGCGCACCCAGCAGTATGTTTTTACTTTCTTGCACGTATACCTCTTCGTTTTCCCCCATCGCTGGAATGAGGCCACTGAATTCTTTACCCAGTTCTCCTCCCAAGCTCTCTGGAGCAAACTCATCGCCCGTCTGGAAGCGGAGGGCAGCGACGCCCAAGATGTCATTCGCGCCGTTCGCGAGCTTATCACCGACCCGGCACACCAAAAAAAAGCCCTGGAAGACGTTCCTTCATCGGCGCAATATATTGTGGACAGGGGAAAACAACTGGCGGCGTCTAATTATGTCCGGATTACACCCGATAAAAAGCGCCGGCCTTCCGAGACTCTCCGGCTGCTCGGTATCGAGCTCTCAGCCGACGGCGAGCGCGCGGCGCGGCGACTGCCGCGGGTGGAAAAGGGCTTCGATGTCCACGACTATGTGCCTTACCAACCGGGCATGGACGCCAGACTCATAAATTGGCCGGTCTATGCCAGAACCGGCAAACTCGAAGTGCAGCGTTCCGTGCCGGAAACAAAGCCGCCGCGGCCGGAAACCACGTTCTCGCTGGCGATAGACGTCGTCGGCTGCCAAGATCCATACACCTACACCGATGGATTGCCGCGGTTAGTAGCCTTGCTCATGTATGCCCAGGAGCATCCGGATAAAATCTCTATTGAGCGAGTGTTGTTTGTAGCCTGGGGCGAGACCGTCGCGACCATGGACGAGTCAGTAACCAAAAAACTCCTTTCGCGCCGCGAAGGCCTGTCAGCCATCAGGTATCTGACGGAAAAAATTCTAAAACTAGGCATTGAACACGACATCTGTCCCTCCTTGGCAAAAAACAGAAATGCGAAAAACCCGGGCAGCATGCACAATACGTTCTCCAGCTCTATCGGGTACGCCCTGCCTCCGGAATTGCCGCCGGACAAAAATTATCTCTATATCGGCGGACACGCCGGGGGCAACCGGCAGCTTCGCCACATTACCCAGCTGTACAAATTCACCGCCCCAGGCAAAATCGGTAAACCATAAGCACCATGGCCGGGTAGCTACCGGGCTTCCCTGGCCTTACCTGGCCAGCCGGCGCAGCGCCTCGCGCACCAGCTCCTCGCTCGTCTTGTCTGCCGGGTCTAGCTCCTGAGCCGCCTGGCGCGCCTCGTCCGGCGAGTAACCCATGGACACGAGAGCGCCAACGACATCGCCCAGTGCGCCGCCCATTGCCTCGCCCGGGACATCGAGATTTGCCCCGGAAATTTTGGACTTTAATTCCACCACTACCCGCTCCGCGGTCTTCTTTCCCATTCCCTGCACAGCGGTCAGATACTTCACGTCGCCGCGGGCAATGGCGGATTTAATATTGTCCATGGAGCCAAGCGACAAAATGTTTAGGGCGCTTTTGGGGCCGACCCCGGAAACGGTCATGAGCAAAATAAAAAAATCACGCTCCTCCAGCGTTTCAAATCCGTACAAATCCTGGGCTTGATCGCTTACCCGGAGATAGGTGTAAAAGGACACCTCCGCGCCTATCTGTTTGGCGCGCGCCTGGGCCGAAGGCAAATGGATCTCGTAGCCTACGCCGGACGCGGTCAGGACTCCGAGCGCCCCGGGACGCGCCATGAATACCGTGCCGCGCACAAAAGAAATCATACGGCAAAAAATAGCTTACCCGCGCAAGTACTCAACCATGGTTTCCACCCCAAACCCGTTTGCCCCCTGGCGGATCCACGGCTTGCCCTTGGCGGTGTAGTAGCAGCAAGACATGTCGATATGCGCCCAGGGATATTTGACGAAGTGCTGCAAAAAAGCCGCGCCGTGCGACGCGCCGGCGCGCGGGTC
>Ga0208246_1001497_pt1 | contig 12883 bp, 15 predicted proteins | sample RifOxyD2_FD_184039 | JGI IMG/M metagenome (GOLD analysis project Ga0208246, IMG submission 184039) | Soil microbial communities from Rifle, Colorado - Rifle Oxygen_injection D2 (SPAdes) | ecosystem: Environmental > Terrestrial > Deep subsurface > Rock core/Sediment | place: Rifle, Colorado... | reverse complement strand
ATCATTATCTGTTCAAAATAGATAAGCAGCTCATGATTGTTCGGACAGGCCCCTTGGCCTGTCCGTTTTTCATTATTGACAAATATTAAATAATATAGTAGCATAAAGCACGTCATGGAAGTGCTCGTAATTAATATTTTAATTTAAAAGCAAACAATGTTAAAGTTAAGATTAGCCAGAGTTGGCAAGAAAAAACACCCAATTTATCGTTTGGTGGTATCTGAAAGCACCAAAGATATGTATGGTAATCATTTAGAAATATTAGGTCAGTATGATCCTCATACTAAAGCTAATAGTTTTAATAATGAACGCATTTCCTATTGGATGAGCGTTGGCGCTCAAGCTTCAGAAACAGTTCACAATCTTTTAGTAAATACTGGTTTGATCAAAGCCGAGGCTAAAAAAGCTAAAGCAGTGTCAATCAGTAAAAAAAGAACAGTTAAAATAGACAAAGAAAAAACTGCCGAAGCTGCAAAAGCTGAAGCTAAAAAAGCCAAAGAAGAGGCTGCAAAAGCTGAAGCAGAAGCACCAGTTGCAGAAGTTACAGAAACTCCAGAAGTTGTTCCAGCAGAAAATAAAGAATAAATTTTTAGTACCCCCTCTGTCGAATCCGCCGTCTGGCGGATCCGTCTTCTCCCCCTAATTTAGGGGGAGATCGCCAATGGCGAGAGGGGGTATTTTATGTTGACGTTTTTTTTATAACGTTGTATACTGATAAAAAGTTTTAGCTTAAACTTTTTAAGTTAAGGCTTAATTAATTAAGCATTTAAGCAACAAAGAAATGATGCAAGATCAAGAATTTTTAGAGACAGTGGTCAAAGCTTTAGTCGAAAATCCAAATGATGTCGAGGTAAAGCGTGACATTGACGAAAGAGGCGTACTTTTAACCTTAAAGGTTAATCCAGCCGATATGGGTAAAATTATCGGTAAGCAAGGCCAAACAGCCAAAGCTTTACGTACTCTATTACGTATCGTCGGTAATACTAATAACGCTCGTGTTAATTTAAAAATCTTTGAACCAGAGGGTACAAGACAACAACGCAGCGAAGAATCTGCTGCCCCTGTTGCTCCTCGCGAAGAAGCAGACGAGCTATCATTGTAAAATATAAAACAATTTTAATAAAACCGCCGCTTTCCGTTTTCACGGGAATGACATGGCGGTTTTATTTTGTATAATTAAATGATAATTGAGCTAAGTAATTTTCCCGCGTTGCGGGAGAATATTAGAATAAAGTATATGAAAATTAATTTTGATTTATTAACTATTTTTCCAGAATGTTTAGCGAGTTATTTTTCCAGCTCTATTTTAGCACGGGCACAAAAAAATAATTTGATAAAAATCACTACACATGATATTCGAGAGCAAGCAGATAATAAACATAATAGAGTAGATGAGCCACCTTATGGTGGTGGCCCTGGTATGGTTTTGCAGATCGAGCCAGTCTATAAGACTTTGAAAAAAGTATATAGTAAAAAAAATAAAAATACGCAAGTTATTTTATTAACACCTAGCGGAGAGACGCTGACACAAAATAAAGTCAAAGAATTAAGCAAATATAAAAGACTGATTTTGATCGCTGGGCACTATGAAGCTATTGATGCCAGGATAGATAATTTTGTGGATCAAAAAATTTCTTTAGGTAATTTTATTTTAACCGGAGGAGAATTAGCGGCCGCTGTAGTAGTAGACGCAGTAGCTCGTTTAGTACCGGGAGTCTTAGGAAAAGAGGAGTCTTTAGACGAAGAGTCATTTTCTGTCTATGACGAAAAAAGTAAAAAATTTAACATTGAGTACCCCCAATATACTCGCCCAGAGGTCTTCCACCCACAGGGTGGCCGAGGTAAAGGCCTTAAGGTGCCTGAAATACTGTTATCTGGCAATCATGAGAAAATTAGGCTTTGGCGTCAAAAACAAAGTAAATTAAGAAAATAGGCCAAAAGGCTTATTTTTAGATGAGGGCAAACTCTTGACAAAACATTTTATTTGCTCTAAAATACGGGAGCATTTAAAAAATATCGACAAGTAGCTGATTTACAAATAAATAGAGGAGTTGCATCCAGAAAAAACAGAAGTGTCTAAGGTTTTTGGGCATTGCTGTTTTTTCTTGGACCCAATTAAGGGTATAGGAAGAATGTTGTTTGACAACTGAAAAGTGATATGTTTTTAGTTAAATCATAGTCAATTTTTTGAAATAATTTTTTGAGCTAACAGCTCAAATTCTACAAATATTTATTTGAGAGTTTGATCCTGGCTCAGGGTGAACGCTGGCGGCATGCCTAAGGCATGCAAGTCGATCGTGGACCAGACGCAAGTCTGGTATAACGAGGCAAACGGGAGAGTAACACATTGGTAATCTACCTTTATCTTGGGTATAATCCGGAGAAATCTGGAATAATCCCCAATAGTAATGGGGGGACATAAGTCATTCCCATTTAAAGCTACGGCGGATAAAGAGGAGCCTATGGCCTATCAGCTTGTTGGCGAGGTAAAAGCTCACCAAGGCTACGACAGGTAACGGGTGTGAGAGCATGACCCGTCCCACTGGGACTGAGACACTGCCCAGACTCCTACGGGAGGCTGCAGTCAGGAATATTCCTCAATGGACGAAAGTCTGAAGGAGCAATGCCGCGTGATCGATGAAGCCCCTCGGGGTGTAAAGATCTTTTATCAGGGAAGAATCCGTGACGGTACCTGATGAATAAGTCACTGCTAACTTCGTGCCAGCAGCAGCGGTAATACGAAGGTGGCAAGCGTTACCCGGAATGATTGGGCATAAAGCGTCCGCAGATGGTTTAATAAGTCTTTGGTAAAATCTTGAGGCTCAACCTCAAGCCCGCTAAAGATACTATTTGACTAGAGGCTGGGAGAGGCAAGCGGAATTACCGGTGTAGTAGTAAAATGCGTTAATATCGGTAAGAACACCAAAAGCGAAGGCAGCTTGCTAGAACAGTCCTGACATTCATGGACGAAAGCGTGGGGAGCGAATGGGATTAGATACCCCAGTAGTCCACGCCGTAAACTTTGGATACTAAATATTGGAAGTATCGACCCTTCCAGTGTTGTTTACCTAAGCTAACGCCTTAAGTATCCCGCCTGGGAAGTACGGCCGCAAGGCTAAAACTCAAAGGAATTGACGGGAACCCGCACAAGCGGTGGAGCATGTGGTTTAATTCGATGGTAAGCGGGGAACCTTACCAAGGCTTGACATATAGTTGCAAATCCTAAGAAATTAGGACTCCTACGAGGGTACTATACAGGTGCTGCATGGTTGTCGTCAGCTCGTGTCGTGAGATGTTGGGTTAAGTCCTTTAACGAGCGCAACCCTTATCCTATGTTAAATGATCATAGGAGACTGCCCCGGTTTAACGGGGAGGAAGGTGAGGATGACGTCAAATCAGCATGGCTCTTACGCCTTGGGCAACACACGTGCTACAATGGCTGGTACAATGGGTAGCAAAATCGCAAGATGAAGCCAATCCCATCAAAATCAGTCTCAGTTCGGATTGAAGTCTGCAACTCGACTTCATGAAGTTGGAATCGCTAGTAAACGCTGATCAGCTACGCAGCGTTGAATACGTTCTCGGGTTTTGTACACACCGCCCGTCACACCAAGAGAGTCGGGAGCACCCGAAGGCTGACATTAGTCGGACTAAGGTGAGCTCGATGATAGGGGTGAAGTCGTAACAAGGCATCCGTAGCGGAAGCTGTGGATGGATCACCTCCTTTCTAAGGAGTATAAGTGTACGTCATTTATATGACACAAACATTTAGTCGATAACTGATTTATCAGTTAGGTTTAGCTAAAAACAGTCACCTTTTAGTTGTGAAACAAAAAATCAGCCTTAATAGGCTGTTTTTATTTTTTATAATTTAATTTTGGAGCGGGTGAGCGGAATCGAACCGCCCTCTTCAGCTTGGAAGGCTGACATAATGAGCCACTATACGACACCCGCCTATGCTTCGCTACTGCGGGGCAAACCCGCTATAAAAAATGGTCGGGGTGAGAGGACTCGAACCTCCGACCTCATCGTCCCAAACGACGCGCGCTAGCCAACTGCGCTACACCCCGACAATCTGGTGCCACGGGGCAGAATTGAACTGCCGACACAAGGATTTTCAGTCCTCTGCTCTACCACTGAGCTACCATGGCCTACCTAACAATATTTTACCACTGCTTGTCCCGAGCTTGTCTCGGGAAGCTACCATGGCTTATATAATTAAATTTTCTTTTTTTATTTTACTCCAAGTTTTTACTTCTGCTTCTCTCTGCATCGCTTCGGAACGAGTTTGAAATTCTTCAAAATACACTATTTTAATCGGCGTTCTGTATTTAGTATATTTTGCACCCTCGCCATTATTATGCTTCAATTCCCTATTTTTAATATTAGCACAATAACCAGCATACAGAGTATCATCTTTACAGCGTGCTAAATAAAAATAATAAACTGCCATAATAATTGTATTTTGATGGTGGGCATGGGAGGACTCGAACCTCCGACCCCTACATTATCAGTGTAGTGCTCTAACCAGCTGAGCTACATGCCCCTAATGAACAGAAAGATAATACCAGAAAAAAAGGCTTTTGGCAAGGCTAACTATTTGAAATAAAAGCCAATCTGTGTTGTACTAATACTAGATGCTAGCAAGCTACGAACAATTGAATGATGAAGAATTGGCTGTTTTGACGCAAAAGAGGGATGGTCAAGCATATGAGGAATTGGTCAAAAGATATGAAGCCAAAATGTTTCGTTATGGCCGAAAGTTTTTGCGTAATCAAATAGACATTGAAGATTTAGTACAAGATACTTTTTTAAAAGCTTATGTAAATATAAATAGTTTCGATAAAGATTTAAAATTTTCTCCTTGGCTTTATCGTATCGCACACAATACTTTTATCAATGCTATCAAAAAACAAGAGCATCAACCATTTTTATTTTTTGATCCTGATGCTTTGTTTCCTCATCCGATAGCCCGAGATAAAACTGATAAAATAATTAATGACGAACAAATCAAAGCGACGATTGATAGATGTTTAGCAGAGATTGATGCTAAGTACAGAGAGCCTTTAATTTTATTTTATTTAGAAGAATTGAGCTATCAAGAGATTGGCGATATTTTACAAATCCCAGTCTCGACAGTAGGAGTGAAAATCAAGCGCGCCAAAGATAAAATGGCTATTATTTTGAAAGCACAAAATTATGAATATTAAAGAAATCAAAGATTCAATTTGGGAAAAATTGCATGATAAAATTCAGCAACAAAAGCCTGAAGTTAGAGATAAAAAATATTTTATTTTACAAAATATTTTATCGATGGCCGGTGGCTTGGTATTTTTATTGATAATTTTATTTTTGTTTAGTTTTATTTTATTTTTTATTAGCCGTAATAATTTATTATTTTTTGGCCATTTTGGTTTGAGAGGTTGGCAGTCTTTATTTTTTGCTTTTCCTTGGTGGCTCTTGATTGTAGCTTTAATTTTCATTTTTCTTCTAGAATTCATTTTTAAAAAATATCAGATTATATATCGCAGACCATTAGTATATTCTCTAGGGATATTTTTGGCACTCACTTTTATTTTTGGCACTATCATCGCACGTACTTCTTGGCATGATAGTTTACTAGAGCAAGCCAGAGCTAGACACTTGCCAGTTTTAGGGGGCATGTATCGTAATTTTGAAGAGCCGGCTAATTTACACATTGGTCAACTAAAAGAACAAACAGAAACTATTTGGGCGATCCAATCTCGTACGGGTGAAATTCAGTTTGTCGTCATATCACCAAAGACAAAATTTCCTCAAGGTAATATTTTTGCGCTAGATGATTTATTATTAGTCGCTGGGCCAAGTGATGATGGTCAGATAGAGGCTTGGGGTGTGATGCCTTTTCAGCCACGTCAATTTGACCGGGGTTTTGGTAAACTAAGGCCAATGATGAAATAATATTTTTTTATAGCTGTATTAATAATTAGACCAAGATAAATAAGCGCTTATTTATTTGGCAAGCTAATTATTAATTTAAAAACAAAATATGAAGAAAGAATTAGGCTATTTAGTTTTAGGTGGAGTTTTGGCTAGTGTGTTAACCGGAGGTTTGGTTTATGCACAAACTTCTACTGCTAGCAAAACTACAGATCCAAGCTTAGCTCCATGCCACCAAGGACGCGGTGGTGAGGGCATCTTTGGCAAGATGGACAAAGATCAAATGCTCAAAAATCAGGCCGAAATGTTAGGCATGACCCAAGAAGAATTACAAACCGCAATAGATTCTGGTCAACGCTTTGATCAAATCGCGGAGAGTAAAGGTATCACTCAAGAGCAAATGCAGGAAAAAATGCAGACACAAATGAAAGCACATTTGAGTGAATTAGTCGCTGTTGGCACTATTACACAAGCTCAAATGGATGAGCATTTAGAACGCATGGCCAATAAGCCAGAAGCTAAGGGTTTTGGCATGATGCATGGTCAAAAATTTGGTACAAAAAAGTAAAACCTTTTATTTAAGCATTTCTCAATAAAAAATCCCCTAGCGGGGATTTTTTATTATTTTTAATATTTCTTGTTCGATGTATTGACTATCTATTTTATATTTATGCCAGAGTTCGCTTGGTTTTCCAGACTCACCAAAAGTATCTTGGACACCGATGAGTTTCACCGGCACCGAATAGCTACTTACTACTTGCTCTAAGATGGCTGATCCTAGGCCACCGGCGATTTGGTGCTCTTCTAAAGTAATTAATTTTTTAGTTTTTTGCAAAGATTTTAAGATAGTATTTTTATCTAGTGGTTTGATAGTGTGGCAGTTAATAATTTCTACACTGATATTTTGTTTTTTTAGGTTTTCAGCAGCCTTAATAGCTTCATGCAAAATTGGCCCACAGCCAACTAAAGTCAAATTTTTTCCTGCTTGTAAAATATTAGCTTTGCCGATTTGAAAAGGGGTTTTGCTATCTGTAATTTGCGGTGAAGTTTGGCGATGAAGTCTTAGATAAACTGGATTTTTAATTTTAGCGATAGCTATTACTGCTTTTTTTGTTTCTTCATAATCTAGCGGCGAGATGACTAGCAAGTTTGGTAGCACGCGAGTGATAGCGATATCTTCTAAAGCTTGATGCGAAGCACCATCTTCACCGACAGATAAGCCAGCGTGAGTAGAAACTATTTTGACATTGCTTTCAGAGTAGCAGATAGAAACTCTTAGCTGATCCCAGTTACGTCCGGGAGAAAATACGGCAAACGAGGAAGCAAAAACTGTTTTTCCGCTCAAAGACAAACCAGCTGCCACGCCTAACATATTTTGTTCAGCCACGCCAACTTCAAAAAAACGTTCAGGATATTTTTTGGCAAACTTTTGGACGCGAGTGCTTTCGGCTAAATCAGCCGAGACAACGACGATATTTTTATTGGTTTTTGCCAAAGCGAATATTGCCTCTCCATAAGCATCGCGAGTAGATTTGTTTTCTTTATTAAACATACTTTTTCAATTCTATTAAAGCCTTTTCTGCCTCTTGCTGATTCGGTGCTTTTCCGTGCCAGTCAAAATTATTTTCCATAAAAGATACGCCTTTACCCAAAATAGTTTTGGCTAAGATTGCCACTGGTTTATTACTAGTCTTGGCTTTAGTCAAAGTATTAATAATGTCTTTCATATTATGACCATCGCAAGTAAGTACTTGCCAGCCAAAGCTTTGGTATTTAGCTTTTAAGTCGCCTAAAGGCATGATGTTTTTGGTGTAGCCATCTATTTGAATGCCGTTGACATCAACAATGTTTATTAAATTATTGAGCTTGTATTTATTAGCGAGCATGATGGCTTCCCAAGTCTGACCTTCGTTATGCTCACCGTCAGAAGTAAGAGCAAAAACCTGATAGTTTTGTTTGTTTAACTTTGCGCCCAGAGCCAAGCCACAGGCAATCGACAAGCCTTGTCCTAATGGTCCACTGGAGTTCTCGATGCCGGCTAGACTGTGTTGATGTGGATGACCCTGTAATGGACTATTGATTTGTCGGAATTTTTTTAATAAGTGTAGAGAGAAATAGCCACGTTCGGCAAGCGTTGCGTAAAGCACAGGACAAATATGGCCGTTAGACAAAATGACACGATCACGCTCTGTCCAATGTGGTAGCTCATGATTATGCTTTAAGATTTTAAAATACAAAGCTGTAAAAATATCAGCCATACCTAAAGAGCCACCCGGGTGTCCGGAGCCAGCGTGAGCTGTCATGCGAATTATGTCTTGGCGAATTAAATTCGCAATATTTTTTAATTCAACTAGAGAGTAATCCTTCATGCTTCTATTTTAACATTTTTTTGATAATAAAAAAACAGTAGCTCCTCCGCCGTAGGCGGAGGAGCTAAAGAAATTTTGAAATAATTGTTTCAGTACCCCCTCTCGGTCTCCCTAAATTAGGGGGAGATGTCCGTTAGGACAGCGGGGGTATTTTTTTATACTGCCAAAAAATAATTAAACTCAAAATAAAAATTAAAGTTGAGCTCAAAGCGGATAGCATGCAGTAAATGCAAATATATTTGATTACCACTAATTGTAAATAAATTAAATAAAGAGAAAATAAAAAGCCAAAGCTAGGCACAAAGGCTAAGATATTAGCAAAAATATTTTTATTAGTTTGCAAGTAAGCCAAGGCACTAAATAAAATAAATAAATAATAAGCTACACCAAAGATGGCGAGCGGAACGCCGAACATGGTAGCATAAGAGCTTTTTAAGACTTCTTGGCAGCCAGACCAAAGCGAGCAATTTATATTACCGACATAATATTTGATAGTCAAAAAAATTGCATCACCCAAACCAAGTAAGGCTAAAACTAAAATAGCCAAGAGTAAGTATTTATTTATTTTGATCGGCAAAAATTGCATTTTTGAATTCGTTATAGCTACTTGGATTAGTTATTTTTTGGCCGTTGACGAAGAAAGTTGGTGTGGAGTTTAGATTATTACTTTCTGCCGAGATTCTATCTTTGCTTACTTTGTCTTTGACAGCTGTACTATCCATATCAGTCTTAAATTTTTCTAGATCTAAATTTAATTCTTGAGCATAGCTAATAAATTTTTCTTGAGGTTTTTCTTCAGCTGACCAATCAGCTTGGCGACTAAATAAAATATCGGCCATTTCCCAAAATTTACCTTGGGAGTTAGCGGCGCCAGCAGCATAGGCAGCGTTGTTAGCATTGGCATGAATCTCTGATAAAGGAAAATTACGAAAAACAATTTTTAAATCATTGGGAAATTCTTCGTTTAATTTTTTGACTAGTGGCTGATAAGTAGCGCAAGCTGGGCATTGAAAGTCACTGTATTCTAACAGAGTGTATTTAGCAGTTTCATTGCCCTTGATAATATCATCGGCATTAATATCTAAATTAATAATTTGTGGTTTAGTGCTTGGCGTCGCTAAATTGACAATCATCCAGACAAATAAAACTAAAATTACTAAACTAATTCCCCAGAAAATAAAGCCATTATTTTTTTGCATAATTTTATATCACTATTTAGTTATGATTTTCTTATATCATAGCAAGATTAAAAATTCTAGTAAAGACAAAACCACTCCGTTAGGAGAGGTTTTTAGGGGAAAGTTTTATTTTAATAAAGCGTCGATTTGAGCTTTGACTTGTTCATACGGTAAAGCACCATTGATCGGGATTTTTTGGTCTTCAAAAACGATAACTGAATATGGAGTACCACGTCCACCAGCTTTGACAGCTTGATCAGCTTGGTCTTGGACTTTGCTGGTCATTGTACCACCATTATAACATTCTTGGAATTTAGTAGCACTGACACCAAAAGTGGCCGCTACTTCACCTAGCTTATCCATAGTGATAGTTTTATCTTCGACTAGTTTATCTAAGAATGGCCAGAATTTATCATTACCGCCTAGAGAGCCGACACATTCAGTAGCTTCTGCTTTTTTGAAGGCATTTGGGTGTAAAGAGGTCAAAGGAAAATGTCTATAAACCCAGTTGATCTTGCCTTTGTATTCTTCACTAAGTTTTTTCATGGTCTCATGAAATTTGACGCAATAAGGACAATCAATGTCAGAGAATTCGACGATGCTTAAGTCAGCTTTTTTATCGCCACGCATCCAATCATCTTTGTTGACGTCTTTTAATTCAATGACAGTTGGTGCAGCGGCATTGTTATTATTTGCAGCAGCAGCATTATCGTCATTATTATTATTTTTTGCAAAGGCAAAGTCTCCACCCTTTAAGACAAAACCTAACATAATAAAAAATCCGATTACAAACATAATCGCTAAACCACTTAGTAAGCCAACTTTGAAGGCTGACTTGGAGCTAAGATTTTCAAAGAAATTCTTTTTTTCGTCCATATATTTTTGTTTAAATTAATTATTTAATATTTTTATTTGAGTCCGTATTCCCTCCGTTGGAGGGAATAGCTATGCCTATATTACACTTATTGGAGTATAATATTATAGCTTTTAAAGTTTGTTTATTATAGCAAATTAACGGGACAGCTGTCCATTTTTTATCTGCCAGCCTTCAGCCTGGAGTTTTTTGGTTTTAACTTTTGATCCCCAAGCATAGCCACCAAGCTTTAAACCACTCGCTACCACCCGATGGCAAGGGATATTTTTCGGATCGGGATTATGATGCATGATATTGCCGACTGCTCGGCAAGCTCGTGGCGAGCCAGCCTTGATCGCTACTTCTTGATAGCTTAAAGTCTCACCAAAAGGTATTTGGCTAACTATACTATGTACTTTCGTGGTAAAATCTCTTATTTTTTTCATAAAAATTTAGATAAGTTCAACTTGACGCTTGTTTTATTTTACTATACTTTTTATCCTCAGAGAAATAGTAGTATTGACCCCGTTAGATAAATTTATCTAACGGGGTTGACAAAAATTAGTATATATGCTATTATTCTCTATTAATATGAAATATATGAAGCAACATTTAATGAAAATTAAAGATAGCGGAAAATCTATATTTGAGCTAATTCTAGCTAAAAGTTGGTTTAAAAATAGCGTCAGTTTAGTGATATTATTGAGTATTGTCTTTATTTTTGACTTCCCTCAAGCGGTGTTTTCTCAAGAACAGGTCAAAAATCAGGCTATAAATAGTGAAATTAGTGGTCCAGTTTTACCTACAGTTAGCGAACGTCAGGCTAAAAGCACCATGGATATTATCGTTACTTCTTATAATAGTTTGCCTGGTCAGACCGATAGTACTCCTGATATTACTGCTTTCGGCACCAAAACTCGTGATGGTATCGTGGCGACTAACTTTTTGCCTAAAGGTACTTTGGTTCGTTTTCCTGAAAAGTTTGGTGATAAGGTTTTCGTAGTTGAGGATAGGATGAATTCCCGTTACTATTATCGTATGGATATTTGGATGGCCGATAAGCAAGAGGCTATTCAATTTGGTGTGAGATATTTAAAAATGGAGATTTTGTAAAATAAACTTTATATCTTCTGCCGCCCCCGCATTGCGGGGGCGGCATGCCAGTTACTTTTTCCTTAGAATAATATATGTTATTATTTTGAGGAAAGAGAGGTTCATTGAGAGGGCTTTTGCCGATGGGGCAAAGCAATTTTGTTCAGAGGAGGATTGATTCATGTCGCAGCAGCAGGAAGACATTGACCGTGAACCGGACGCCATTGACCGTGAACTCGAAGAGCTGATCCAGGACCTGAGCCAGCGCCCGATTGCCATGAGCGATTTGAGCGCCAAGGCTCCGGATACCATGGAATTTGGCGAGCTGTTTCAGGAGGGTTATGATCCGGACGATTTGACCTGAGCAATCAGTCACGCTACGGGTGGTCGGAGCTGCAAGCTCTGACCACCCGCCATTATCTTCAAGGAGGAGACGATGTTCAAGAACAGGCTGAAGTGGCGACACTGTCGTGCCATCGCTTTTGTGCTGCTGGTGCTTGTGGCTTTGTTAAAGCCTTCATTCACTGGTATTGTGGCGGCTATTGTCATTTTGGCCTTGATGCTGAAATGGCTGCTTGCCCACCTGAAAAAGCGATTGGGGCTCTGATGCAAATTAGGGCCTTTTTTCTTAGATTTTCGCCTGATTTTATAGGGCTTAAAAGGGTTTGACAAGCTGAAAGATTTAGTATATAATACGCACGAGCTTAAAAAGCTAAAAAAATATGATAAACGGACAATTAAAAAACACTAAAAGCTAAGGTTTAAAAGTCAAATTAAATGCGCTTTTTAAACCGCACGATAAGCGGTTTTTTGTCCCCTTGAAAAAGAATTAAATAGATAGTTGGTAGCAAGCAGTTTTTAATAGTTGGCCTTACGGCAACCTTTAAAAAACTGCTTAGTGCCAATTATAGGCCCTGAACTTTTACAAATGAATAGTTTGTTTTAAACATACGAATGTTTAAGAGCATCTTAAAAATAATAATTTCAAAATTTTTGCTAATTATGAGAAGAATATTTAGACACTAAAAATTTATAGAATTTTTGGTGGTTACTAATAAGGGTATATGGTGGATGCCTTGACACCAAAAGGCGATGAAGGACGTAGCAATCTGCGATAAGCTTCGGGGAGGTGATAAGCAACCTGTGAGCCGGAGATTTCCGAATGGGGAAACCCTTCCGTATGAAGTACGGAAACCATCAAGTGAATACATAGCTTGATTGGAGACAACCTGGGGAATTGAAACATCTTAGTACCCAGAGGAATAGAAAGAATTAATATACTTATTAGCTAATAGCGTATGGCATTTTGTCCCGCGACGCGGGACAAAATTTACTATCTGCTATAAGCTAATAGGTATCTCGATTCCCTGAGTAGTGGCGAGCGAAAAGGGAAGAGCCTAAACTTTAGATAAGATAACTTATTTTGAGATTTTGAGACTTCGGTTTTAAAGTTAAAGAGATAAGGAAATGCC
>Ga0208246_1001493_pt1 | contig 12905 bp, 9 predicted proteins | sample RifOxyD2_FD_184039 | JGI IMG/M metagenome (GOLD analysis project Ga0208246, IMG submission 184039) | Soil microbial communities from Rifle, Colorado - Rifle Oxygen_injection D2 (SPAdes) | ecosystem: Environmental > Terrestrial > Deep subsurface > Rock core/Sediment | place: Rifle, Colorado... | reverse complement strand
CGAGTCGCCATTTAAAATTGCTGATTCGATCGGTGTGCTACCGCGGTACTGGGGTAGCAGTGAAGGATGAATATTGAGGGTGCCTTTGGTGGGCAAACTCAGGATAGTCTGAGGAATAATTTTGCCGTATGAAGCAACGAGAAAAAAATCAAAAGCCTGATTTTTAATTTTTTGTGCTTCCTCTGCCTTCAAATTTTTTAATGACTCTGGTTGAACAAAATCGATGTTATTTTCTTGAGCCCAAACCTTGGTTAGAGGGGGAGTAATGATTAACTTTCTACCTTTGGGCCGATCGGAAACAGTGACAATTAGACTCGGTAAAAGATCCTGTTCATTGAGGGTGTCTAGAACGGCAATCGAGAATTCGTCGGTCCCAAAAAAAGCCCAAGTCATTCCGTTAGAAACAGATCGCGATCATTTGACCACTAACTGTATAAATTAAAATCTGGTAATTAGTTTCCATATATTTAATATCAAATTATTATCGCGATCGCGGTTTCTAACGGGATTAATCTGTTTTGGCTAGATTTTTAGCCTTATCGATAAATAAAATACCGTCGAGATGGTCGAGTTCGTGTTGAAAAATTTGAGCCATGAGGCCAGAACCGGCATAAGAAAACTTTTGACCAAATTCATTATAGGCTTCAACGGTCGCTTTTTCCGCTCGTTCAATCTCGCCAAAATAACCACGGACCGATAGACAGCCTTCCTCTAATTTTTTGTGGCGTTTCGAGATTTTTTTGAGTTCTGGATTGATAAAAACTAGATCTTTGGAACTGTCGGGTATTAAACCTTCATCATCCATAAAAATTTTTCGGGAGACAACAAAGATACGTAACGAAACACCGATTTGAGGAGCAGCTAAAGCGGCGCCATCGGGGCAATTATCCAAAACTTTTTTCATGTTATTTAGCAAAGTTTGGATCTTTTTACTGCCAATATCCTCTAGGGGTAAGTCAATAGCCTTAGCTCGGAGAGTTTTGTGGTTTTTTTGTAGAATCTTCATATCGAATATTATAACATAGTTTGTGTCAAATTCAAAGTGTAAAGTTTAAAATTTTAAATTTTTAACTTTTAATTTTACATTAAAATTAAAAGATGTTCTCTGGATCAACATTGACGATAAAAGCCGGTGGTAATTGCCGAAGCATGGTAATTATTTCCGGTTGGGGCCAATCTCCAGCTGGTAGGCGCAAAAGGAGATTGGTTTGAGCTTCTCCGCCACGAATTGGACTGCTAAAACTGTCATAAATAATTGTCTGCCAGGCGGTGAGATGTTCTTCTTTCAGAGTTTCCAGGGCTTCGACTAGACGATGATCGGCACTACCAATTGAAATCTTGATTAAAGTAGAAAAAGGTGGGTATTTTAATTTCTGGCGCGCGCCTAATTCTCGTCGATGAAATTCGGTCGAATTTCCCTTGAGAGCCAGGTCCAAGATTTCTTCTTCTGGATTGCGAGTCTGGATAATGAAATTTTTGATCGCTAAATGGCGTAAACGTAAGAGAATGTTAAAGATTTTTTCGCCAATCCTAAATTCAGGAACCGAAAAATAAGAATCAATCCCAATGACAGCAATATTTTCTATTTTTTCTCGTAAGTGAAATAGAGCCATTTCGGTGCCAATGAGAATTGAGCCGGGAGAAGCATAAAAATCACGAATAATCATTTCTGTTTTTTTAGCCGTTTTTACTGTGTCACTATCAAGACGTAGAATTTTTGTTTTAGGAAAAAGTTGTTTTAGTTCCGTTTCTATTTTGTCGGTACCGGCCCCCAACAGGGCGATTTTCCACCCGCCACAATGATGGCATTTATCCTCTGGCTGGCCGGAATAGCCACATTTATGACAAAGAAAGTAATTAGCCTCAAAATCTTTTTTGTTATTTTGTTCTTGATGAAGAATAAGGGGGGTCTTGCAACGAGGGCAAGAGAAAACATGTCCACAGTCGCCACAAACTGTCAAGGGATTGAGCCCGCGTCGACCAGAAAAGATAAACCAATTTTCTCCAGCTGTTTTTTCCAGCCAAGTGATCAGTTCGGGGCTGATGGCCCGACCAAAATTAGCTGGATCTTTTTCCTTTTGATTGATCAAAATCTGTTTTTGAGCGCTGGTGAAGGATCGATACGTAATCGGTGACAGGGGTGATAATTCCGCTTGGTGACTACGTTCGATAGTTTCGCTTCGGAGCAGGATGTCCCCAAAAATAATTTTGGCTCTCTTGGCTTCGGCTAGTCTCTCGATAAAGAAACGCGTGTCAATAAAGGGTCGAATTATTTGTTTGTAGGCAGTGGCATTTTCTCTTTCCACAATAAAAGTTTTGATGTCTGAACGAGGCAGACAGAGAAAAAGTGGAGTGGCAATTATCAACATGGGATGTTGATTGTTGGAAGCTTTTTTCCAGTTAGCGATTTGCTCTTTGGGTGTTTCGTCGCTACCTAGGGCAGAAATGTAGTCTTCAATCCCTCGACCTAAAATCTGTTTTAAATGGCGAACGTCGGCGTTGGTCGGAGCGCAAAGAAAGATTGATTGCTTTTGAGCAAAGGCCTCGCGAATTATTTTTTTGTATAAAGCTAGACGGTCCTCATCTGGTTCCTGGAGGATGAATTTTTCAATCTTGGTTTTGGAGGCATTAGAGGCTCCAATTTTTTCTTCTTCGCCATTCTTTTCTTTTGTCAATTGACCATTGATGTGTTGTCCGAGAATGACCAGTGGTGTAAAGCTTTTAACAGCTTGGCCGAGAGTGGTGGAAAAATACTCGGCGGTTTTAGTGGCAGCGAGGATAAATTCTGGCCGAAAAAAATTGCGATTTTTTATAGATAATATTTTTTTGAGAGCAAAATCGCTCTGACGAAGCTCGGTCTTTAAATCACTGGCATCTTTAGTGTCAATAACCAAGGCCTCGGTAGTTTTACCCCGAACTGGGACTATGACAATCGAGCCTATTTCTAGCTCTTTGGCACTGAAATAAGTCAGATTATCTTTGAAAATTCCTTTGGAGAGGAGAGTGACAGTAACGATCTTCATAATGGTTATCCTAGCTTATTTAATCAAACTTATCCACACGCAAAAAAGGCTTTAGAAAAAGAGTTTCTTGCTGTATTATTAAGCCAATATGGATGCATCTGCGACGGAACCAACAACTTCGTCTTCTCGGGCTGTCGATAAAAAATATTATCGCCAAGGGGAGGCCAAAAATATTGCTTTACCGGTGACAAAAATATCACTACCTAATCTGACAACGGTTTGTCATCGTCGAGATTTTTTGCCCGTGATTGTCGCGATGTTGGTTTTTGCTAGCACTTTTTTTGTTGGTCAGCGAGTAGGCAGTTTATTTTGGCCAGAGTCTTTGTTTTTAGGACAAACTGTCTCGATCCTCGGACAAAAAAGTTTAACTTCGGTCGGGACCGTGGGTAAAAAAATTACCCAAAATATTAAAGCGACCAAGAAAACAATTTCGATTTCGCTTCCCAGCTCTGATCCGATACCTATCAATGTTCCGGAGCCAAGTTTAGCTCAGAGTTGGCGAGAGCTGGTGGCGTCGGCCTCAGTTGGTGGTAGCAAGTTGTCATTATTTGGTGAACAGTTGTGGGATGTTTTAGCTAATAAAACAGCTTATACGGTTGATTGGTTGGCTTATGGGGCTGTGGGCTCGCAAGAAAAAATGGTTGAGACGATTAACGAGGCTAAAGTTTCCATCTCTGGCCGAGTTGGCGGTTCATTGAAAACTATTTCGACTCGGGTCGCTTCTTCTTCCGTCCAAATTAAAAAAACTACTTTGGCCATGAGTAATCAAGCCGAGATTTTAGATGATTTTGATCAAACTACCACCGCTTATCTTTCGCGGTTGATTAGGAGCCTTGGCCAGCAGTTTGTATCTCTTGGCCAAAAGACTAAAAATGGTTTAATTGGAGCCAGCCTGTCAGCTAGAAATTTACCAGGTGATACCTTGTTGGGAGTCAGTGAACTTTTTTGGCAGCCCTTGGCGGACAAGACTAACAATTTGGCTTCTAAAACTTTGTTGATGGTGGATTTGACGAGAGTTGGTTTGGGAATAGCCACCGAAAAAGGGACCCAGTCTTTTATTGTTTTTTCTAATATTATTTCCAGGGTTAATCAAATCACTACCAAAATCGGCTTTGGCTTGGCTCAAGTGACGATTGAGACTGGTTCGACTTTTTTTAACAACACTAAAATCGGCTATCAATATGTGGCCGATCAGGCTGGACAAACTAGCTCTCAGGTGGCAGCAATCAAATTTCTAGGCGCGGCTGACTCTTCAAAAGAGTTTTTCGTCGTAATCAAAGATCGAATTATTACTGCTAGTCAGGGGATGGTTAGCTTCCTCTCTAATTTATGGCAAACAGCGGTCAAAAACTGGAAAATTTTCTTTGGCCTAACCGCCGAACGAGAAGCCTCCCAAGTGATAGCCTCAAAAATCGACAACACGACTTTGTCTGGTTTGGAAGAAAAAATAAAAAATGATCTACGCAATGATTTACGTAAGGAAATCGCTGATGTGATTCAGAGAACTTCGGCCAACAATCTTTCTGATAAAAGCAATCAAGGTTTGGTCGTTGTTCCTTCGACCGGTGATCAAGCTGAAGATGAAAAAATAAAAAATGATATTCAAAAAATGTTTTCTGATCGAGTAACAATTAGCCTTGATGCCAATCGCAAGGCTGGAGTGGTTACACCGGTTTTTAATCCGAGCGAAAATTATATTTTTTTGTTAACCCCAGTTAAAAAATGATTATGATTAGTAAACGATTAATTTTATCTTTTGGACTGGCCGGATTTTTTATCCTTGGTTTATCTTTTGTCGAAGCTGCGAGTTTGATTTTACCTAATAAGCCCGGGACTTTTGCGGTGATGCCCGCCCGGAAAGAATTATTACTGTCAGCCGGTCAGTCGCAAACGATCTATTTGCGGGTGGCCAACTATCTCGGCCGAGAGACAACTTTTTCTATCGGTTTAAATGATTTGAGTGCCCAAACTTATGGCCGTGAGGGTTATGTTGTGGCCACGGCCACCGCTCGTTATTCTTTGTCAGACATTGTCTCTCTGGATAGAGAAGAATTTTTGTTAAAAAATGGTGAGGAAATAGAAGTGCCGATCAGGATCGGTATTCCAGCTGATTGGCCACCAAGTTCGGTAGCGGGCCTGATCAATCTCGGGCCGGGGTTAACCAAAACAAGTTCTGCTAATGCTCAAATCAAAACTAGTGCCGGAGTTTTACTGCTAGTTCGGATCAAGGGTCAGGCGGTAGAAAAAGGTCAGGTGGAAAAATTCGGTTTGATCAGTGGTCGCCTTGTGATGGCCGGCCAACCATTGAAGTTTCAAGTGGCCTACAAAAATAGTGGCAATGTCTATCTCAATCCTTATGGTCTCGTCACGCTAAAAAGTGGTTGGGGTCGACCAATAGCTACTTACCATCTCGACCCTTGGTTTGTTTTACCTCAATCGATTCGTCTGAGAGAAATTGATTTTAAGCCTCATCATTGGCCATCTCTCTATCGGGCAGAATTGGATCTTAATTTGGGTTTTAACAATCAGGTAATTAGCCAGAGTTTTTATTTTTTACTTATTCCGAATTATTGGCAATGGCTGATCATTATTTTAGTGATAATTTTATTATTGAGACTAAGCTTAAGAAAAAGACGACATGAATAAGATTAAACAATTCCTTTTTGTCGGACTGGCATTGATTGTTGCTTTGCCGGTTGGCGCTTATGTCGCCAGTAGTGATAATTATCGGATTCAATCAGACAGCATCAATTTTGGTGGCCAGCTATCTACCTCGGCTAACTATAAACTAGAAGATACTTTGGGAGAAATCAGTACGGGGACCTCTTCTGATGCGATAAATCTCCAGGCCGGTTATCAGGCGATGGCTGAGGATGTTTATCTTAGCGTCTCTTCGCCAGCCGATGTTACTTTGAGCCCGACGATTGATACGACGATTGGTGGTATTGCCGATGGGCAAGCTCTCTGGACTATTATTACCAATGATCCGGCCGGTTATTCTATGACGGTGGCGGCCAACACCAGCCCCGCTTTGCATTCTAGTGTCGACAGTTTTTCCGATCTAAATGTCGCCGGGACTGGGACACCAGATTTTTCTTGGTTTTCTCCAGCTGGCTATGCCAATTTTGGCTATACGGTCGAAGGCCCAGATTTGGACAGTTCTTTTTTGGATAATGGTGTTATTTGTGGTGTGGGAGCTTTGGATACTTTAAATAAATGTTGGCTAGATTTTAGCACTAGTGCTAAAACGGTTAGTCTAAAGAATTCTAGTAATCATCCGACCGGTAGTGATACTACCATCAAGTTACGAGCCCAAATAGATCCTAGTCGCAATTTAATCGCTGGTACTTATCAAGCTGTTATTAATGTGGTGATAACGGCTCTCTAAAAGATGATTAATAAAAATCTAAAAAATTTCTTCCCGATTTTAATTATCCTTATTCTAACTTTTTCTTTGGTGGCAACTTTTGCTGTGGCGGCTTCCGATTCGGTTAATGTCAGTTTGGAAGTGACCGGTGGCGGCGGAGGGGATGGTGGCGGCGGTGGTGGTGGTGGAGGTGGAGAAGAACCTCCATCTGAAATTCCTGGCTGTACTGATCCTCGGGCTTCAAATTATAATGTTAATGCCACCGCTAACGATGGTTCCTGTACTTATCCACCGGAATTAATGGGTTGTACCGATCGAACGGCTCTTAATTATGATCCCACGGCGATGGCTGATGACGGCTCCTGCCTCTATCGAGAAGCGGTGCCGAATGTTTCTGATTTTCAGTCGTCGTATAATCTTGGACAAAATAAAGTTTATTTAACCTGGGTTAGACCAGTCTTTGCCCAATTTAAAACCGTGCGAATTGTTCGTTCGACCCTGGGTGTGCCAGCCAATCCTCAAGATGGGATAGTGGTCTATGAAGGTGGAGCTAATTCTACAATCGATGAAGTGGTTCAAACGGGTGTTCGTTATTATTATACGGCGTTTGTTCAGAACCTGGCCGATGAATATTCTTCCGGAGCGGTGACTAGTGTTATTGGTTTACGGCAAGGTGAAGAAGAACCACCAGTGGCCACGAGCACAGAGGATGGATTACCGATTGTTCCTCCTGGCGGCGGGGATCCTTTTGCTTCCTTGCCCACTGTCACAGCCACTGATCCGGAATTAATAAAATTATCAGTCGGAGATTTTATTTTGCGCCAGGTCGGGGAATTGACTAAATATTTTGGCCTCGGTTCGAGAGTGGTCATTAATGGCAAAAAAGAGTTGGTGTTGGAAATAGACAAAAGATCTTTGCCTTCCGTCCTTAAAACAATCGGCGTGGTTATTTCTGATCCAAAAAAACCAGGCCGGTCCTTTTCTTTTATTATGACCGATAATAATAACGGTCGGTATTCAGCCACTTTGTCGCCCTTTTTGCGTAACGGTCTTTTCCCTGTGACTTTTTATATTATCAATTACAAAGATCAAACCGTGAAGAAAGTGTCAGGTAGTTTACAGGTGGCCGGCGTGTCTTTCTTGTCTGGTTCAGCGGTGATGGCGGGGATTCAAAAATATGCTGATCCGACGGCCACGGCGATTGGTTTGGGGGTGGGCTTAACTCAGATTGCTATTTTTGGTTCGAGCGCCAATACTATCTATGATGTTTATCTATTGCTGATTAGATTACTCTACTCATTTTTATCCTGGCTGGGCATTCGTCGCAAGAGACCAGAATGGGGGACGGTCTATGACTCAGTCACCAAACAACCGATTGATCCGGCCTATGTCACGGTGTCCAACGTCGCTGGTCAGGAGGTGACCAGTGCGATTACTGATATCGATGGCCGGTTTGGTTTTCTGCTACCGAAAAATGTTTATTACATTAAAGTTGGTAAAACCAATTACCGTTTTCCCTCTGAAAATCTCAAGGGGAAAGTGGCCGACGAACTGTATGATAGTTTGTATTTTGGGTCGCCCTTAGCCCACGATGGTAACCAAATTATTAAATTAAATGTGCCACTCGATCCGGTTAGTTTTGATTGGAATGAATTTGCCAAATCAAAAATAAATTTCTTCCAGATTTATACCAAAAAAGAAACTTTGCGTCGGCGTATTTTGGCCGGAGTTTTTTACTCTGGTTTTGGGGTGTCAGCGATTAATATGATTATTACTCCGTCTGTTTTAGATCTATTATTGTTGGCTATTTATGTGGGGATTTTTGTTTATCATCGAATTTTGGTTATCAAACATAAAATTGTGGCCGTTCATCGTTCGTCTGGCGAGCCACTGCCTTACGCTTTAATTCGTCTATATTTGTCTGGTATTGATCAGCTGATCAAATCAACCACCACTGATGCCCTCGGCCGATTCTATATTTTGGTGCGGCCGGGTGTTTATTATCTGACGGTTGAAGAAAAACAACTTGATGGTTCATACAAAAAAGTTTACCAATCGGAAAATCTTAATCTGCCAAAGGGTGTTCTTGATAACGACTTCATAGTGTGAGAAAATGACCACCTATGAATAATGAAGAAAGACTGGAAATCGAAGGTTTGGCTGGTCAGCGAACCCTGGCGGGAACCATCTCGGTCGGTGGAGCCAAAAATGCTGTCCTCAAGGTTTTAGCCTCGACGATCTTGTTTGCCGATGAGGTGACCCTGACTAATGTGCCAGACATCGAGGATGTTCGGCAGACAGCTAAATTATTGGCCGATTTGGGCGGAAAAATTTTGATACCAGAAAAGCACTCCTATCTCGTTGATACTCGTTCGCTGGATAAGACTGTCATTGTGCCGGCCATTTCTAAAAAATTACGGGCTTCAATCGTCCTCACTGGCCCCTTGCTGGCTCGCTTTGGTCGGGTCAGTTTTCCTCATCCGGGCGGTTGCGTCATCGGCAAAAGACCGATCGATATTTTCTTAACCAGTTTTGAAGCCATGGGGGCCAAGGTGGAATTAAAAGATGATTTGTATGAGATTGTAGCCACGGGTGGCAAACTCCATGGAGCGGAGATTTTTCTAAAAGCGCAGAGTGTGACGGTGACTGAAACGATGATGATGGCGGCGGTTTTGGCCGAAGGCAAAACTGTTTTGAAAAATTGTGCCATGGAGCCAGAAATTGTCAGTTTGGGAGAATTTTTGCAACAGTGTGGCGCTCAGATTTCTGGTCTGGGCACGCCGACCATCGAAATCGTCGGTGGCGATTTATTGCTCAGTCAGGGTCAAGTTTACCAAACCCTACCCGATCGGATCGAGGCCGGCAGTTTTTTGGTTTTGGCCGCGCTTTTGGCTCGAGATGTGACTATCGCTAATTGTCGGCCAGATCACCTCGATGCGGTGATTGATTTTTTACGTCAAAGTGGAGTCAAAATGGAAATCGGGGAGAATTATATCCGGGTTCGGGATAATGACACCGCCAGTTTTGTGGCTAACGATTTCAAGACCCACGAATATCCTGGTTTCCCGACTGATTTACAAGCACCGATGACCATTTTTCTGACTCAGGCCCAGGGACAGAGTTTTGTTTTTGAGACTATTTTTGAGGGCCGACTCAACCATCTTGAATCATTAGAAAGAATGGGGGCCAAGGTCAAGATTCTCGATTCTCACCGCGCGATTATTGATGGACCGAGTGAGTTGGCCAGTCGAGAGCTAATCAGCCCGGATCTACGAGCCGGTCTGGCCTATATTATTTCTGGCCTGTTGGCCAAGGGTCAAACCAATGTTCACAATGTCGGTTATATCGATCGCGGTTATGAAAATATCGAAGGGCGACTGACAGCTTTGGGAGCGAATATCAAACGGATTAGGGGATAATCCTCAATGATCAATTTACAATTCTCAATTTACAATAAATTTTCTCCGCCAGCTGGCGGATTAAAAATTTTCCAACGAAAAAATTGTTAAAACAAAACCTCTCGAACCGGTAATCAGGTTCGAGAGGTGTCGTATGAGCGATTAGGCAAAGAACAGGAGCGTGATAACCAGATAGAAAATGACCACCATCCTCCAATAATATCTTTTCTTGCCTTCATCAAGGGTCTTTTGGATAAGGACACTTCCACCGGGCCCGCCAATGCAAAAGCCAAAAAACAATCCGACCATTGAAGTGCCTACGAGGCTAAAGTGGTCTGCGGAAAGAAAGAAGCCTGAACTGGCTAAGACGATACCGGTAATGCCAATAGCAATAGCGAAAACGGTCGCTAGCAAGATGACTAGCTTCGCACCCTCCTTTGCCTTGTTTGTCTGGAAGACAAACAAGGTGCTGGAGAATAGCATCAAAGCTAACGCCAATAGACACATGACCTTGTACACGGCCAAGACGGGATGGCCCCAAATTTCTTTGGCTATAGTTTTGACTTGATTTCCGTCAAAGACTAGGACGTAGCTGTAGACCGATGCCACATGCCAGAAGTCCACCGCTTTATAGAGATTCTTCCCGGTTGGTATTTCTTGACCGGGGTGGTCTAGCGCCATGTTTTCTCCGTCGCTCAACATACGTCTGAGCATTATCTTATTAATGGCTTCCTCTCTTTGATCCTTGGGTTTATCGAACAGTATTGGTGTTGCCTCGTTGCTGCAGTCCGACAACCCCATCAGTATAACCACAGCCATCAATATTATTGGTAGCAAGTTTTTCATCGGCCTTCTCCTCTGCTGGTTAGAGTTTTCAATTCTGACGCTTTTATCACGAGACAAAAGCGAATCTATTCTGTCTATTATTATATACCTGTTTAGATATTTTGTCAAGATAATAATGTGTTGGTCAAATAGCCTTTATGCTTTAGTATGAGCGGTATCTATGTCATTCTTCATCCGCAAATTAGGCATTGACCTCGGCACAGCCAATACCCTAGTCTTTGTCCCCGGCAAGGGGATAGTCCTCAATGAACCTTCGGTGGTGGCGGTCAATCTGGCTGACAATCGAGTGGTAGCGGTCGGTATGGAGGCCAAGGATATGGTGGGCAAGACGCCAGACACGATTATGGCTTATAAGCCCATGAAAGATGGGGTGATTGCCGATTATCGGATTACGGAGGCGATGTTGCGCTACTATATCAGCAAGGCCCTCGGTAAATTTAATATTATCAAACCAGATATCATGGTGTCGGTGCCAGCTGGTATCACTTCGACAGAACGCCGAGCGGTGATTGAAGCGACGATGCGGGCCGGTGCTAAAAATGCCTATGTGGTCAAAGAGCCGATCTTAGCGGCCATTGGCGCTGGCATCCCGATCTATGAAGCCAAGGGTCATATGGTGGTGGATATTGGTGGTGGCACGACTGACGTGGCCGTGATTTCTCTGGGTGGGATTGTGGCCTCGACTTCGGTTAAACACGCTGGTAATAAAATTGATCAAGCGATCGCTGACTATATAAAGAGATCTTTTAATCTGGCCATTGGTGACAAGACGGCTGAGGAAGTTAAAATGTCGATTGGTTCGGCCGTACCGGTGGAGGACGAATTGGCCTATGTGATAAAAGGGCGAGATTTTTTGACCGGTTTACCCCGATCGGTGGAGGTAAAAACTAATGAGATAGTCCAAGCGATTGATGTCGAGTTAAAAGAAATGGTCAAGGCGATCAAAGCCGTCTTTCAAGATACGCCACCAGAATTGTCAGCTGATATTATTGAACGAGGAATTATTATGACTGGCGGATCATCAATGTTGCGCAATTTACCAGAGTTGGTTTACCGCCGGACGGGGGTGCGAGCTTATCTGGCCGAGGACGCGCTCTATTGTGTGGCCAAGGGAACGGGGATTGCTCTTAACCATTTGGATACCTATAAGAAAAGTATCATCGCCAAAAGATGACGCGATACTAATGATACGAATCAACATACGAATTATACGAATAAAATGCGGGTGCTTAGCTCCCAATTCGTAGCATTCGTATTATTCGTAGATTCGCATCTCATAGGATTGAAATTTTAAATTATGTTGTTGGAACAATTAAAAAATCACCAAGCCGTCGGACATCTTCATCATGCTTATCTACTGGTCGGTGAGGCTTCGCAGATTTTGCCGAAACTGGAAGAATTTTTGCTGTCGATTTTTCCCGAGTCGACCGACCCTAAATCTAATCCTGATGTCCTGTGGTTTATCAAAGATCGTTTGGTAAAGGACGATGCTCGTTTTTTGCGGAGTTTTCAAACTGGCCAGGCTTTTGGGGGACACGGGCGCTATCTGGTGGCTTCTTTTTCGGCCATGGATAACGAACCACAGGAAGTCCTTCTAAAAACTTTAGAGGAGCCGGCCACCGATACTCATTTTTTTCTGGTGGTGCCCTCGGCTGATTTTTTCCGCCCGACTATTCTGTCGCGAGTTTATCGTCTGAATGTTTCGTCACAATCCAACGAAGAGGTAGATAATAGTGATTTAGAAAAATTCTTGGGGTTAGATCCGGCTGAGCGAGGCGATTATTTACTAAAAACTTTTTTGGCCGATGGCCAGATTAAAGATCGGGCTGGCTTACTCACTTGGCTCAATCGGTTGGAAGTCTTCATCCGGGAACGGGTTGATCTCAAACTAATTTCAGACAGCATGGTCTTGGTTTTTAAGGAAATATTTTTGGCTAAAAAATTGCTTAACACCCCTCGCTCCTCGGCCAAAATGATCTTGGAACACTTGGCCCTAATCGTGCCAACAATACGAAAGGCCAAATAAGTTTAAAGTTCAAAATGCAAAGTTCAAAATTTCAATTCGAAAATCAAAATTATTAAATTTTTAACTGCAACTTTGCACTTTAAATTTTGCATTTTGCACGATATTCCACTTTATGTTTTAATGTCCTTATCCTCTATTATTTTTAATTTGAAACATGGCCTACAATTTCTCCGAATTTAAAACCCATTTAACCGAGATCGAAGCCTGGTTGACCGGCGAATACGGCGGGATCAGGACGGGCAAGG
>Ga0208246_1001492_pt1 | contig 12914 bp, 13 predicted proteins | sample RifOxyD2_FD_184039 | JGI IMG/M metagenome (GOLD analysis project Ga0208246, IMG submission 184039) | Soil microbial communities from Rifle, Colorado - Rifle Oxygen_injection D2 (SPAdes) | ecosystem: Environmental > Terrestrial > Deep subsurface > Rock core/Sediment | place: Rifle, Colorado... | reverse complement strand
GAATGCGTCCCTCATGCGTTTATGGGGGACGGCAATGCCGACAAATTGGAAGCCCTGTTTAGCTCCACGCTGCCGGACCTTTCCGTAATCAGTTTTCACCTGCTGGCTGACAAGGATTTGGAGCCGATTTTGGGTAGTTACCGCAGCCGTTTTAAGCGGGACAACCCCTTGATCCGCGCCTCAGTGGATTCGCTCTGCGAGTTTTTCCGCCAGGGTGCTGGCGGGCTCAAACGTATGCAAGACATCCCGGTGCGCAACTTCCGGCTGTTTGTGACCTGCAAACTGCCAACAGAATCCATCAAAGAAGAAAAGATCGACTTGAAGGGGATGATCAACACCTTTGACGAGATCTTAAGCAATATGGGGATGCATCCCCAACCCTGTGATCCTGGGGTGTTGTTGCGTCTGGCCCGCCGCCTCACGAACGTGGATTGGGATTCGGATCAATGGTGCGAATATCTAGATCTGAATCGCCAAGTGATTTTGGCGGATTCGGATTTAATGATGGAAATGGATTTTGTGCGGTTGGGAAAACGGCGCTACCAGTGCCAGACGGTCAAGGTACCACCCAAGGATTGGGACTTATTGAAGATGAATCTGGTGTTGGGTGGTATCCGGGGGATTATCAACGACACCCAGCAGATCACCCAAGAGTTTATGGTGGTCGTGCATATGGTGAAGGATAAAACGCTACGTGCAGACGTTATGCGAAAGGACTTCATTGTTCGGCATCAAAAGTCCAAAGGGAGTTTTGGTAAGACGCTGGACGAGATACGAGAAGAAACTGGTTGGGCCTTGGGCAAGTACGAGAAAGGCCAGCCGCTGTTGCAATGCATTCCGATGGTATGGACCTGGTCCGAAGATACGGACCAACTGGATAGGATTGCCAGCCGTATTAAGGGGCTGTGGAAGGAACAGGGATTTGAGTTGCAGCGGGACCGGGGAATTTTGCCCATCTTGTTTTTGTCATCCCTGCCCTTTGGCCTACGGACCCGCAACCAAACCGTAAAGAACCTGCAACGGGAAATCCCCGTGCCAGTCGAAACCGCCGTGCGCTTACTCCCCGTCCAGGCTGATTTTATGGGGATTGGTGGTTACAGCATGTTGTTTGTGGGGCGTAAGGGCCAGCTGGTGGGCATGGATCCCCTTAGCGGGGAATGCAACAACATGAACGGAGCGATCTTCGCCGGATCCGGTTCGGGCAAAAGTTTCGTCACCAACTACATGGTGCTGAACATGTTCGGGCAGGGGAACAAGATTCGTATTGTGGACATCGGGGGCAGCTACATCCGTCTCTGCCAGCTCATGGGCGGGGTGTTCATGGACTTTACTCCAGAGCGACCGGTTTGCATCAACCCTTTTGGGACCATCAACGCCGAAGACCTGGAAGAGCTTAACTCCTCCATCGCCATTGTGGCGGGGATTATGGCCCTCATGGCGGTGCCCAACCGTGACCCCAACAAAGCCGAGAGCGGTCTCTTAACCGCGGCGGTGCAATGGGCTTGGGACAAGAAAGGCAAGGATGCCATCATCGATGATGTGCAGGAGTTTTTGAATCACCAAGACCGCCATTACGCCATGATGCGGGCAAGGGTCAGTAAAAGTGTTGAAGAAGAAATTCAAAATATTAAAACCCAACCTAGCATAGCCAGCTTCGTTGACGGTGTAGAAGGAGAAACTTCCTCAAATGAAGAAAGCAGCGGCTTTTCTGACCGCTTCAAAGAGGTGCTACGTAATCTAGGCCACAGCTTGGCCTTTGCCTTGGAAGACTTCAGCAGCAGGGGCAAGTACGGCAACTATTTCTGCGGACCGAGCAACTTCAAGATCAAGGAAGACGACTTCGTGGTTTTGGAGTTGGACTACCTCAAAAACCAAAAAGAGCTTTTTAGGGTGGTCACTAGCATAGTGATCAACGCTGTCTGCCAAGAGCTGTACCTATCTGACCGCAAAGAGAAGCGGTTCATCATCGTGGACGAGGCTTGGCAGATTCTCAATGAACAAAACGGGGGTGGTTCCAGCCTCCTGGCTGACGAGGTGGAAGGCGGGTACCGCCGCGCTCGTAAGTACGGCGGGTCTTTCTGGACCATTCAACAATCCCTGACCGACCTGAAAAACTATGGCCGCGTGGGCAAGGTGATCAAAGACAACGCCAGCTATAAGTTCCTGCTGCAAAGCAACAGCTTTGAAGAGGCCCGTAGGGACGGCTGGATTGAGGTGGACGACTTCGTGATGGACATCCTGAAGACCGTCAAAACCAAGAAGGGGTATTTCAGCGAGATCTTCGTGATCACGGACCAGTCCTTTGGGGTGATGCGGCTGATCATCGACCGTTTCAACTACTACCTATTCACGAGCGACTCAGCGGAGGTGGCTGCCATTGAGACTATGGTCAAGCGGGGGATGACCTACGTAGAGGCCATCCACACCCTGATCCGCGCCGAAGGCGAACTCCCAACCGAATACCCCAAAGACGCGGATGAGGAAAAAGAACCAGTTTCGGAACCGGAGGTCCAGGCATGAAACCACGAACCCTACTTATCCTTGGTTGTCTACTAGGCTTCGCCGGAACAGTTTGGTCCGCGGGTGCCCCCAATACCCAGACCTATGAGGCGGGGGCTTTGGATTTGGTCAACCGCACCAAAGGCAAACATGGCTCGGCTGAGCAGGAGGCGGAGCTTTCCGGGGCCATTGAGAAGCGCACCAGCAACAACGGCAAAATCAAGGTATCGGAACAGGACAAGGCCAACAGCCCCTTTGGCATGGTGGCCAACGTGAACGCCCAGCAAAAGACCTGCACCCAGACCCGGAGTCTGGAGATCATCACCGCCAAGGTGCTGGTGGAAATGGCTGGGAAGTTCCGCATTCGGGGCAATGACTTCTGGACCGACATCAAGACCTGCCAGCAAAAGATCGACTACAACCCCTATCAGGTGACGATCAAACTACCCACCAAGGTGGAAAAGGCTTCAGGAGGTTTTAGTTGGTCACGCCCCACCTATCGCGGATCCTACGATGGGAATGCGACCTACAGCTACGGCGGGGGAACTTGTGGGGCAGGATTTAATTTTTTCACCAGAACCTATTCTGGAGATTGCCCAAGCCTAGAGGCGAAGCGACTGCTGAAGTGCAACGGGGGAACCCTGACCTACAGCTACAGTTTGGCTTCAGAGAGGTACACTGGAAAACTGCTGACCTACCAGAGCTACAGTGTCGATGCTACCTGCAAGACCCCACAATCCACCACAGAATGGAGGTTGGACCGGGTTGTCACAGATCAATGTGGTTCGTTGAGGGCTTCCTGTACGGAATTGGGCAGCAGTACCGATGGATACGCCTGTAAGACCATTAAGGGTATCAAGGTTTGTGAACCCTGGTGGAACAAGACCGTGGAGTACGGCTGCACCCGCAACTACGAATGCAGCGCCTTCCCTGAATCTGAAGAGGTCTGCGGACCTTGGTTCGCGGGCAACATGGCGGGCTGTGTCTCCACATCGGAATCCGGGGTGTGGAGCATGGCCTTGCAGAAGTTTCGGGGGTTGGTGGGCAACATGAACTGCAACCCCTTTAAGGTGGACGACCTGGGGGCAGTTGGGATTCCCGGCGGCAGCAAGTATGCCAACGGCTGCGGGGTGTTTCAACCCAGCCGCACCGATTTGTTCCGCCACAACGGTTCGGATTCCCGCTTGATCAATGCCCGTTGTCTGGCCAGTCCTGCTGTGCTGCCCCCAACGATGCTCAAAGAGCAATTGACCTTTGAGTCACAACCAGGCGGGATCACCAGCACCATCAAAACCTTTGACTATTACAACGAGGGGGTTAAGGACACCTGCACCCCCATGCTGGCGGACATGCAGGCGCAAAAGGTCACTTGCAAACTGTTGACTGAAACCACGGACGGCGTAGCCACCTTTGTTAATGGCAACCGCATGGCCAGCCCAGCGCCAACCAGCAAGGTCTTTGACGGGCAATTAGGGAGCTATTCCTTTGCCCGCCCCTTTTGGGAGGTGGAGCGGTCCTACTACTGCCCCATTGATCCCCAAAAAGCCAACGTCAAGCCAACCAAACAAACATTGGCAAAACCCCAGGTCACAGAAACCGAATCCACGGATAGCCCCGGCTTCAACCAGGCTTTAGGGAGTTTGGGTGTTGCTTCGGAGCTGGCTAAAACCGTTTCTGGGGATACGGCTTGTAAGTCCACCAATGCAGACGGGAGCTGTGATTACGCCAATATCGAGCTGTTTCCGGGCCGCAAGGAAAGCTGCAAGTTGGATAGCCCCGACCTCAGCGCGATCTTCTCCACCTGCTGTAAAGCAGGGGTTAAGGTAAAATGCGGTCCTAATTCTGGATTGTTGTGCGTAGACATTTGCAACGAAGAGGACGAAATCACCTCCCTCAACGTTTATGAAAAGAAGGTGGACGTGCTGGCCGGGGAGCATTGCACGGACCGCCGTTGCTCTGCCACGCCCCTCTCCTACTATCCGGGGGTTACGGTCAACGGGCAATGCATGGGCTTTTGGATTTGTTTCCAAAAACGCAAATACTACTGCAACTTCAATAGCATTTTAGCCCGCATCATCCAGAAGCAGGGCAGGGAGCAGTTGGGCATGGGCTTTGGCAGCGGGGAATTCCCCGACTGCCGGGGCCTGACCTTTGCCGAGTTCGACCAGATCGACATGGGGAAAATGGACCTGACCGAGTTCTTCGACAGTCTGCAACTGGACCCGGTCGGCGTTCAGCAAATCGACCCGGCATCGATCCGGGACACCATCAAAAACGGGGTCAAAAATGCGAACAAGTAAGCGGCTCTTTTGGGTAGTTGCTCTGCCGCTATTTTCCCTGCCTTTGACTCTACAAGCCATGGACTTGGGAGTTTGGGGCCGGGAATACCCCATTGCAGAGCCGGACATGATTGAGGTGATCTACGCCGAGATCAACAAGGGCGAATGGAAAAAAGGCATGGACAAGGAATCCATGCGCAAGAAGTTGGAAGACCTGCAACCGCAGGACTTGGCCAAGCTCCCCAGGGCCACAAAGGACCGGGAGTTCAACCCCGACCTGACCTACACCCTGCCAGACGACCTCCCCGGTCCCAATGGTAAGGTGCTTTACCCCAAGGGCTTCAAGTTTGACCCCAGCAAATACGTCAAATTAACGGGCCGCTACGTGATCCTGGACCTCTCCGATCCCCGGCAACGGGCTTGGTTTGACCAAGAAAAACTCAATGAGGCTCTGGACGTGCGGGTGATCAGCAGCGGGGGCAGCTTCGTCAAACTCAGCGAAGAACTCAAGCGCCCCATCTACTACCTCCAGCGGGTGGTGGTGGAGCGGCTGAAACTGAAGGCTTTACCCAGCATTGTAAGCCAGAAGGACGGCAAGGTCTTGGTGCAAGAAATCAAGGTACCCGAATGAAACACCACGAACGACATCTTTTAAAAGTCGCCTTGCGCCGCCAGGGACATCAAGACCATCTGCACCTGTTGCTGGAGCAAGCCGGGTGCTGGAAGCAGGCTTTGGCTCAGAATCTGCGGCAGACAAGCGAAGTAAACCTGCATCGGTTGGTGCAGGAATCTGTTGCCCTGGAAGTCGGTCTGCATGGTCTCAAACTGATCCTTGATAATCCCCCTCATTGGGAACGAATCAAGCAGGAACCCCGTCTCAGCGCCTTGGGTCTGACCGATTTATTGGTCTTGGAAGGCAGGTTCACGCAAGTCCTGGCCTTGGGTCTCACTAACGCCAAAGCCCATTCTGTGGAGCTTTCCCAGACTGCGGGCAGCCTAGAAGGAGCCTTGAACTTTCTGCGTAAGGATTTGGCTGAGGAAAAGTTGTGGAAAAACCTACGGCATCTTCATTTGCAGCACCTAGCCCACAAGCTGGGCCTGATCAAGGGGGTGGCATGATAGTTTTGGTTGCAGTTGTTGCTTTACCTCTTTTGATCATCGGTTTGATCGAAGCCACGGGCGGAGACCTGGGTAATGGCGAAGGACCAAGGAGCGGAAGCCCTAGGCGTGGGAAACTGTTCATTGCCATAGGCTTTGCTATCGTTTTTGCCGACAAGGTGGAGCAGATTGGTTGGGAACCCGCCTTTTTATTATTTCTAAAGCTCGCAATGATTGCTGGCGGTGTTTGGTGTGTTAACTACGCCATCTTTGGCGAGGAAATCGGACGCATCCGCCGGGTGATTTTAGGGTTGGTCGGCATCGCCCTCTTTGCCGCTGGCTGGCTGATCCACCCAGACGAAGCCAAAGCCGGGTGCCCCACCCGCTTCATCAACCCCGTTACAGATGTCTGCTGGCAAAACCGCCACCCGATCAAGGGGGTGGCATGACGTTTTTGGAATTCGGACAAATGGCAGCCTTTGCGCTTCTCTATATTGCAGGTGTCCTTGACCTGGACGATGGGCCTGATAGACGGCCTCTGCGCGGAATCTTCATGATTGGACTTGCCTTCCTGATCTTTTTTGTTCGGGACATGGGAAGAATTGGCTTCAGGGCGGCGCTTTTCGGGCTTTTTTCTTTTTCCGCTTTGAACGTAAGTGCGTGGTGCCTGTCGTGGTCCTTAATCATGGACGACTGGAGGTTGAAGCGCCGATTGCTGTTGTTTCTAATCGGGGGATTTCTGCTCATGATCGGGTTGGCAACTTGGCCGAACGAAGCCAAGGCCATTTGCCCAACCCGCGTTATTAACCCGATCACGGACATCTGCTGGGACTGCATGTACCCGATCAAGATCGGAAGCAGTGCCCCCATTGGCGCTACCCCTACCTGTGACATGCCGATCTTGGGCAACTCCGCCCCGGTGTGCAGTTGTCCGGCACCGCCCCCGGTGCTGAAGCGCACAGGCATGAGCATGAGCTTTTGGGAACCCGCCCGCATGGCGGAAACAGTGACTGAACCTTGGTGCTTCCCCAGCATTGGCAGCACCATCGGCACAGATGATAACCAAGGCTACCATTCCAGCAGTGACGGGGATTCCAGCGGTGCCAGCTTCAAGCATGTGCATTGGCTGATCTTTCCGGCGGATATGATCCTGAGCCAGGTGCTGAGCACGACCTGCATGCAGAACGAATCCATGGACATTTTGATGGTGAGTGAGATCGATCCTCTTTGGACCGATGACCAGTTCAGCGCCATGATTCAGCCGGAAGCTGTGCTGTTTGCCAATCCCTTGGCTCAGTTTTCCTGTGCGGTGGATGCCGTGGCCTCCAATGTCGGCTGTTCTAACAGCCTGCAACCCTGGTGCATGGGCAGCTGGGGGAGTGCCTACCCCCTGACGGGCAACATTAACGACTCCAACGACCTGATTGCTTCTGCTGGGCTTGCCGCCAAAATGCTGTACCGCATGGGCCGCACTCCGGGGATGACGCTAATGGATCCTGCGGTGTGGAACTGCATGTCTACGCCAACCCCAGTTTGGGTCAAGCATCACTACCGCTTTCAGCCCGCTATGCCCATTCGGGGGTTGACCTGCAACCCCTTGGGCCGAAGTGACGTTATCTGGGGGGTTGGGTCCAACCCCCCTTACCTGTACGACAACAACGTTTTTTTGGTGTGGCGGCAGCGTGGCTGCTGCGCATTGTAGGGGATGACATGATCAGCATTAAACGGGTTTTTCGCATATCCAAGTGGTCGCTGGGGTCGCTATTATTGGACTTAGCCCATCTCCTGCTCCTGTGCGCTTGCGGATGGTGTTTCTATTTCATTTTTTACTCCCCTATCTTTGGGGCAGAAGTTCCTCTGGCAAAGCCTTCCCTGGAAGCCTTGCAACAACGCGCTAAAGAGCAAGCCAAGGGCATGAACCTGGACGCGGCACAGCAAAAAGCCCAGGCCCAAACAAAAGAGATGCAGGTACAAGATCGGGCTTTGGGCGAGGGGGAAGAACTCCCGAACCAGGCGAAGTTCAACGAAGCGTTTCAAAAGGAACTGGACCGCCAGGGTAAAGATGTCTTTGCCCCCAAGACCCAGAACAACCCCTTCGCAGGCCCTGAAGCAAGGCAGCAACTCCAACAAGCAGGCAAGGCCATGGCCGCTAGCCGCCCCATGCAGGGCGAACGGCTTTATGTGTTGGTTTCCAGCTCAATGCCCATCGGCGTACTGCGCAACTATCTGGCCGATGCGGGCCGGATCCAGGATGCCAGGGTGGAGGTCTCCATCAGGGGATTGGTCGGCAAGATGCCGGACACCTTGGCCTGGACCCGCAGGATGATCCTCAAGGATCCCAATTGCCCCCTGACCATAAAATGCAAGGAGCTTTGGCCCTTGAACATCAACCCTAACCCCTTTCGGCAGTTTGGGGTAACTCAAGTGCCTGCCATTGCCTGGGCCAAGGCACCTGCCAGAGGGCAGGAGTTCCGCCCAGAGGAGTTCATCATCGTTAGGGGTGACGTATCCCTGGCTTATGCACTGCACAAACTGGCAGACCAGCCCGCTTCGGCGGGATTTGCCAAGGAACTGCTGGCTAAACTGCAACAACCTAAATCCAAAGGAAATCCATGAGCGAAAATGAGAAAACCCCTATCCCTAATGAGCCTACGGGCAAGTCTCTCAACGCAGAGTTGGCCCCCCTGGGCCAACTGCTGCAACCAGTTGTAAAGGTTCTGCAAATCATTGCCCTGATTGCGGTCTGTCTGGTGGTTTACCATCGGTATTTTGCGCCCAAGGTAGTGACTCTGGACCTGCTGCGTTTCAACCAGGAACAGGAAACCCGTCTCACGGAAGGCAAGATTACCGAGGAACAGGCGCTGGAGCGCTTGGCAATCATCACCAATCGGCTGAACGAGCTGGGGGAACGGGTGGTGGTGATCCGCAAGGACATGGTGATTGGCAACGCCCCGGAAATCCCCCTGGAGTAAGAGTATGACCCGCTTGCAAAAATCAATGGCTTTGCTGGGTGCGTCCGTCTTTGTGGTGTCCCTGCTGCTGCTGGGGCAAAAGATTGGTATCAACGCCAGCACCTCTATTGAGCCAGTGGTGTTTTGGTTGGAAGACGATTCTGCCCCCCTGATGCGGGGGGATTATGTGTTTTTCCCGCTCCAACATCCTGAATTGATGCAGGGGCAGGAGATGGTTTTGATCAAGCGGATTGCTTGCTTGCCCCTGGAGACCGTGACCCGTGACCGGGGGAGTTGGACCTGCAACGGGTTGGAGATCGGGCAGGATCGCAATTTTGATCCGCCCCGCTTACAGCTCCCCTTGGTGTTGCAGCCGGGAGAGTTTTTTTTAGTGGGGGACCACAACCAGAGTTTTGATAGCCGTATTTTTGGACCTGTAGCGCATGAAAAGATTTTTGCTCATAGCCGTCATTGGCTGTAGCGCCGGGGCTTGGGGGGCAACCCCTATCCAGGCAGCGGATGCCAACTGGAAGGGGGGCTGGTTCAACTACAAGTATGAACCGCCCCCCAAGGAGGAACCCGAAGCCAAGGCGCAAGCCCCGACTCCCCAGGCCCAAGCGGCAGAGCCGAGTGCGCCCTTGGATTATAACACTGAGCAGCTTTGGAACATGCACCCGGATCGGTTTCAGGAGCATCTGGACCAAAGCCTAAAATGGTCGGTGAAGACCTTGAAGCCGCAAGACATGGAGCGCTACCGCAAGCTGGAAGACATTGCCCGGCGGAAGGCCAGGGCTTTTGCGGCAGTGAAAGGGTATTTGAACGAGACCAACCGCAACCGGGAAACGGATTTTGATCAGGATTTCCCCCTGAACAATCCTGGCCGGGATGAGAAGACCAAAAAGGAAAAGGCAGCCAGGGCCGAGCTTTTCCGCAACCGGGCCGGAGAATATGGGCTGATCTATTTCCATAGTGTCACCTGTGCGGCCTGCCAAAAGCAGACCGAGATCTTAAAATGGTTCCGGTCAGAACACCCCAGTTGGGTGATGGAATCCGTGGAGGTTAGCCAGAACCCGCGTATGACAAGGCGGTTTAACGTGCAGTCAACCCCGACCCTGGTGCTGTTGCGCAAGGGGGATAGCGATCCTACCAACATCGCCATTGGGGTGGTGGACGCTGGTGAGCTGGAACAAAGGTTGTACCGCGCCATCCGCATCAAGGAGGGGGCCGTGGAGCCACAGGAGTTTTATTTGAGCGATTCGGAGCGGGGTGGCCCCTTCGATCCCAACGCCCTGCGCAAGGGCGATTAACCGGGCAAAAGCCCAATGACAAAGGAACAAGATGAAACAACGCATTAAAAACTGGATTAAAAAACACTGGAAAGGGTTGGCTGGCGGGCTTGCTGCCTGCTTCGTGGCCAGCCCTGCCTTTGCCTTTAACGCAGTGCAGCAGGGAGATATGTTTTACGACCTCTACGACCTAGTGTTCAACAAGGGGATTGCCGGGGTGCCGGGGGTGATCGGCGCGGGTCTGATGTGCGTCCTGGGGGCTAAGAACTTGGTCAACAACGATGCAGTCAAGGCAGCTGGCCCCTTTGCGGGGGCAGGCGTGATGGGCATGATCAGCGGGGTGATCAACGGCTTTGGGGCCAATGTAACGGGATCACAGATGGGGGTTGGGGCCTTGGTCCTGCCTTTGCTGGCCTGTGCCGCTTTGGTCGCCATGGTTCCGGCTTTGCGCAAATCCCAGCAGCAACCCCAATTCCTGGCGGCATAACATGCGCCAGGTCCGCATCCCTTTTTGGATCAACCGTCCGCTTCTGATCATGGGGTTGGAGGCGGACTTTGTGATGATCATTGGGGTTTTTGTCTATTTGTCCTGGATGATCAGCTACTGGTTCACGCCCACGGTATTCATCTGCCCCTACTACTATCAAAAGGTAAAGAAGCAGTACAACCGGGGGTTTTTGCGCCATGCCCTTTACTTTTTGGGGGTGGAGGAGTTCAAGGGCTACCCCTCGTTTTTTGCTAAGAGGTTTCAGTCATGAAGGGTAAAATCTTCGATAGCATCATGTCCCGCTTGAGCGCCCAAAACCTGCTGTTGAAGCTAGCGGTCGCTGCTTTAACGGTGATGTCGCTGCTCAACTACGCCCAAAGCAACAAGTGTCTGCGGGAAAAAACCGTGGTGCTGGTTCCCCCCAACATGCCCAACCAGCTGGAGCTGCAAGGGACCAAGGCCAGCACAGAGTATCTGCGCCAAATGGGGTTGTACGTCTTCAGCCTAGCTGCGGACTACAGCCCCGGCAACGTGGACCAGCGGTTTGCCACTCTGTTGAGCCTGTACGAATCAGATGCTTATCCTGCGGGCAAGGATGCCTTAAACCAGGTGTCCGAAATGGTAAAGACAGCGGACATGATCCAAAGCTTTCACGTCCAGGGCGAGATCAAGATTGAGGGGGACGTGATGACAGCCAAGGGCACAGTGCAGCAAGTGATCAATGGGGTCGCCCAGGTAGCGATTTTGGAAACCTACAGCATCCGGTTCGCATTGGCGAATGGGAGGTTTTTAGTGAAGGAGGTGTGGAAACATGAACGCAAGAACTAACATCTTGGCCCTGGCAGCGTTGCTTTTGATCCCAACGTTCGGGTACGCCAAAGACCCTGTGGTCAAACCAGACCCGGAGGGCTGGTCCAGCGAGGTCAACCTGCTGCCAGAGGTCAAGCAGATCGTCAAGGTCAGCAACCAGGACCATAACTGGGTGCGCTGCCCAGAGAAGATTGGGGAAGTGGTGTATTCGGCGGAAGACGGGGTCAAGGTGACGGTGAGTGGGCAGAACGCCTATATCAAATTCCAATGGACCACCAACCCGGAAACGGGCGAACAGGTCCGCCCTAATGACCGCACCGACATCTTTGTGGAATGCGGGGGTGAGGTTTACAAGATTTTGGCTCTGCCAGTCGGCATTGAGAGCCGGACCTTAATCCTGGTACCGGGCAAGGGCAAGTTGATGCAGCAAAAAATCAGTCAGGCTACAACCGACCCGGAAACCCGCGTCTTAGAGATTCTGCGCATGGTATGGCGCAACGAGTTGGACGAGGGCTGGCAGGTTGCCAAAAAGAACGAAAGCCTAGACCTGGAACCGGGCCTGGAATTGAACCTGATCAAGGAGGTTCGCATTGAGGGCGAAGGGATGAGGGTCAAGGAATTCCTGGTGGAAAACGGGGGCAAGGCCCGGCGGATTCAAGAGAAGGAGTTTTTAGCTCCGGCGTTGTCTAAAAGCCCCTTGGCCATTGTTTTTGCCGCCCAGGAGGAGAAGGGGGATCAGAACTTCTTAGCCGAAGACGGCAAGGGGCGTTTGATTCTGGTGGAGCACATCAACGAGGATTTCGGGTTGCCCCTGATCCGTGAGCCTAAGGGGAACTGATGTCTGAATCCTCTAGTAGCGGCATCCTTAAAATCTGGAACGGTCTCAGCACCAAGGGCAAAAAAATGGCTGCGGCCGCAGGCATGGGAGCCGCCCTGACCGGGTTTGTCACTGTGGCCGTGGTGGGCCGCAACACGACCACGCCCAAACCCCGCCCTGAGCCGCCCAAGTCCCTCAAGTTTGACGACACAGCCATGAAGAAGTCCATCTTTGCCGCCAGTCGGGAGCGGGAAGAGCGTTTGCGCGAGGAGATGGAACGAAAGATGGGCGACCAGGGGAAAAAGGTGCAGGAGCTGGAGGGGGCGCTCGATGAAATGCGCGGGAAGCTGGAAAAGGGCGAATACAAGGGCGGCAGCCCCGCAGGCCCAGAAGGTAACTTTCCGCCAGCACCGGGCGAGGGCGGAGGCCCTGGCTACCAGGTCGTTGCCCGCAACGGCCAACCCCGCCCTGGGGGAGGGGAAGGGCAACCGGGAGTAACCCCGGTCAACGTGGTTCCAGCCAGCGATACCGTTATTTTGCGCTCAACCCCGGAACCCATGAGCACCCAAGAAGAGGTTAAAAAAAAAGGCGGTAGCAACTACCTCAGCGTTTCCATTATCAAGGCCACCAACCTGACCGGGTTGGACGCGCTGGTGAGCGAAGAGGGGATGAGTAATCCCAAGCCAA
>Ga0208246_1001490_pt1 | contig 12934 bp, 12 predicted proteins | sample RifOxyD2_FD_184039 | JGI IMG/M metagenome (GOLD analysis project Ga0208246, IMG submission 184039) | Soil microbial communities from Rifle, Colorado - Rifle Oxygen_injection D2 (SPAdes) | ecosystem: Environmental > Terrestrial > Deep subsurface > Rock core/Sediment | place: Rifle, Colorado... | reverse complement strand
TTTAGGACAAAAACGCACATCCCGAAGAAGAATATCCGGGAAAAATGTTTAAGTTCGGTTAAAAAACCGCTTCTTGGTTCCAGTTGTCAAAGAACGGTGTTTCTAGAAATAATTGCGACACAGTCTGCATTAGTAATTATTTGTATTACGCTCCATATTTTTCGAGTTTTCCTGCGTGGCCAAGCATCAAAGGCATTGCTTCCACGGCTAAAAACTGGCCCAACCCGCCTTTTCTGCATTCTCTCTCATTAAAAGTTTCAGCTTCGTCAGGTATAAGATATTTTGAGACCAGCACAAAAGGATTTGGATGCCACGAATGTCCTTTTAATACCGAAGGAGTACTGTGATCTCCGGTTACAACAATAACATCAAAGCCAAGCTTGGTAAGCCGGGGTATCTGCTTGTCCACCTCTTCTATTATTTTTACTTTATTTTCAAAGTTGCCGTCTTCCCCGTAAGAATCCGTCTTTTTAATATGCAGGTAAAAGAAATCATAGTTATTGAAATTTGCCTCCAAAGTATCAAATTCACTTTCAATGGTATCTCCGGTGGGAAGAAGATCCATGCCAACGAGTGTCGCCAGACCTTTATACATCGGGTAATTTGCGATACAAGCCGGTTTTATTTTAAACACTTCGCTCATAGAAGGAATATGCGGGCACTTTGCAATACCGCGAAGCAAACAGGTGTTTGCCCGGGGTTCATCTTTAAGAGTTTCATTTATCTTCATCATAAGTTTATTGAGAACATCGGCGGCCTTTTGTGCTTTGGGGTTTATTGCCGTTACCAAATGAGGTTTAAGCCCTTCCTTCTGAGGATCTGTCTCAGAAAGTCCGTCTTCCAACCCTTCACCTTCCAGTATTACCACAAACCTGTGTTCTTTCCCATTTTTAAATATTATTTTTACTCCGTCGACCTCTTTGATTGCATTTGTAAGTTTACCTACTATCTCAATATTTTTATCCGTCGGGATCCTGCCCGCTCTTCTGTCCAAAATTATACCGTCTTTCATAGTGGCAAAATTCGCCCGGGCAGAAATATTCTTTGAGGTCATATGAAATCCTATACCCAGCGCTTCCAAGACCCCTCTTCCGATCAGGTATTGAAGCGGGTCATAGCCAAAAAGACCAAGATGAGCAGGACCGCTTCCCGGAGTAATGCCCCGTCCTATCGGATGGGAAAGCCCTAAAACACCTTTTTTCGCAAGCTGATCCAGATTGGGTTTCTTTGCAGTTTCCAATTCCGTCTTTCCGGTCGAAGGACTGCCTAACCCCCCGCAGCCGTCCATAACTAAAAGCATAATTTTCGAACCGGTCTTGACCGAAAGAGTTTTTATTGTATCCAAATTCATAATTACCTCCAAAATTTAATTTTCCTGTTACGGAAGGGTATACACAAAAAAGCAGATACAAGTATTCTGTCAGTCTTTCTATTTAGTCTTTTCTAAAGCTGCAGGCTCCGCAACTTTTTTCTCTAAATCCGGAAAATGAAGACCGAGTGTTTCTTTAATTTCCGGATTTTCCGGATCTTCAATGACCGTACTGTAAGAACCTTCGCTTGAAACTTTAGGATAGTCAATACTCAGATATATCCCCTGATTTTTGCAATAATAACCTGTTTTGCTATTATCATAAAAGGAAAATTCCAGAACTATTCTCGCATCCTTTTTCTCCCAAATAAACAGGTTATACACAAATCTCTTGTTTGAATACGGTTTAAACACACAGATTCCCTTTTTATAATCAGTTCCGTATTTCGAAATAAAATATTTAATATATTCATACTTTTCTTTTTCTATAACATCCTCTTTCAGATGCCGGCTAAAACCCAAATTTACCAGTCTGCCGTAGAAATTAAAAGAATAGTGCCCGTTATCAAAATGCTGACCGCCTATTTTTCTGTCATAATATATTTTTTTAACAAATATTTTGCCGTCCTTATAAAAAGATATTTTGCCCTTGACGTCCTTTAGCTCGGGAATAGACATCCCTAAATAGAGACCTTTCCCTTCTTCAGGTGAAAACTCCGCCGTCGCAGGCCTGACCCAGAAAGCAGGCAGGTTATATATATAATATCCAAGAATGCAGCATATTATAATTCCGGCTAAAACAATAGTCTTTGCGGAAGAGGCTTTCCGGATATCAACTTTCTTATTATTTTTCTTCATATTTTGTCCTTGTCAATTATTTTGTTATTAGATTTTAACATATATTTATTATTTTTTAATACACACGTTCTAAATAACCCTTGCAAAATATAGCGAATGTTCAACATCTCAAATTGTGATGTTGAACAGGGGTGGACATAGACATTTACCGTCTGGCTTAGGTCTAACAAGGCTCTATTTATAAAGATTGACTTGCCAAAAGTTACAAAACTCTCTAAAAGGTTTTGAAACTTTTTCAAAGTAAAAATAAACTTTTCCACCGTGTAGCCCAAATACAACAGGCAAAATATCATACTTTTTAAAAAGTGTTTTTTTCAGTAAACTATCAAAATCTGTTTCAGTGTACTCTCTTATATGCTCCCAATAAGGGAATTTTCTTTCTCCTGTAAATACTTCAATTATCCGTCTTGCCAATCTTTTTCTGTTAGGTGTATTTATAAAAGCTACTCCCCCTGGTTTTAACACTGTATATAGCTCATTTATTGCGGCAAAGTCATCAGGAATATGTTCAATAACATGAGAAGCAATTGCAATATCTATTGTTCCCGGTTGTACTACATCTGTGAGTTTTTGCCAATCTCCATGAAAATATTCTACATTATCAAAATTTTTAGGTTTTCTTTCAATATTGTATTCAATACCAATCAATTTGTTGCAATATTTACCCAATTCTTTTGTTCTTTGAACAGTAGACGCCCCAATTTCAAGAACTATTGATTCCTTTGTAACATTCTTTTTATAAAAATTCATTATATTTACCCAATCAAAATCAATTTTTTTTCTAATCGATAACTTCATCTCTCCCCCTAGCATAAATAAATAATGGCACTACCATAGAAAAATAGATAATGCCATTATTTGCAAATATTATTTTTCTGCTTTTGCGAAAGACACTCTCCTATTATAGATATGCACACACCGCTCTTATAATTGATGCAGTTCCAGAATTAAATATAATTAACGTCCCAGAAGATGCAGAAACACTCCTCAAATTAAGATAGTATGTCGTTTTAGCAGAAAGATTTATACTCCCCAGTGAACGGTTAATGTAAAAATAAGCAGATGCTTGTTCATTATCATTATAACCCGCAGTATAGTTCTGTGTAAGCTGAGTATTGTTTGCGTTAGAAAGTGTTACCGCTACTGCTTTATTAGCTGTACCATTTGAAATAATACACTGATAACTTACTTCCCAAATACCAATAGGTAGAACAATGCTTCCTCCAATATTGTACCATGTATTTTGTGTTGGTGTTGCTTGAGTCCTGTTTGATGTATCTATAACCTCAATAGTCCACACAGCAGGATCCACCGGAAATCCAAAAGGCGCTTTATGAGTAGAATAAAATATATTTGATGGATTACTACTTAAAGAATTAACATTTCCACCCCATAAGGTTATCGTACTAGTTACTCTTGTAATTATATAATATTGTGCATAACCCGATACTTCAAGTCTAATTTTCATTCCTGCCATATATTTACCCTCAAGCCTACCACTAACATTTAATGTGGTAGTATTCGTGGTTGCATCATAAGAACTATATGTCCAGGTCTCGAACACGGGAATCCAACCATCGCTGCTTTCATTTAAACTAAAGCCATAATCAAAATTAGTTGTAGTATCATAAACAAAAAGTTCATCAATCCAAAGGATGTCCCCTGCATTATCAGCGCCAAATTTTAAAACTATATCAGTAGGAGTACCATCTGTAACAAACGTACCCGTTAATGTAACCCACGAAGTACTATTTGTAGATAGAGATAAATCAGTACTACCTCCCGTTGTCCATATTTTTGCTGTTTGTTCGTTTGTTGCTTTCACCCTTATTGATACACTATATGTTGTACTAGGTTTTAATTTATTTAAGTTAATTTTTATCCCTTCAGCTCCAGCCCCTAATGAATGTACTTTTGCCGAATATTCTCCTCCAAAACCATCTTTTTCTCCAGTATCTCTTTCTGCCCAACCATAATTTGTTCCATTTACCATTTGCTCAAAACCCCAAGGACTGTTTGTTTTTCCAGGCCAATCCTCAAATGAACTTGCTGCTATTATGTTAGCTTTATATGACATGTTTTTCTCTCCTTTGAAACTCGAATTTACTTGTTTTTCAAAATAGTGAAACTTCTCGCCCTCATTGACGTAATGTCTTTTGCAATTTCCCCGGTTCAGAGGACTACTTGTTTAGTTGGTAATAGTCTTTTTCTGCCTGATCGGGACTTTTATACCCGTTGTACGAGTGCAGGCGCTCCGTGTTAAAATATCCCGCTATTTTATCAGCAAGTTTATAACAATAGAAATTGTTATAAACGCAACTATAATTTTTTTTTATAGGGGCAAATTAAATAACACAAACAACGAAATATTGAGTTTATCAGTAACCTACTAATACATGTTAGTATACCTTCGTAAATATATTTTGTCAATCGATTTTGTTATTTTTTTGTAACTGGTCAGTGAAGTACGGGAAACGGCGAAATATCAAAAAAATGTTTGTACATGTCTGATAGTAATTGTTTTTCATCACTTAAAAGATTCGCAAGTAATAAGGTGTAAATATAGCTTAAAATAGTCGGGCTATCGGTAATAATGTATTAAACAGTTGAAATCCCCTGTAAATCATTTGATTTTGATGTTTCGATATGTTACATTACATATTATGTCGACAAAACAAATGTCAGAATTAAACAGGAAAAAAAAGTTTGCGGCTAACTTTTCGGTAATATCCAACTCGGGGTTGGTAGTATTAAAACTACTTGTCGGGGTTATGTCCGGAGCTGTCAGTATTATTGCAGAAGCTATACATTCAGGAATTGACCTTTTAGCGGCAATAATTGCCCGGTACTCTGTCGTTAAATCAGCCGAACCTGCGGATGAAAAACATCATTTTGGGCATGGCAAAGTGGAAAGCGTTTCGGCCTTAATAGAAGGTCTTCTTATTTTCTTTGCAGCTTATCTTATCATTCATGAGGCCTACAGTAAAATTGTTCACGGTATTAAAATAGATATAATCGGCGCAGGCATCGGGGTAATGTTTATTTCCACCGTTGCGAATATTTTAATTTCGCGCTATCTTTTTAGAATCGCAAAAGAAACAAAATCCGACGCTCTGGATGCGGATGCGTGGCACTTAAAGACAGATGTTTACACTTCTCTCGGAGTCTTTGTCGCCTTAATTCTCATACACTTTCTTAAAGGTGTAATTCCGCATGTAGAATATCTTGATCCGACAATAGCAATTGCGACCGCGATCTGGATTTCTTTCGCAGCTTTTCAGATTACCAAGGATGCAATACTTAACCTTGTCGATACCAAGATTTCCGAAGAAGAGGAAGCCATCGTAAAAAAAGCAATACTTGAAAATTCCGACACTTTCATTGATTTTCATAAATTAAGAAGCAGGAGGTCCGGATTCTATACATATATAGATCTCCACCTGGTCGTATCCAGAGGGCTGAGTGTTGATAAAGCGCACAAGCTTACCCATCATATTGAAAAAGACATTAAGAAGCTCTTAAGAAACACGGATATAATGTTTCATCTGGAGCCCTGCAATTCCAAATGCAAGAGATGCAAAATAAGATGCACAAAATCATAATCGGAATATTTTCCGACACCCACCGGAATGAAAACGGATTAAGACAAGCCGCAGAAACCGCAAAAACAGAAGGCGCAGCTATCTTTATTCATCTCGGGGACTCCTATAGGGACGGAGAGGTTCTTTTTGAATATTCAAACGAGGTATTCCGTGTTCCGGGACTTTATGAACCTGAATACAAAAACCCAGAAGTGCCAAACAGATTCTTTAAGGAAATTGGAGGGTTTAACATATTTTTGACACATTCCGACAAACAGGAAGAACAGGACCTACCGGAAGATATTAATCCCCGTAAAGTCGCAATAGAAAATCAGGCTGATATCTATCTTTATGGTCATTCCCACCTTTATGAAGCTATGATAAAAGGCGATGCCCTCTTTTTAAATCCCGGAAGTTTAAAAGCGGGAGATAACAGAAGCCAGACACTGACTTTTGGGATGCTGGAATTAACAGAAAAAAAAGCCGTAGGAAAAGTCCTTGATTTGAACGGTAAGATACTTGTTGAATCGGTGTTGTTTAAGTTATGAACCTCTCCGAGCTTACGCACGGAGTTTCGACGATAGGAGATTTTTAATTATTCATGCCAAATTCATCCCACGAGCTCACGCTCGGGGTTTTCTTTGGCATAACGTCATAAAAGTCATGGTTCTAGGTTCTGGGTGCTAGGGGCTGGATTTAAAATAAGGAGTTTTTACAGATGAAATACCACCTTCAAGAAAATCGCCTTCGTCGATGACTTTTATCACTAATATCAGGCGATTTTCGCAGTCCCAGCTGTTATGATTTGTGAAGCAAATCAAGCGGAGATAGGAAAGTATTTTACTTGTGCCCGCAAGGGTATACTTTCCTATGCAGTAAAAATAACTTTACGACTTTTACAAACCTTATGGACTGGTTTTACGTGAGTAACGTGGAACGTACAACATATTTGACTTTCTTAACGAGAGAAGTAGTATTTCAGTACCAGTACTCCTGCCCACAGTGTTGCATTCGTGTATATTCCGGCGATGAGATCATCAGTCATCACACCCCAGCCGCCTTTTAGTTCCTGGGATTCTCTGGCAGGGGAGGGTTTCCAGACATCAAATAAACGGAAAAAGAAAAAACCTGCTAAAGCAAAAATCCAGGTCTTTGGTAAAAATGCCATGGAGAAAAGATAGCCTGCTATTTCATCTATGACAATCTTTCCTGAATCTTTCTTTTTATAAAGTTTTTCCGCTTCAGTCGAAAGATAGACTCCGGCTATAAATATTATAACAGCGGCGGGCAAAACGTAATACAGGGGGAGCAGATAGAAAAGAGCAACCCCGACCAGAGTCCCTGCGGTACCGCTGGCAAAAGGAGAGTATCCCGTACCAAAACCTGAGGCGAGTATTTTAATGAGCAGGTTTTTCAAAAAAATGTCCCCGATTCTTCTTGATAAAATCATACGCGGAATAGATGGAGTACACCGCGCAAATAACCGTCATTATATAAGGTATTGTCTTTATAAAAGCGGACAAATGCATACCTGCATCTCCGTTGTTTTCCAGAACAGCTTTCCAATCATATATTTTTTGCGAAGATATAATTACAAGTATTGTTATTATAGTAGCTATATGCCAGGCAGTTTTATGTTTCCCGGACAGCTCTGAGGGAAGAACATTATTCTGATTTGAGATTGCAACCATTCTAAGAGACGTTATCAAAAACTCCCTGCCAATCATAACAACTATCATCCAGGTAGGCACCAGCTCCAGTTGTACAAAAGAAATAAAAGCGGAGAAAACCAGCAGCTTATCCGCAATTGGATCAAGAAATTTACCAAATTCGGTTACTTCGTTTCTTTCCCTGGCCAGGCGTCCGTCGTACCAATCAGTCAAGGAGGCAACAATAAATATGAACAAGGCTATTGTCGAACCATAGGTCATTTTAGAAAAAAGGAAAACAAGAAAAAAAGGAATAAAACCAATCCTTGCCATAGTCAATGTATTTGAGTAGTTAAGCTTTATATCCAACCGCTTCTCCAATAAGATCGTAAGGCAGTGCTTTTTTAACTTTTACCGCCACCAAATCTCCAGCTTTAACTCCGCTGCCGGCATAAAAATAAACTCTTCCGTCGACATCCGGAGCATCCGCAGCGCGCCTGCCTGTTGCCGTTTTATTTACAACTGTATCGGTCAACACTTGTATTTTACTCCCTATCTTAGACTTGTTCAATTGTAAAGATACTTTTTGCTGGGCTTTCATTAACAGGTTTTTTCTTCTTGTTTTTTCAGAGTTACTGACCGTACCGGAAAGAGTATACGCGCGCGTGCCTTTTTCTTTTGAGTACTCAAAAACTCCGAGTTTATCAAACTTAAACTCTTTAATAAATTCAAGCATGTTTTGGAACTCTTCTTTCGTCTCTCCCGGAAAACCCGTGATAAGAGTTGTCCTAAGCACAGCGTTTTTTACCCTGCTTCGGATCTTTTTAATGAGAACTGCTATATCATTTTTATTATAAAACCGTCCCATCTGCTTTAAAATCCTGCTTTCGGTATGCTGAAGAGGTATATCAAAATAAGGCGCAATTTTAGGAAGGGAGGCCATCACGTCAAGGAGCTCATCCGTTATCCTGGAGGGATACAGATATAAAAGCCGTATCCATTTAACCCCATTTATCTTTGAAAGCTCTCTAAGGAGTCCCGGTAATGCCGGCTTACAATATATATCTTCGCCGTACCCGGTCGTATCCTGGGAGATAAGATTAATCTCCTTCACTCCGAGCAACGCCAACGTTTTCACTTCCGCTACTATATCTTCCTTCTTCCTGCTCCTGAAACTCCCTCTAATAGAAGGAATCAGACAGTAAGAACAACTATTATCACATCCGTCAGCAATCTTTACATAAGCATAATGCGGAAGTGTCGCCATAACTCTCGGGAGTTTACTGTTATAGATAAATGTTTTATCGTCACTTTTAATTTTGATTTTACCTGTTTTTGAAAGTGCCGTCAGGCAAATCTTTCCAGCATCAGGAATAGAGGAAAACGGAAGGAAAATATCTATTTCGGGGAATAATTTTTTTAGTTCATTCCCCTGTCTCCCCACAAAACATCCCGCCACGACCACCTTAGCTCCAGTTTTTTTATTCTTAAGAGCAAACTTTATCTCAGAAGCCGCCTCCTTCCTGGAAGCAGAAAGAAACGAACAGGTGTTAATGAGAATAATATCCGCAGAATCCTGCTCGTTAGTTATCTCAAACCCCGATTTACGGAGAGATCCAAGCATTACTTCCGTATCCACAAGGTTCTTGGCGCATCCAAGGCTTATTACTGTGACGCTGGGCATATTTTTTGTAACTCCCTATATTTATTGATTAACAAGCTATTAATTTATATACCAGCCGTTAGAACGTTACACGTTGCTCAGGTTACTCACGTGAAAGAATTGGTCATTTACTTTTAGAGGGGGACGACAGCTTTTGCCTATTCTTAATAAATGTCGCCCATTCCAAGATATATTGAGACCGGGAGAATAACGATCTTTTTATTGCCTATTTTTCTGAGCTCCATTTGTTTTTTAGAAAGCAACATACCGGTCAATAGGTTGTTTTTACTCATGAAATATTCTAAATTAGCAATGGAATGGATCTCCTCGGTAAAACCAACCTCTATCGGAAGCACGCTTTTTCCTGTCCTGGTAATAATATCCACTTCTCTTTTAGTTGAATCACGGTAGAAATTAACGGCTTCAAATTTTCTAAACGCATGCAGCAATACTGTGGTCTCAACAAGATGCCCGAGGTAATCCTTATTAATAAATAAGTCATCATAATACTTTAGAACACTTACGGCAAGCCCGGGGTCCGCCACAAGGATCTTCTTCGACTTTCGAGCACGGTTTATATCGGATTTTGCATAATTTTCAACTACACAAATCAAACGCGACTGCTCTAAGAACGAAATATAATTCCCGACGACCTCTCTTGATGCTTTTAAGTTTTTTGCAAGATTCGATATTTCAAATAACTGGGCCGTATTCTCGCAAGCATAATTAAAAAGATGTTTGAGAAGTTGCACTTCTCTCAAATGGAAAGCCTGGGGAATGTCCTTATAAATTTCCCTGTCAATCACAGATTCGGACAGGTATTTATATATCACATTTTTACTGGGCTCTTCAGTAACTTCCGGAAAGCCGCCTCTCCGGATATACTCCTCAAAATGTTTTTCTATTACTCTAAAGTCAGGGAGGTTCTTTTTTAACTTTTCATACATAAGAACAGGTTCTTCCGATTTCATTCCCGGATTTTGGACTTTTTTAAACTCCAGGTATTCATTAAAAGACAAAGGTAGGAGTTCAAACTTATAAACTCTTCCCGCAAGAGACTCCTTGGTTTTCTGTGATATTTCAACCCCGCCGGAACCTGTAATAAATATTTTCGTTCCCTTATTCAGGTCATAGAAGCGTTTAATATGCACCTGCCAAAGATCAAGATACTGGATTTCATCTATGAATATATATTCGGGATTTTTTCCATCTTCAGCTATTCTTTCGCGATATATTTCAAGAAGGCGGTCAAGTCCTGATTGTTCATTAGAAGTAATGCTTTCATCCCAGGAAAAATAAAGTATTTCTTTTGGCGAAACACCGGTTTTAAGCAAATGCTCAATGATCTGAAATATTAAAGTTGACTTGCCCACCCTTCTCGGACCTTCTATGGCGATAATCTGCGGTTTACCTACATATTCCAATATTCTGCCGAATACTTTTCTTTTTGTCTCAGGACAAAGCTCTTTATTAACGCTACCCGTTTTCCACCACCCGTTAAACTCTGCCATCAATCGATAAAATAATTCTTCAGTCATTATATCCCCACAATGCATATATTTTGTGTCAATCATAGTTTACACAATATATACATTTATGTCAATCATATATTGCACAATACAGCGTTGCTAATCGCCCATTTTCGCAATAGCCCTATATTTACAAGTTGTTTTGAAAAAGGGTCTTCTTAATTAAACCGGATATAGCGTCTACATTATATTGTCATTCGAACTTTGTACTTTGTAATTGTTCTACTTCTGGCAGTATGTTCCAAAATATTCGCAATAATTACAGAGCGGGCCTTTATGCGGGGTGAACTCTGTTGTGCTTTCTATTTCATTGATCACGCTCATCGTTTCGGACCTTACGCCTTGCAGCTGCTCTTCTGTTTTGACCAGAGGGAACTCATTTCCGGACATAAGGTAATGCCAGATCAGAGTTATCTTTTTTCCGGGGAATTTCGCGGCGATGCCGATTTGATATAAAGGAAGCTGTCTTTCCTTCTCTATCTTTGCCTGACTCGGGGTGTTTGCTCCCGTCTTATAGTCATGTATCTCAATATCTCCCGCAGGAGTTTCATCCAGGCGGTCAATGATACCGTTTAGGAGATATACACCTTCGGGATCCAATTTTATCTGAATTCTTTCTTCCATACCGAGAACTTTATTCTGGTCAAAAGGGAAGTAAGCGTCAAAATACCTTTCAATGCATCTTTCACCCATGGTTTTATAATCTTCGGGCCCGCGTCCGCGTTTTACAACGACAATCGAACTTTTATACCCGCCAAACTCTTTAAAATCAGTTGTATTTTCCGAACCCTTTGCCCAAAAATGCCTAAAAAGTTGGACTATAGCTTCTTTTGGATTGTCTTTCTTTAGAAGTTTTTCCCTGTTCAAATAAGTATACTCCAGAGTATAATGCACGATATTTCCGAGAAATCTTTCTATAGTATCTTTATCAACTTTAATATTCTCAATATATCTCAGTTTATACTGAAAAGCGCAATTTTCAAAGGTGGATAGTTTGGAGTAGGAATAAACTTTCATTTCCGCCTGCTTAAAGGTTTTTTAGCCATGAACACGGCAAGCCTTGCGGCTTCTATAAAACTTTCCGGATTAGCCAGGTTCTTGCCTGCAATATCATACGCAGTGCCATGATCAGGAGAAGTACGTATTATAGGAAGCCCCATTGTCACATTCACTCCGGTATCAAAAGCAGTCATTTTCAAGGGAATAAGACCCTGGTCGTGATACATGCAGATTACAGCATCATACATTCCTTTTTTTGCTTTGTAAAACAAGGTATCCGGTACGACCGGACCTATTACATCAACGTTATCCATCTTTTTTGCTTTAATTATTGCCGGAATTATTTCTTTTAACTCTTCCTTGCCGAACATTCCGCCTTCTCCGGCATGAGGATTAAGGGCTGAAACGGCTATCACCGGTTTTTTTATCCCCATGAATTTTTTCAACCAGCAAGCGGTCAGGAATATTTTATTATAAACTTTTTCTTTCGTTATAAGACCCGGAACACTTGAGAGGGATGTATGAATAGTTACCAGGACTACCCTGAGATTTCCTCCGGTAAGCATCATCGCATATTCTTTTGTGCCGGTAAGCGCTGCAAGCATCTCGGTATGTCCCGGGAATTTTATCCCTGCAGCGTGAAAAGATCCTTTTGTGATGGGAGCCGTGACAATAGCTTCGACTTGCTTTTGCTTTGCTAAAAGAACAGCAAGTTCAATATAATCATAAGAAACCCGCCCGCAAAGCGCGCTTATCTTTCCTTTTGTTATTTTTTTATTGCCAATATTTCCCATATCAACATAAAAGACATCAGGTACTTTGATTTTACACCTTTTTGCTTCTTTTCTAAGAAATTCATAGTCACAAATGACTATAGGATCGGCAAATTTTACTATTTCCTTTAAAGATTTAAGAACCACTTCCGGACCAATTCCCGCAGGATCACCCATGGTAAGCGCCAGCTTAGGTTTACCGTAGTTTTTCATATCGGCTTAAACTCTCCCTTTACACATAAATTCTACTACAAGCATAGTTTAACACAATCACTAAGATCCAAATTCTAAGCAGTCAACTACCACGGGCTTACGCCCGTGGCATTACTTGATTACAAGCTTCGCTTGTCCACTGTCAAAAACCCGACAGTGGAAGTTCTTCATCCACGGGCTTACGCCCGTGGGTTTTCTAGTGATTTACGCTAAACAATCACTAATACTTAATTCAGACTGTGTCGCAATTATTTCTAGAAACACCGTTCTTTGACAACTGGAACCAAGAAGCGGTTTTTTAACCGAACTTAAACATTTTTCCCGGATATTCTTCTTCGGGATGTGCGTTTTTGTCCTAAA
>Ga0208246_1001489_pt1 | contig 12948 bp, 12 predicted proteins | sample RifOxyD2_FD_184039 | JGI IMG/M metagenome (GOLD analysis project Ga0208246, IMG submission 184039) | Soil microbial communities from Rifle, Colorado - Rifle Oxygen_injection D2 (SPAdes) | ecosystem: Environmental > Terrestrial > Deep subsurface > Rock core/Sediment | place: Rifle, Colorado... | reverse complement strand
GATCAAGCGTTCTAGTTCGGCTGTATTCAGGGCTTTCATTGGTAATTTTCCATGGCCTCGACCAAACCCACTAGGGTTTGAGGGTCCGCTTGAACCTTGGGCTCCAGACCAAGTTGACGAAGGGCGGTACTGGTAATTTGGCCTATGGAGGCAATTTTGGGGAGGTTTTGGGGAATTTCGCCTAAGATTTCCACCAGGTGTTTGGCCGTCGAAGCACTGGTGAAAGTGATCCAATCCATTGAGCCTAGCTTTAGCGCGTCCCGTAGTGCCTGCCGGTTTTCTAGGGCCACTCGGTTTTGGTAGCAAGGGGCCAGGATTATTTCAGCGCCCAAGGCTTCGAGCCCCTCGACCAACATTTCTCGTGCTTCCAGCGCCCTGGGGAAAAAAAATCTTTGCCCCGAAGCCCCTAACGCTTCAAACAATTCTAATAACCCTTCAGCCTGGAAATTTTTGGGGATTGCTTCCACCGGCCAACCCTCTTTTAGGGCGGCTTCGGCGGTTTTTTGACCGACAGCGGCTATTTTGAGGGAACTGGGCCACTGAAGATTTAGAGAGGCCAGTCGTTTGGCGGTTTGCCAGACAGCATTGGCGCTGGTGAACAAGGCCCAATCCATCTGCGATAAGTGCAGTGCTCCTTTATCGAAAGGGGCCCAGTCCGGTGGGTCATCCAGGACAATGGTGGGAACCGAGGTGACTAAGGCCCCATGGCTTGTCAGCAGTTCGGTGAGTTGGTCAGGGCCTAAGGATTGGCGTGTGGTGATAACCTGTTGCCCCTTGAGTCCCATGGGCCTAAGCGACCTCTATCCCCAACGCCGCAAGGATACGGTCTGCCCCCGCCGCCAAGAGTCGTTCTGCCAACCTAATACCTAAACCTTTGGGGTCCTCTGGGTTGCCTGTTTCAGATAATTTTAACATCCCTGATCCATCGGGCATGGCCACCAAAGCGGTCATCTCCATCTGCCCGCCGGGCAACAACTGGGCTTGACCCGCAAAGGGTACTTGGCAGCCTCCATTAAGCCGTTGCATCAAAGCCCGCTCCGCCAAAGCTAGCTTTTCGCTGGGTCCATGGTTAAGCTTTTGAATGAGATTTAAAATAGCCAAGTCGCCCACCCGAGATTCGATCCCTACAATTCCCTGGCATAAGGCGGGCAGGCAAAGTTCGTGGTTTAACCGCTCGCGAATCCGCCCGGCCATTTCTAGGCGCACTAATCCGGCAGCGGCCAGGATAATGGCCTCATAGTTACCTTCATCTAGTTTTCTAAGGCGCGTGTTGACGTTGCCTCGAAGGTCCAAATATACCAAATCGGGGCGTGCCCGTTTGAGTTGAGCGACCCGCCTTAGGCTGCTAGAACCCACCCTGGCCCCTGAGGGTAGGTCTTTAAAACTAGCATATTGATTTGACACAAAGGCGTCGTCTGGGGTCTCGCGCTGGGTAATCACCGAAAGCTCTAAGCCCTCTGGGAGTTGGGCGGGCACGTCTTTCATCGAATGCACCGCTATATCGGCTTCTCCCTTAAGGAGCGCGACTTCCAATTCTTTTACAAACAAACCCTTGCCCCCGATCTTGGATAAAGGGCTGTCTAAAATCTTGTCCCCTTGGGTTTTCATGGTTTTGAGTTCCACCTTAACCCCAGGGCGGAGATTTTCAACCTGGTCCTTGACCCAATTAGCTTGCCAGAGGGCGAGCGCGCTGTCCCTAGTGGCAATAATCAGCTTGTCTTTCATTTGAGTTTGAGTACCTTTTTGGGGGCCACCTGCACCTCCTTCGGAGCGAGGTCAAAGAGTTCGCTTAAGACCCCCGCATATTCAGCCCCTTTGCCTGATTCAGACTTGGCCGCTTGCTTGAGCATGACGGTGGGTTGATGGAGGAATTTATAGGCCAACCCGTTGACCGCTGCCCGAAGGGCGCGGGTTTGTTTGTCGTTTAGTTCACCCATCTGGGCTTCGGCCTTGTGCAGTTCTTCGGCAGCCATCGCCAGGATTTGTTCGCGGAAATATTTGATCGTGGGCACCACATCTAAAGTGGCCATCCAATCTTCGACCTCGCCCATTTGTTCTTCAATAATGGTTTGGGCTTTGAGTGCTTCTTTTTGGCGAAGTTGGAGGTTGTCATCGACCACGTTTTGCAGGTCGTCGATGTCGTAAACAAAGGCACCTGAAAGCTCGTTGATCTTAGGGTCAATATCTCTAGGAACGGCGATGTCGATTAGAAACATGGGCCTTTCGTTACGCCGATTCATCACCTGATCCACCATCTCCGGTCCCAATATAAAGCCCTTAGCACCAGTGGAACTGATCACAATATCAGCAGATTCCAGATTTTTATCCATCTGTTCAAAGCGCACCGCAGAGCCGCTGAATTGTTCGGCTAGGCTGACCGCTTTAGAGAAGGTGCGGTTGGTAACAAGCACATGGCCGCAACCGGCTTTGAGTAGGTGGATAACCGCTAATTCGGCCATCTCCCCGGCCCCAATAATCAAGATGGTTTTATCGGCCAGATCGTCAAAAATACGTTTGGCTAGCTCAACAGCGGCAAAACTAATGGAGACCGCAAAACGGGCGATTTGGGTCTCGTTACGCACCCGCTTGGCGGTGACAAAGGCGCGGTTAAGTACTTGATTCAGCATAAAACCACAACCGCCCGCTTCCACACTAAGGTGGAAGAAATCTTTGATTTGCCCCCCAATCTGCGGCTCACCGATCACCATGGATTCGAGGCTTGAAGTCACCCGAAAAACATGTTCTAAGGCATCGCGCCCAAAAAAGCGCTGCATAACTCCAGGTTTGAGTTCTTTATCGACCCCTAAAAATTTTAAAAAGGCCCCTTCAATGGATTCGGCTTTGGATTCGGGGGATTCAATTTCGAAATAGACTTCAACCCGGTTGCAGGTGGATAGCACCATTACCTCGTCTGCGCCCCCTTGGGATTTGAGGTAAGCGATTAAATCTTTAACTGAACCTTCGGGCACAGCGAGTCGCTCGCGAATCTCGACCGGGGTCACCTTAAAATTGGAAGAAAGAACACCTAGTCTTTTCATGCCCTGATCAGTTTAAGCGCCTCGTTTGGGCTTAAGGTTGTTTGGGTACCTTGCTGCATATTTTTTAGGGTCACCTGACCGGTTCTGATTTCTTCTTCACCTAAAACCAAGGTCCAACGCCCGCCGAAACGGTCGGCTTGTTTAAATTGGCTTTTCATCGAGGCCCGCCCAGGGTCATATTCGGCGCCAATCCCAGCTTCTCGAAGTTGGGCCACCATTAGGCTAACCGCTTTTTGTTCCCAGCCAATCACAAAAACCGGGGCCTGCCCTTTGGGGGGTTCTGGGCACAACATTACCAAGCGATCTAGCCCTAAGGCAAAGCCCACACTAGGCACCGGTTCTTCCCCAAATTGCTCAAAAAGCCCGTCGAACCTGCCCCCGCCACCTGCTGCCGACTGGGCTCCTAGATCGGCCGAGTAAACCTCAAAGACGGTTTTAGAATAATAATCGAGCCCTCTAACCAATCGGTTGTTGGTTTCATAACTGATCTGGTGGGCCTCTAGCAAGCCTAAGAGCTCTTGATGATGCCCTTTACAGCTGCCACAGAGGGAGTCAATACTTTTAGGTGCGTCTTGGGTCAACTGGATACACCTTTCATTTTTGCAATCTAACACCCTCAAAGGGTTGGTCTCTAAACGCCTTTGGCAATCAGGGCAAAGCGCCTCTTTTTGTGCGCTTAAAAACCCGACCAGCTTAGCTCGAAAGGCTGGGCGGCAATCTGGAGCGGGACAACCGATGCTGTTTAGTTGAAATCCCACATTTTTAAGCCCAATAGCCGAAAAATATTGGCGCAACATCAAAAAGAGTTCTAAATCCCCATCAGGCCCAGCATTGCCGAAGGATTCCACCCCTATCTGATAAAACTGGCGAAACCGCCCCTTTTGGGGCCGTTCGTAGCGGAACATTGGGCCAAAATAAAAAAACTTAACCTGTTTTTTTTGCCGCATCAGGCCTTGGCTGGCCACATGGCGCACTACCGAAGCGGTCCCTTCTGGCCGCAACGCCAGACTTTTTTCCCGCCGGTCCAGGACCAGATACATTTCCTTGCCTACAATATCGGTATCCTGGCCAATACCTTTAGTAAATAGTTCGGTGAACTCCAAGATTGGGGTCCGAAGTTCCTCAAATCCATAAAGTCCGAAGATCTGCCGGGCGGTGTCTTCTAAATGAGCAAAGCTTTTGGCCTCAACCCCAGAGAGGTCACGCATCCCTTTGACGATTTGTAGTTTACTACTCATGAGTAAAATCCTTGGGTCGTTGAAGCCTTGTAGAATACCAGCCGAGTGCCCTGAACACAAGCCCTTTTGCCCGATTGGGCTCTAAGAGAGAACTATAATCCTCAATCAACGGGTTCAAACTAGACCTTTTTTAAAAAATCCCGTAGAAATTTTTCAACCATTAACCAGTTTTGAGGGAACCTTTGAAAAAATATATGACCTATTTAGTAATTTTTGCGGCGGCGATTCTGGCGATGGGGCTACTGACGATTAACCAGCTTGAAAACCATTTGGAAGAATACAAAGACCTACAAGAAGACCAAAAACAGATTCGACAAGATTCAGGCGCCTTGCGCACTTAAGGCGTTTCTAATCAAAACCGCCGGTCGGGGCAGCCCTATTTGTTTGAGTTCACCCAAGTCCATCCACGCCCCTGGCCAATCTGGGCGATTTTCTAACTGAACCAACCAGGCTTGGCCCCTTACTTGATACTTTGTGATTGAGTAGGAAAACTGGGTTAATAGTTGGGCCTTACCTAGCACCGGGCTGACCGGGGCGCTAGCATCGGTAGCAATCAACTCCATCGGGAACAGCCACATTCCCGCCCAGTGCCCCCCCTGTGGTTGATTTTCTAAATAATAACGGTCCTCATGCCGATATACCCAAAAGCACCGGTTTTCGCGGATGGTTTTGGGCCTGGGAGCACTTACCGGCCTTTGGGACCAGCGGCCATCGGTTTTGGCCATACAGCTTGGGCTTAGCGGGCACTCGGGGCAGAGTGGGTTTTGTGGGCGGCAGACCAAGGCCCCTAATTCCATTAAGGCCTGCGCTAAAATCCGGGGTTCACCTTGGCTAAAAAGCTGACGAAGTTCCGCCTCGAAACGCTGGCGGGTGGCCTTTGATTTGACAGGCTCTGCCCAGTCTAAAACCCTCGATAAGACCCGCTCAATATTACCGTCTAACAAGGGTTCTGGTTGGTTAAACGCAATCGCTAAAATCGCCCCTGCCGTGTAGGGGCCGACTCCTGGGAGGCCCAGTAAGGCTTCTTTGTCCTGGGGAAGTTCGCCTTGGTGTTTCTCCAAGATCAATTGGGCCGCCTTTTTTAGGTTTTTGGCCCTCGAATAATAACCTAAACCCTCCCAAAGTTTAAGCAGCTCGCCCTCTTCCACTTGGGCCAGAGACTGGAGGTCTGGGAGTGCTTTAATCCACCGGGTAAAATAGGGTAGGCCCTGCTCCATACGGGTTTGTTGGAGCATTATCTCGCTGATCCAGACGTGGTAGGGCTCATAGGCTTCGCGCCAGGGCAGTTTGCGGGCCTGGGCCAAAAACCACTGGGCCAGAGGACCGGGGTCAATCCTTTTTGAGTCCATGCTCCCAAAGTTTGGCAAATTTCAAAAAAATCGAATAGGCTGCCCCTACCGCAATAATAAAGCCGGGCATTCCGTCTAAAAATCCGGCTTTAATCAGGTAACACTCTACAAACTTCCAAGGCGGTTTAAAGAGGAGCTTTAAAAGACTGGGATGTTTTCCGGCCAAAGCCAAATCTTTCGCCATGATCCCAGAATAAAAATCGTTGGTTTTAACATTGTCCGAAAGGGAATCAAATACATAATGCCGAATATCCCCCGCTAAAAAACCGGCCTCGCCCTCTATCTCGACCTTGTCGTGGGGGTCATATCCGGCCCATTTGCCTCTTTGCCGATTAAAAAGCCGAATTCCTCGGTCTGGATACCAGCCACCGTGTCTGATCCACCGTCCTAAATGAAAACTTAAGCGGTTCATCTGGTAGCCCGTCCGTTCTGGTTGGCCGTTTTGTTTCAACGCCAAGATGGAGGCCTTTAGTTCCGGGCTGATTCGCTCGTCTGCGTCTAGACACAAGACCCAATCGTTTTGGCAGGCGTCCACGGCCAATTGCTTTTGTTTAACATGCCCCAAAAAGGGCTGCTCAATCACTCTGGCCCCGGCCTTAAGTGCCAGGGCTTGGGTTTGGTCATTAGAGCAGGAATCGACCACCACCCATTCGTCGCAAAAGTCCAAGGAAGCCAGACAGGCCTCAATCTGGTCCGCTTCGTTAAGGGTAATAATGGCCGCCGAGATTTTCATTTTTTAGGCTCACTTTTAGGGTCCTCATTTTTTTTGTTCCCCGATCGATCCCGCCAAAACAGGTGGATCGGGGTGCCTTCAAAACCAAAATATTGGCGAAGTTGGTTGCTCATAAACCGGTGATAACTTTGGTTGATCGAAGTGGGGTCATTAGTATGAAACACAAAACTTGGGGGCCTGATGCTGACCTGGGTTCCATAATAAATCTTAGTCCTTCGTCCTCTCTTTCCAGGCGGATTGTGCCGCAGTGTCACTTCTTCTAAAATCCGATTAAGGTCGGCGGTTTTAACTCGCTTGCAATATTGTTCATAGACCTCAAGCGCCTTTTCAAGTAGCTTGGGCACACGCTGATTATTTAAGGCGGAAACAAACAGGATCGGCGCCCAATCGATAAAGTTCAGTTGGTCGCGAATCTCTTGTTCCATCTTTTTTAGGGTTTTCGAATCCTTTTCGATGAGGTCCCATTTGTTAACCACCACTACCAATCCGCGACCCCGCTCGACGATGTAGCCAGCAATGCGGGCGTCTTGCTCGACGACGCCAGCAGTGGCGTCAATCACTAACAGACCAATATCGCAGCGCTCGATGGAACGAATGCTGCCCACCATCGAATAATGGTCCACCTGTTGACTGACCCGCGCCTTGCGCTTAAGCCCGGCGGTGTCGATTAGGCGGAGGTTGTTGCCTTGAAAACGGAATTCTTGATCCACCGGGTCTCTGGTCGTACCTGCTTCATGATGCACAATCAGCCGGTTTTCCCCCAAAATGGCGTTAGCCAGACTGGATTTACCCGCATTGGGCCGTCCCAAGAGAGCGATGGACATAATCTCCTCAGGCCGCGCGTCCTCTTCTTCTTCAAAAATTAAATCAGGGTGGTCCTCGGCCAGCCGCTCCAACAGGTCGCCTAAGCCCCGCCCATGTTCCCCTGAAACCGCAAATAGATCGGCTGCCCCAAGTTCGTAAAACTCGCCTAAATCGGCCTCGTGCGAGTCGCCGTCGGTTTTGTTAACCAGCAAATAAAGCGGCTTCTGCGAGGAGCGTAAATATTGATAAATCTCCCGGTCTTGTTCAGTAAGGCCTGATTGACGGTCGAGCACAAACAAGATGATCTCGGCCTCTTCGACTGCTAAGCGCGACTGCTCACGCATCTTGGTCTCAATCCCCTCTTCAGCTTCGGGCTCAAAGCCGCCTGTGTCCATCAAAAGGTACCTAAGCCCCTTTTTTTGAACTAAAGAGATATTACGGTCCCGAGTCACCCCCGGTTCGGCACCAACAATCGCTTGACGCCGCCCGACCAACCGGTTGAACAGGGTCGATTTGCCCACGTTAGGCTTGCCTACAAGGGCAATAAGTTTCATTAAACAATCCTTTTAAAGCGTTTATCCAGTTCGTTAAGCCCGATTTCGACTAACACCGGGCGGCCATGGGGGCAATGGATCTGGAGGTCCAACCCGGCCAATTGATTCAGTAAGGACTGCATTTCGGGCAGGCTTAGGCTTTGACCAGCTCGAATCGCCGAATGACAGGCCATACGCTCGAAGACCTCGTTAAAAAAGATCTCCATTTTGCCACTGCGACCAAATCGGCTCATTTCGTCTAAAACAGACCGAATTAAGCCCCCTACGTCTTTGTCTTTTAAAATGCTAGGCACCTCTTTAACCGCATAATCGTTGCCCCCAAAGGGGGTGATTATAAATCCTAGTTTGTTCCAATCCGCCTCAAATTGCTCCAACAAAAGCCCATCGGTTGGGGGGAGTTCTAAAATTAAAGGGATCATTAGATTATGGGTCGAAAGTCGCTGGGCGTAAAAATCGCCCCGAATTTCCTCAAAACGAATTCGCTCATGGGCCGAATGTTGATCCACCAAGATCAGCCGTTCTCCCCCTTCAGCTAAGATGTATTTACCGGCCAATTGGCCAATTGCCGAGAAGGGGGAGGACTGGCCCAAGTGGCTCGGTTGGGGGCGGATCGGGGTATCGGGGGCCAAAAAGGGCAAGACCTCGCTAGGTTCGGGGCGGTTAAGTGGCGCTCTTGGTGGCTCGGGCCGGTTTTCAGGTTTGGGCGCGGGCTTGGGTGGAGCCCCGGAAAATCCCAATTGGTCGTTGATTTCGACAAAAAGTTTGGAAGGGGCCTGCGGTGGCGGGGGGCTGCCCGGCATGAAGGCTTCGCGCACGGTGGACGCCTCGCCTCGGCGCGCTTCGGCCTCTTCATCAGCCGTAAAAAATCGCCGTCTGCCTGCTTCTTTGAGGGCTTTTTGTAATTGAGTGGAAAAAATGGTGTGGATTAACGCTGGATTTTTGATCCGAATCTCGGTTTTGGCGGGGTGGCAATTGACGTCTATCTCTTTGGGCGCGATGGTCAAAGACATAAAAAACATGGGATGCATGTTTTTCATCAATAAGGTTTTATAACCTTCGTAAATTGCCTGACTAAGCACCCGGTCTTTAACCCAACGGCCATTTACAAAACAATGCTGCCAACGTTTGGAACTTCGGGCTTGGGCCGGGTGAGAGAAGTAACCCTTAAATTTAAGGTAACCCTCTTCATGCTCGATCAACACCAATTCAGAGGCAATCTCGCTACCAAAACAATCGGCAATTCGGCTCAACAGGTCTTGGCCTTTAGGCAGATTAAGCACCAACTGTTTATCTTGGGTCAGCTTAAACTGGATGTTAGGATGGGCCAAGGATTGCCGAATAACCAATTCATGAATATGAAGTTGTTCGGTTTTGGTTGATTTAAGAAATTTTAGTCTGGCAGGCTGATTAAAAAATAGGTTTTCTACTGAAATCTTGGTGCCTTTGGGGAATCCTAACTTGGCGGTCCTAGGGGCCTTGCCCCCCTCTACCCGCACCTGAAAACCACCCTCGTCCTCTAATCGGCAGGTATTAAGCTCAAAGTTGCAAACCGCCGATATCGCGGCTAGTGCTTCACCGCGAAAACCTAAGGTTTGGATGGATTCTAGATCTCCTAAGGTTTTGATTTTGCTGGTAGCGTGGCGCTCTAGCGCCATTAAGGCGTCCTCAGGGCTCATACCTTGGCCATTGTCTAAGACCGATATAAGCTGTTTGCCCCCCTCTAAGACATTTATAAAAATCTGGTCCGCCCCGGCGTCAATCGCATTTTCTATCAATTCCTTAACCACAGACGCAGGGCGTTCTACCACCTCGCCAGCGGCGATTTGGTTGATCAGATGCTCAGGGAGGATTTGAATTTCGGACATCGGTAAACCCAAGGGATAGATGGAGCCAAAACTAACAGATGGATAGCTTAATGTACAGCACCCCTTGAGGAAATCCCTCTTAGGGCTTGCTCACTTCGCTTTAGGAGCCGATAATCAGAGTTCCCTGGAGACTACATGCCCCTTGCCAGTTTTTATACCCTCGGTTGTCGCTTAAACCAAACCGAAACCGGATTGATCGCCCATAGTCTAACCAAACTAGGATACCAGATCACTGAAGCCAAAGAAGGGGCCGATCTGTGTGTGATCAATAGTTGCACCGTCACTGGCCAAACAGACCTCAAATGCCGCCAGCTAATTCGGCAGGTCCAAAAAAACAACCCTGGCGCTTTGGTTGCTGTAGTGGGCTGTTTTAGTCAAATGGCAACGGATCAAATTTTGCAAATTGGCGGCGTGGACTTGATCTTGGGCACCGAAGAAAAACTAAACTTAGCAAGATACTTAAAAGAAGCCCAAACCTCGGAAGTCCCCATTATCAAGGTTGGCCCCATCTCGGGCCAAGCCTTTGAGCAAGAAGGGGCCCCGCCCCTGCCAGGGCAGACCCGGGCGAATCTAAAAATTCAAGAAGGTTGTGATTTTATTTGCAGCTTTTGTATCATCCCCAAAGCTAGAGGCCGAAGCCGCTCAAGGCGGTTGGCAAATCTCTTAGAGGAGGCCCGGATGCTAGGGGAACGGGGGGTTAAAGAATTGGTCTTGACCGGGGTTAACCTGGGTTGCTGGGAAGAAGAAAAAAAGGGTTTTTTAGATCTCATCGAGGCGCTAGAGGAGACACCAGGGATTGAGCGATTGCGTATTAGCAGCATCGAACCTACCACCTTGGGCCGAGAGGTTTTTGCCTCCATGGCGGACCCCAAAAAGAAGCTAGTACCCCATCTGCACCTGCCCCTTCAATCGGGTAGCGATGAGGTCCTTTTGGCGATGCGACGGCGCTACAGCGCCCATGAATACATGGATTATCTATGGGCGGCTAAAGAAGCAGTCCCTGGTTTGGGACTGGGCAGCGACGTGATTGCAGGATTTCCAGGGGAAACAGAGGCGGACTTTTTGGCCACCTATGAGCTCCTTAAAAAAAGCCCTATCCATTATTTTCATGTTTTCCCCTTTGCCAGTCGCCCTGGCACCAAGGCCGCTTTGGCCGAAAAAATGGTCGAATCCAAAGAGATCAACCGACGGGCCTTGGCGCTGCGGGAGCTAAACGATCAGAAACGAGACCTATGGGCCCAAGAACATCAGGGTGAAACCTTGTTAGTTCTATTTGAAGGGGGCCCCCGCGCTCAAGGCTATGGCCCTAACTATTTGCGTGTCGAGGTGACCGCAGGGGAAAACGAATTAACCAACCAAATTTTACCGGTCAAAATCACCGATAGTTTAGGGGGATTGGCCTTGGGAGAACTGGTATGAAAGGTTTTATCACTTGGTTAAAAGAGGATCACCCTGAAATTTGGGCCTCAGTGCTGCGGGCGGTAGATTTAGGTTTGATCTTGGTCGATGAAAAAAACGAAGCCTTAAGCGCCACCGCAAGGCTAGAACTAACCTATCCAGACCTGCAAGAGGTGCTAAACCTACTCGCCCACGATCACGCCCGCAAAACCGCCAGGTCTCAATCTCACGATTTTTGGAAGGAGCTGCTTCATGAATGAGTTAGAACAAAAAATTGCCGGACTTTTAGGCGAATTAGTCGAGCCTAAACTCAAATGGAAGGTGGGCGAACTCAATCTGATTCGCGAGGTAAAACTCACGGGCAAGGCCTTGTACGCGAAGATCGAGCTACTAACCGAAGATACCCCCTTGTTAGATGAGTTCCGTCATCAAGCAGCCATCTTGGTGGGGCCCATGGGGCTGGATTCTTTTATCTTAGACTTAGAACCCGCTCTGGTGGGCAGGGTCGGGTTAGAGGGCGTGTCGCATGTGGTGATGATTGGCTCGGGTAAGGGCGGGGTGGGAAAATCTACGATTGCTGTTAATTTGGCGGTTTTAGCCGCCCGCCGGGGATTTCGGGTGGGTCTGTTAGACGCGGACCTACACGGCCCTAGCCTGCCGATTTTGATGGGGAGTCATCAAAAGCCACAGGTGCTCGAAGGCGAGCGACTGCGCCCGTTAGACCTGCACGGGGTTAAATGTATCTCGATCGGCAGTTTAGTCCCTCCAGAAAAAAGTTTGGCTTGGCGAGGGACATTAGTGTCGGGGACCCTGTTACAGTTGGTGCATAACACCGCTTGGGAAGAGTTGGACCTACTGTTTATCGACCTACCTCCAGGCACCGGCGAGGTGCAACTAACCTTGGCCCAAGAATTAAAAACCGACGGCATCGCTCTGATTTCCATGCCTCATGAATTGGTCTTAGGCGACGTGCGCCGGGCAGTGAGCCTTTATAAGGAAAAACATATTCCCTTAATCGGCCTAATCGAAAATATGTCTGGCTTTGTCTGCCCTGATTGCGGAAAAACCCAACAGATTTTTTCGGGGGCTCAGGCCGACTTGGGTGATTTTCCAATCTTGGCAAAGATCCCGTTAGACCTCGCCCTTGCCGAGTCGGCAAACCAAGGTCGCCCATACATCTTGGACCAAGAGCTAAGCCCCGCCGCCCATGCGTTTGGCCAAATCCTAGACCAACTAGTGCAATACGTAGGCTTAGGGGCGCAGGGCTGACGTAATATTAAATAAAACAGAGTATTAAATTGTGGCTAAAATTGGTAACCAAGAGAAAACCCCCCGGTCATTGAATAGATAGTATCAATATCGTCGCCTAGGTTGCCTATTTGATCCTCATAATCGTAGCCAAGACTGGCGGGCATCCAAAGGCCTAAAATAAAACGACTTTCAAAGATATATTCAAGGTTTAATACCCAATTATATTGGCGTACTTTAACGCGGTAATCGGTGTTAGTCGCTCGCTCGTGGAAGCTAACATTGGTTACACAGGTGCCTGCTCCAGTGGCCCAACTCCATTGTCCCGGCTTTCCCGACACCTGGCTATACCAATTGTACTCAACTGAACCACACATATCTGAAGCAGCTCCATTAACTTCAGTGAAGCGAGTACCAGAACTGACTTTGTTGATATTACCGTAACTACTAGTCGCGGTCCCAGACCAAGCCTCACCCACAAACCTGACCATTCCACCGTAACCATCGGACCAAACAATGGTTTGAGCCCCTCCAAGTTCAGTAATCGCAATTCCAGGCGAACCCAACAGACCATAGGCCTGAATTCGCATATCATTGCCCATCACCTTTAACTCAACCGGCTTCATCTCCTCCGCAGTACGCACGTATCCCTTGGGTTCTGGAGCGCTGCCCATATTCTGGGCCAATTCTAGTGCTAACTGATTCAGGGGCTGGTCGATGG
>Ga0208246_1001483_pt1 | contig 13016 bp, 15 predicted proteins | sample RifOxyD2_FD_184039 | JGI IMG/M metagenome (GOLD analysis project Ga0208246, IMG submission 184039) | Soil microbial communities from Rifle, Colorado - Rifle Oxygen_injection D2 (SPAdes) | ecosystem: Environmental > Terrestrial > Deep subsurface > Rock core/Sediment | place: Rifle, Colorado... | reverse complement strand
GTCGCCAGAGTCGAGGAGTTCGTAGTCCTTCCATTGCGTTGGAGTAATCATGTGGTCGAGTATATAGGAAAACTTGCGCACAATCAAAGTTTATATTACTATCAGATCAACAAATAACGACGACAATATGAGCCAAAAACATCTCATCGGCCTCAAGTGTAAGGACTGCAAGCGCATCAACTATTACACGGTCAAAAACAAGAAACAAGTGGAGCGCAAGCTTGATTTCAAAAAGTTTTGCAAGTGGTGCAAGAAGAGCACGCAGCACAAGGAGGCAAAGGTCTAATCAGTCACACGGTAAAAAACTCCGCAGTGACGGAGTTTTTTTGAATGCCAAGTTTCTATCTTTTACGTGCCTTGAGAATAAAGTAACCTGGATAATGTCTACCCTCGATTTGCTCTGCTGAGTTATCAAAAAACTCTTTGTAAAAGAGAACATCGAAATTATTCAAAAACTCAACACCGAGGTATTCGTTAAACGTATGCGACGGCTCCTTGATGGTAATTGCATTATTCAAGATGTGCGAGTCGACTATCTTCTGTTTAAAATAGTCATCTTGGATATCTTTCTTCTCAAGATATTGTCGCAAGGGATGAGTGACTAAAAACATGAACATGCCAGATGGTTTGAGTAGTCGATGGACTTCATGGAATATGGGGTTGAGATCTGGCGAGGTCTGGATTGCATACTTCGAAAGAATCACATCAAAACTAGTATCATCAAAAGGGGTTTTCTCAAACAAGCCAATTCTTATATCTGCCCCAGGCAACTTCTCTTGTGCAATCTTTACGAATTCCTCAGAAGCATCGAGACCATGGATAATCGCTCCCATACTTTGATAGTGAGCCAAATCAAGCCCATCGCCACAGCCTAGATCAAGCAGTTCCATTCCTGATGTAACAAAGTCAACGAGACTGTAAAATACTTTTCGGTTGTCACTATTGCTGTTCTCTCCGATATCATGAATGTCAGAAAACTTCCGGGCAAACGCATTGTATTGCTTTGACAAATCCATAAAGAATCAACTGTTTGATGAATGATTTACGAGGGCTGAGGGAATCGAACCCCCGACTTCTCTTTTGGAGAGAGATGTGATGCCACTTTACCAAGCCCCCAAGCTTAGTTGTGATAGTATACATAACTATGCAATCAGCTACAATCACACCGATTTTGTCCGTCTCTCAATTCCTCGATGCGGTTAATCTCGCATTAGAATCCGCAACTGACTACGAAATCCAAGGAGAAGTCACCGATTTTAAGAAAGGGAAGTGGATCTCGTTTACGCTCAAAGATCCCGAAGATGGGTCGCTCCTCAAGTGTGTAATGGGGGAGTGGACCTGGCGGAGGGTGGGTGTGGAGCTCGAAGATGGTATGCAGGTGAAGGTGACAGGGAATGCCAAACTAAACAAGAAATACGGCAGCTTCGGCATGTGGGTGGAGACCATTGAGCCACTCGGCGAAGGGTCGCTCAAGAAGGCCTATGAGCTGCTCCTCAAGAAACTCAAGGAAGAGGGCCTCTTCGACCGTAAACGACTCATCCCTGAGTGTATCCACCGTATCGGTGTTGTGAGCTCACGGCACGGGGTGGTGATCCATGACTTTACGAAGAATCTTGCTCGCCTTGGCTATCAGATTATCTTTGTGGACACGCGAGTGGAAGGAGAAGGGGCAGTGGAAGGCATTGTCTGCGGCGTACGGACGCTGAATCACGAGGAACGTAAGCTGGATGCGCTCGTGATCATCCGCGGCGGCGGTAGCCTGGAGAGCATGCAGGCGTTTAATAACGAATCCGTAGTGCGGGCCATCTTCGGTTCACGCCTTCCGGTAATAGTTGGCATTGGCCATGACGTGGACGTGCCACTCGCGTGCTTGGTGGCTGACGCCTCTGCTTCGACGCCCACGGCTACGGCAGTACTCATCAATCAGTCTTGGCGATCGCTCACCGATACTCTGCCGCGTTACGAGCAGCGTTTGCTGCATCATTACGAGGGTGCGCTCCGTGCGGCAGAGCACACTCTCGTAGTACAAGCGCATCATGTGGTGAACTCCGTGGGGAGGATCTTCACCGCCTTCCGTGTCAAAGAGGCATCACTTACTCGTGCCCTTGCGAAGTTGGGGGATCAGGTGCTTGCAGCACAAAGAACCGTTACTGAAACGACGACTCGCTTGCAACAACTCTTCTCGAAGTCGTTTGCTACCAAGCGCGATCGGCTGGTGAGCTGGGAGCAGTACTTGCAAGCAGTAAGCCCTGAGCGCAATCTTCGCCTCGGGTACAGCATTGTGTTGAACAAGCAAGGCAAAGTAGTAAAGAGTATCCGCGACGTTGCCCTCGCTGACGCCATGACAACCCGCGTGGCAGATGGTACGATGCAATCTACCATCACCGCAATCACCTAAACTATGACAAAGAAAATCAACATCAAAGAATCCCTCGGTAAGCTAGAAGCCATCGTCAACTGGTTTGAGAAGCAGTCGGACGTCGATGTGGAAGAGGGGCTCGAGAAGGTGAAGGAAGGAGCAGTGCTCATCAAAGAGCTCAAGGGCCGCCTCAAGGAAGTTGAGAACGAATTTCAGGAAATCAAAGCGTCTCTCGATAGCGAAGAGTAATCGAGCGCCAGAAGCATGTACGGTATACTTGCGTACGTAGATATACCGTATGGCTTAATCGTGGCTAACTGTTGCAAGGCGAAACCTTACGACAGTTAGCCACTCTGCGACGTTGGACGTCGCAGAGTGGCTAAGAAAAGTAGAATTGGATTCTACTGGGTTAACCATTTCGCAACCGTGCTCTCTATTTCAATTCGTTGGTCGGGATGGAACCAACGGGTGTCAGGGTTAAATTTCTTAAACCAGGTCATCTGGCGTCTGGCGTAACGCCAAATTTCGGTCTCGAGTTTTTGGACCATCTGCTCCTTCGCGAGTAGCCTTTGGAGAAATTGTGCGCAGTATTTGTATTCGAGGCCTAGTGCTTCCAGTCGTTCCCAGGATAAACCACCAATTTTGGACACCGGGTGTCCAAAAACATGGAGACGTTCTACCTCGTCGAGCAGGCCAGCGGTAAGTCGAGCTTCTAGTCGGTCGTGGATTCGTCTGCGGAGCACTTCTGCGTCCAGCGTGAGGCCAATGGCTAGTGTGCGATACTGCGCAGACTCTTTGAGCTCGGGGACCACTCCTATGGCTCGTGCGATCTCGATCGCACGAATAAGTCGGCGGCGATTGTTGCGATCAATCGTCTCGTGACGAGTTGGGTCCAGTCGCTCAAGTTCTGCTGCTAGATCTGTAGTTTCCCAAGTTTCTAATTCCGCACGTAACTCTTCATTCGGTGGTACTGCTGGCAGCTCGCTGCCTTGGATGACTGCTTTGATATACTGTCCTGTGCCGCCACACAGGATGGGGAGCTTAGGCCGAGATCCAATCTGGGTTATTGCTTTGGTGGCCAACTCTTGATACTCGGCTACCGAGAACTGCTCACTTGGATGTTTAACGTCCAAGAGGTGATGGGGGATGCCCCGCATCTCAGTCTTGGTAATCTTGCCAGTTCCTAGATCCATCCCTCGGTACACTTGGCGCGAGTCGGCTGAGATCACCTCACCGTTAAACCCCTGCGCGAGAAAAACAGCAAGATCGCTCTTGCCGGTGGCGGTGGGGCCGAGGATGACGAGGAGGTTAGGCAGCGGCAAATTTCTTGAGTAGTTCAAACTTAATGATTTTGAGTGGTGAGTAAGCGTCAACTTTGTCACCGTAGTAGCCTCTGAAGTGCTCGATCATCGCTTCGGTACTTTCGTAGCGTTCATGACCTTCGTAATCTTCGTCAGTTACCCCCCCCAGTTGCTTCTCGGTGCAGGACGTAATCTTGGCCTCGGCGACGTCCTCTCCTGTCTCCACATTTCGTAAAACTAAAAGGTCTCCATTCTGTAAGTCCTTGTCGTCGAAGAGCCTCCAGGTTGTGGTCTTGGTACCTGCGAGAATCATGTCGCAGAGATGGGGTTTAAACTTCAGCGTTTTCATGATGCCGCGGGAGAGACTTGAACTCTCACGACCTTGCGATCACGGGATTTTGAGTCCCGAGTGTCTACCATTCCACCACCGCGGCGTGGTATCTAGATTATCAACTTTTGAGCATTTACGCTAGGTGGGGTATAATTAGACTTATGGAAGAAACGAAACAACCCGAGCATTACTACACCAACTCTATTTTCTGGGTCGATGTCGATAAGATTCGGCCGAATCCGTTTCAGCCACGCAAGGAGTTTGACGAGGCGAGGCTCAAAGACATGGCGGACTCTATCCGCATGTACGGCGTGCTGCAGCCGCTCGTGGTCACCCGCCAGGAGTTTACCAAAGACGACGGGGGACTGATGGTAGTGTACGAGCTCATTGCTGGCGAGCGCCGCTTGCGCGCGGCAAAGCTCGCTGGTGTTGCTCAGGTGCCGGTCGTGATTCGTGCGTCAGAGAGTTCTGATAAAGAGAAGCTCGAGATGGCCATCATCGAGAACTTGCAGCGCGAGGATTTGAATCCAATGGACCGTGCCAAGGCGTTTCAGCAGTTGAATCAACAGTTTGGACTTACGCAGGTGGAGATTGGTCGCAAGATGGGAAAGAGCCGCGAGTACGTAGCTAATAGTATTAGGCTGCTCGCTCTCTCTCCCGAGATGCAATCGGCTCTTTCGGCGGGGAAGATCTCCGAGGGCCACACTCGGCCCCTCCTCATGCTCATTGATCGTCCCGAAGAACAGAATACCCTCTTCCGCGAGATCATGCTCAAAAAGATGACCGTGCGCGAGGCAGAGCGTATTGCACGCAAAATTGCCTTTGAGCGTGCGCGCAAGTTCGAAGCCACTCCGGAAATTATGGAGCTTGAAGAAAGGCTAACGGAGCGCCTGGGTACCCGAGTGTCTATTGAGCAAAAGCAGAATGGTGGGAAGGTGGTGATCGACTACTTTTCGGTAAACGATCTACATCACTTGCTTGAGCTCGTATCGAACGCCGCTCGAGCTGAGCTTCAGGCTGCTACCGGTTATACCGAGCTCGAGCCTCCAGTGGCTCCGGCAGAGATGCCGCCTCCGCAAGCTGTCTCCGAACTCACCACCGAAGCAGCTCTCCCAGAGCTCGCAAACACCGAGCACGCAGAGCTTGAGCCTCCCATGGATGACTCAAGTAAGGACGAGCAAGATCTCTACGCCGTGAGTAATTTCTCGCTGTAGTAAAGTCCAACTCTACTGCCATCGCCACTAGAATCCAGGAAAGGTTGAACTCTTCCTGAATGTTTGGTTTCTATTTAATGCGTTGCGAGAGGACGCTACGGATGTGCCGGCGAGCGAGAGAGGTCTTCACGTGCTCTAGCCACTTCTCAGAGGGGCGAGCATTCTTTTTAGTAATCACTTCGACGACGTCACCATTCTTGAGCTCGGTGTCGAGTGCGGCAAACTTAGTATTGATGTGCACCCCGGTCACATGATCGCCAATGTCAGAATGGATAGCGTAGGCAAAGTCGATAGGAGTGGCACCTTGGGGGAGCTCGAGCACATCACCCTTGGGGGTGAAAACGAAGATTTGATATTGGAAGAAGTCAGTTTTGAGGCCCTGTAAAAACTCACCCGAGCTCGACGTAGCAAGCTGCTTTTGCCATTCGAGAAGCTGCTTGACCCACTGGAGATTGCGGCCCACCATGCGGGCGCCATCCTTCGGCTTGCCGGCTTCTGTGTACGCCACATGCGAAACGATGCCGTACTCAGCATCTTGATGCATCTTTTCCGTGCGGATTTGAATCTCTGCACGCCCACCATCTCCGGTAAAGATGACTGTGTGCAAACTCTGATAGCCATTCGACTTTGGCGTAGCAATGTAGTCTCGAAGTCGGTTGGGGAATGGGGTCCAACTGCCGTGAATGACACCAAGCGTTCGGTAGCAGCTCTCGATGCTGTCAACGACCACGCGAAGTGCCGCCAGGTCGTTGATGTCTTCGAGGTGCCACTCTTTCTCCACGAGTTTCTTGTAGGTGCTGTAGAGCCCTTTCACACGATAGTCTACTTTTGCCCGAATGCCTTGTTTGCCCAGCTCTGTTGCGAGTGAGCGATAGAGCTTCTCGAGCCGCTCATCGGACTCTTTGCGCTGCGTCTTCAAGATCTCGCGCACGCGCTCGTAATCATCTGGGTCGGCATAGGGGAACGCCCCATCTTCGAGCTCTTCTTTGAGTTTGCCCATACCGAGGCGATCGGCGAGTCGAGCGTAGATATCAAGAGTTTCAAGTGCTTGTCGCCGCTGCTTCTCGACGGGGATGTATTCGAGGGTCTGCACGTTATGGAGACGACAGGCGAGCTTCACAATAAGTACGCGGATATCCTTTGCCATAGCGACAAAGAGTTTGCGCAGGGTTTCTGCGTGCCGCTCTGCCTCGTCACCCCGATACTTGAGCCTACTTAAGCGGGAGACGGACTCCACCATAAAGAGCGTATTCTCGCCAAACTGTGTTGCCACTTTTTTTGCCTCGACACCACCGTCGTCAATCACATCGTGCAAAAGCCCAGCAGCGATTGCCTCAGCATCCATGCCAAGCTCAGCGAGTGTGCGGGCAGTCGCCACTTCGTGCAGCAGATAGGGCTCTCCCGAAAGCCGTTTTTGCCCTTCATGTGTCTCGGTGGCAAAGTGATACGCTTTTGTCACCAAAGCCGCCGCTTCGGTCGAGCGATCCTTCATGGCACGGAGGATAGAGTGGAGATCAGGGGACATTGTGGAGTGCAAAGGTTTTTGGTCACAAGTCACAGACATTCGCCGTTGCTACGATAACTTGTGTGGATTATGGTTGGGACACAACTTATCGGAGCAGCGTTCTGGGATGGTTTTGGTGCCCTCCATCATGAGTTCTGGGCAGGGTCCACTTTCGCGGGCGTGGCCGCAGATGTTGCCCGTTGGTTTCGCTTTAATAGCATATTTACAGGTAGGGTAGTTCGTGCAGCTGTAGAAAATGCCAAATCTACCGCGGCGCTCTTGCATGAATCCTGTTTTACACTTCGGGCAGCCGACGCCGGTGTGCTTCGGTGCCTCCCCTTCAATCTCAGCATCCTTCTTAATGTGCTTGCACTTCGGATAGCGATTACATGAGACGAACTTGCCAAAGCGGCCCTCCCGCTCCACGAGCTTGCCCTTGGTGCACACGGGACAGTCTTCGCCGGTTAGTTTTGGTCCTTCCATCACTTTACCCTCCATCGTGAGGGCCCCGGTGCAGGCGGGGAAGTCAGTACAGCTCAGGAACTTGCCACTCTTGCCGAGCTTGATGATCATCTCCTTTCCGCAGGCCGGGCACTTCATGCCGGGGTCGGCTGCGCCAAGATCGGTTGCTTTTTTGAGCTTGCTCTTCTCTGCGACTTGTTTGGCAAAAGGGGTATAGAACGCCTTGAGTGTCTGTGCATAGTCACGCTTGCCATTTGCGATGTCGTCGAGCTCGTCCTCCATGCCGGCGGTAAAGGAATCGCTAATGATATTCGCGAAGTGCTCTTCGAGAAACCCAGAAACGATCTCTCCTACTTCTGTCGGCTTGAGCGAGCGATCAATTTTCTCAACATATTGCCGGGTTACTAGGGTCTGGATAATGGCTGCATACGTGCTCGGTCGGCCGATGCCGCGTTTCTCAAGTTCCTTCACCAATCCCGCTTCCGAGTAGCGATTAGGTGGCTGAGTTTGCTTGGCTTCGCTCATGAGCTCAATCAGCTTGAGCGCTTCGTCCTTCGTTACTTTGGGGAGCTCCACGTCTTCGCCTCGGGCATGAGGGTCAGCCTTGAGCCAGCCGTCAAAGAGTACGCGAGATCCATTGGCTGCGAAGTCTGGGATGGTGCCGCTGTCCACGTTTGCCACAATCTTCGTCTTTAAGAGTTTGGCATCCTTCATTTGGCTTGCAACCGTGCGCTGCCAAATGAGCTTGTAGAGCTTTTTCTCCTCGTCGGTAGTTCCCGCATGCTGATCGCTCACGTGTGTTGGCCGGATAGCTTCGTGGGCCTCCTGCGCCGTTTTCGATTTTGTCTTATAGTGTCGAGCTTCGAGATAGCTCGCACCAAAGCTCTTGGTTATTACTGCGGCGATCTCTCCCAAGGCTTGTTCACTTAAGTTAGTACTATCGGTGCGCATGTAGCTGATGAGACCCTTCTCGTAGAGCTTCTGCGCCACGCGCATCGTACGGCTGGGCGACATGCCGAGGCGCGAGCTTGCTGACTGCTGTAAGGTGGAGGTGGTAAAGGGAGCCTTGGGCTTGCGTGCCATCTCGCTCTCTTCTACGGCAAGTACATGCCAGTTCCCGGCACGTCCTACCTTGAGGATGCGATCTGTCTCGTCCTTAGTCTTGGGCTCCTCCGTGCAGGTGAAGAGCACTTGCTCCTTCCTCGGTGTTTCAAGCAATGCCTGGAGTACCCAGAAGTCTTCTGGCATAAAAGCGCGGATCTCACGTTCACGTTCGACGAGAATGCGAAGTGCCGGGGACTGCACACGGCCTGCCGAGAGGCCGAAGCGCACCTTCTTCCAAATAAGGCCGGAGAGATCATAGCCCACGAGACGGTCGAGTACGCGCCGAGCCTCTTGTGCCTTGCGTAGGTCTTCGTCAATATCGCGTGGATTCGCCACCGCAGCCTGCACGGCGCTTTGCGTGATTTCGTTAAAGACGACACGCTTTGGATTCTTTAATTTGAGCGCCTCCTTAATGTGCCAGGCGATGGCCTCGCCTTCACGATCAGGGTCAGTCGCAAGCATCACATCATCTGCGCGCAGAACAAGCTTCTTCATGCCGGCAAGCACTTTCTCTTTACCGGGAGAGATTTCGTACCGTGGAACAAAGCCGCCCTCGACATCGATGGCGTCCTTGTTACTCTTCGGCAAGTCTCGCACGTGGCCAACGCTTGCACGCACGGTGTACTCCTTGCCTAAGTATTTTTCGATTGTCTTCGCTTTGGACGGCGACTCAACAATAAGTAGTTTCATTTTCTCGAAGTCCCCATTATTACGACAGAATCTGTTTTTTGGCAAACTTAGGCCAAGTGAATCTCGCCCATATGCTCGCGAATTAGGCCCTTTATCTCCATCGCTACAAGGAGCGTTGTGCACTCCTGTGCAGAGAGGCCGCTCTCTCGAATCAGTGCGTCTCGCGAGCACGGCTCGTGGAGTAGATCGACAATGAGTTGCTCAGTATCCGAGAAGTCAAAGCTTCGCTGGGCGTTCTTCTTGGTTTCGAAGCCAAGCTCGGTAAGTAGGTCGTCACTCGAGCACACCGGCATGGCCCCCTCCTTCATGAATCTATTTGAGCCCGCACAATGTGGGGAGAAGATGGGTCCAGGCACGACGTAGAGGTCGCGATTGTAGTCAGTAGCCATGCGGGCGGTGATGAGCGTGCCGGAGCGCTCACCGGCTTCAATGATGAGCACCGCATCAGAGAGTCCCACCATCAAGCGGTTGCGCTCGGGGAAGTTGCTCGGATAGACGCGTGCCTTCGGCTCGTACTCTGAAAGGAGGGCACCACTACTCTTGAGAATTTCCTCTGCGAGCAGCGCATTGGTGCGAGGGGCGATTACTCCCGGATCGAGACCGGATCCAGGCATGCCTACGGTGGGGAGCCCTGCTCTCAGCGCAGCCCGGTGGGCGATAGCATCGATGCCGAGCGCAAGGCCAGAGACAATCACGATTGGATAGCCAGCGAGCCCATTAAGTAGTTTCTCGCACGCGTCTTTGCCGTAGTTCGAGAAGCGGCGAGAGCCAACTACCGTCAGATATTTATAGTCGGCAAAGGCGGGGAGCTCGCCCCTCAGATAGAGTGCCTTCGGGGGCTGGGGTAGCTCGCGCAGTCGTGCGGGGATATCTTCTCCGGTTATTTTGTACATCAGAGTTGGGCTTTGTAGCATGCTCGCCTCGTAGCAGCGTGCGCACGTGAGCAGCACGTATGGGCGGAAGATCGGGGACTGACCTCTTCCTACTATGCACAGTGTACACGGAGTCCATGGAGGTATACTGGGGATATGTCTACAATTCGTGTTGCGGTAGTACGCGGTGGGCCGAGTAATGAGTACGACGTCTCTTTGAAGACGGGTAAGGCCGTGCTCGACAACCTTCCCGCTAAGTATAAGGGAGAAGACATTTTGATATCCAAGGATGGTGACTGGCATAAGTCAGGCGCAGTCATTAGCCCCTCCTATGTGGCCAAGCACTACGATGTGGTGTTCAACGCCCTCCATGGTAGCTACGGCGAAGATGGTAAAATACAGCAGCTCCTCGAGCACTTGCAGGTGCCATTTACGGGCTCCACCGCTTATTCGTCTGCGGCTGCCATGAACAAGTTGGTGTCGAAAGACTACTTTCGTGAGCATGGAGTGAAGACTCCTTATGCGGTAGTGGTGGAGGACTCGAGTGACACCGCTTTCATCGAAGAGCAAATTTTCCGCAAAGTCTCACCCCCGTGGGTAGTGAAGCCCGCTACGTCAGGATCGTCGGTCGGCATGACTATCGCGCGCACCATGGACCAGCTCAAAGAGGGAATCACCCGTGCCTTCGACCACGCGGGAACGGTCTTTGTGGAGCAGTTTATCCGTGGCAGAGAGGCTACCTGTGGGGTGCTCGACCACTTTCGTGGACAGGAGCACTACGCACTGCTGCCGATTGAGATTGTCCCACCAGCTCACAGGCCATTTTTCGACTATGAGAGTAAATACGACGGAAGTACTCAAGAGTTGTGTCCGGGCCGTTTCTCCGAGGCAACAAAGCGTCAGATCGAGGAGCTGGCGAAGAAGATTCATCGAGCCCTTGGCCTCCGCCACTATTCGCGATCAGACTTCATTGTCACCCCCCGTGGCATCTACGCTCTGGAGGTCAACACTTTGCCGGGGCTCACAACGGAGTCACTCCTGCCCAAGTCTATCGCCGCGGTGGGATCTACTTACGCGCAATTCCTCGATCACGTACTTACCCTTGCATTGGAGGGAAAGTGACTCTATGCTGTTCGTATAAATACAACAAAAGATTATGACACAAGACTACAAAGATGGTGCTGAGGGGGCAGACGAAGGGGGGGTGCAGATAAGGAGGTTAGTATCATTGATGCAGCCCGCGCGCTGAGCGAAGCAGAGAGAAAAGTAGAGCAGACACTGCTGATGCTTGGGCAGATAATAGGAGAGAGTGCTAATCCGGCCTTGGAAGAGGCAGTGCGACAGCATGAGCTTGCTATAGCGAAGGAGCAGCGCGCCCGCAAAGTATTCGAAGAGGCAAATAGAGAGCAGCAGGAACGGAGTAGAGAGTTCATTAAGCGCACGTACGGGGGAGCAATAGGGTCTGGTGGTGAGATTGACGACGTTTTGGCAACACTTGGTGACCAGGACCGGATGGAGCAGCTGTACAAGAAGCTTGGCATGCTCAAGAAAAAAGAAGAGTAGAGCGAGTCCCAAGTAGCCAGACGAAAGATTTCACATCCATCCAGATTTTAGAAGTCGAGTCGGTCTCACTTGTTTCAAGTAACAAAATTGCGGGACCAGATGCCTCCTATTTGCTAATGTCATCTAACTCAGCTTCGTTGTCGTTGTTAATCTGGCTTGAATAAGTTTCGGTAGAATATCAGTGATCGAGTCGTAATAGATCACGGGCACACTTGCGATACCGAGCAAGGTGTCCTTCACAATAGTTCCACTTTTCGCGATGAGCAGTACCTTTTTCCCGGCGCCAAATGCTATACCTGCCTCCAGGGTTCGTCCCGTCGACTTTTCTGATACATCCAAAAGGAGCCCGTCGCACTTTTTCACTTCCTCGGCCGCACACTGCATCAGTTTCTGTGGATCAGAAAAGGTTTTTACGTAGCCTTCGACATCTCTCACAAAACAGAAATCTTCAAATCCTGCCCCTCGTACAACTGCACAGAGTTGCTCTATCTCGCTCTTGTTTGCTTCTCCGAGAAAGGATGCTGTAATGAATAGTTTCATTTTCAATTCACGATTGTGGTGTTATTTTAGCATTTGCTCGAACCTTTTTTTGAACGGAACTCCTGACCGCACCCCGCCTCATTTTTCTGGGGGAATGGTGGCGGGGTGCGGAATTCGGACTCGCCCGCGCGGAGGAGAGATCTGGGCAGGAATCCGCGCGGGCTTCGGCTTTCTTTTTTGGCGAAATTCAGGCGGACTACTAAATTAGAAACCATACATTGAAAAAATCTACGATTTTTGCCATGCTTGTTTTGTGAGCAAAGAAAGTAATGACTCATATTTCTATACTATCAAAAGTAGCATACTATGGCAACCATATCACAGAACATAAAACGGGTACGAACAAAACAGGGCTTAACGCAGGACGATTTGGCGAAAAAAGCCAATATCAAATACTCTACCCTTACGAAAATTGAGGGCGGTGTTGTCACCAAGCCAAGCGTTCAGACAATCCAAAAAATCGCCAAGTCGTTGGGCGTTCCAATGGAAGAGTTATTAAAGTAACTTTCAAAACATATGGACTTACTTGAACAAATAAAATCGTTGCATTGTGGAATATCCAAGTCGGATTACCAAAAATCTTTCTCCGATAAAAAATGGCAACCAGAACACCCAACCGACAATGCTGTAATTTTTGGTGATACATATTTGGGTTATCCTGTTTTTATTACTGCCTACTTTTTTGACGGAACAAATAAGTTAGGCCGCCTCGCACTTGGATATAGCAACTTATCGGATAATGAACTTAAAGACATTTATCCAAAAGTAATCGACGGCCTAACTAAAAATTACGGCGCACCGCAGTTTTCCGAAACACCAGAAATCGACTCGACAACCCCGCCAGAATTTAGAATATCTGAAATGAAAACATGGAAAACCACGGACTCTGTTATTTCAACAACTTTTGCATTAGCTGAATCTGGCTCGACAATGCCGGGAATCGGAATTATTTGGGGAGACAGAGAGAGTGTACTGGACCCCATTCATCAGACACCAATCTTGTTCCCCGTATCGTATCTCGGCGCGGTCAACTCTGCAAACGCATAGGGTGACATCTTGAGTGCCGAGTGTATCCG
>Ga0208246_1001481_pt1 | contig 13025 bp, 4 predicted proteins | sample RifOxyD2_FD_184039 | JGI IMG/M metagenome (GOLD analysis project Ga0208246, IMG submission 184039) | Soil microbial communities from Rifle, Colorado - Rifle Oxygen_injection D2 (SPAdes) | ecosystem: Environmental > Terrestrial > Deep subsurface > Rock core/Sediment | place: Rifle, Colorado... | reverse complement strand
AAAAGTATATATAAAGAATGATGACAGTATTGCGCACACAGTAAGTTTAGTAAACGAAGTAATGAAAGACGGCCAAGTAAAATTCACAGTTGGCGATAGTCCGCAAGAAGTAACAAATGCAGATTTAACAACTGAAAGCAGAGCAGGAGCGTCTACAACTGTTACAATACCTGCCAAAAGCAGTAAATGCATAGAAGTATCAAAGGCACCATGGGACAGTTCAATAAAGTTATGGGGAATAGGAAAAGCTAAAATTAAGAATGGAGCTAATTTTGATTACATAGATTATGGCGATCCGATACTTTACTTTTTAGCAACATCACTTGTAGAAGGCGGCCAGACAGTAGACAAAAAATATTCACGTTTTGGATTCAGGGAAATTTGGGTTAGACAACCGAACGATACATATAATTATCCGGCTCCGTATAATGTTGCAGGAACATATGATTATCATTTTTTTCTTAATGGTAAAAGAATATTCTTCCAAGCTAATGCTTTAGATTGTTCTCAGGAATCATTTACCTGGAACAGGCAGAATATATTGTTATTTTACAGGGCAGAACAGGGCAGAAATATGAATTTCACGAGGATACATGTGATCAGTGCACCTTCTATTTTCTTTGATGTAGCCGATGAAGTTGGAATGCTAGTTGTCCCCGAAGGTCATTCTAGAAATAACGGGAATTCACCTTCTCAATATTGCAAAGCGTTAAATTCATATACCAATGCTTATGTAACCCGAACCCAAACACAAGCGATAACGGATGCAACAGCTAAGTGGATAACCAATATGAAAACATATTTTCGTGACTATACCAAAGCGCACCGTAATCATCCGAGTATAGCGATGTGGGCGAATGGTAATGAAATATATCAAAAGGATCAATCAAATTCTTGGACAACTAACACAGAAAGAGCAAATAAACAGGGCAGAACAGAAACATTTATGGAGTTTGATAGAGAAGCAATCCGGCCCGCAGACCCAACCAGAAAAATATCGTCTTCTACAATGAGCAGATTTATAAAATTTAATGCTACTACGGGTGTATGTTCATATGATAGTGACATGGTAGCGGCGCTTTATTCAGAAGATATGGATTTCATTGATGTTCGTAAAGCATTTTTATATGAAGCGAGAATGGAATGGCCATTCACTGCAGCCCAAGCATTTACTAACTGGCAAACTAATTTCAGAAGGCCGGTTATGAATACAGAAGAAGAATTGGATAGTTATGCACATGATAAAATAGACATCGGTCCAGGTACTGATATTCCTAATTTGACTGCAACAACCGGTGTAAGTGGAACAATTTATCAAGCTTTTCTGGATTGTGCAAATTTCTTTTATGTTGACCCGAATCCTGCAATAAGAACGGAATATCATACTTTACCCGGCACGCCTGCTGCTTTTGTTAAAAACTATACTAATTTCGGAAACTGTATAGCTCGCGCAGCAGCTTATCAGATACCGAGATTTAATGTATTCAGTATTCCAATGCGTTCACCGTGGGATCCGGCAAATGCGGTTGTATTTGGAAGCGCTGGTTCAAGTCCATTTATTAGCTGGCCAAGTTTATCCGGTGAAGGCGTCAAAGCAAGATATTTATTTCCGGGAAGTTCAAGAACAACATATAACTGGTTTGACTCTACAAAAGGATTATACAATACCAATTTTCTTTATGACAGAATCAGAGACGGTTTCGCAAATTGCCGGCCATACGGCGCAATGCCAAAGTTTTATGAAGCAGGAGCAGATTGGTATACAGATTTTAATACAAACGGTTTACCAAGAGTACCCGAAGTGATAATAACATTAAAAAACAGCGGTGCAATAATGCCAGGAGCATACATATTTTTAGAGCCTAGCATAGCATCAGGCCTGGCTACACCGCCTGTAGGAGTAATGACAGACAGTACCGGCAAAGCATGGTTTACATTGAAAGAACCCGGCAATTATAATGTAGTATATTATAACGGCGTGAATCGTTTAAGCATGCAATTGTCAGCCCCGGTTATAAATACATTATACAAAGATTGGACGACAGGCGGATATAATAATATTCAGAATTTTGATATTGATGTAATAAACTTTCCGTCACCAGATACAACGCCTCCGGCAGCAGTTGCAAATTTATCAGCCGGCAGTGCTACCTCAGGTAGTATAACATTGAATTGGACAGCAGTTGGCGACGACGGTACAACGGGAACAGCATCAAGTTATAGTATAAAATACTTAGCGAATATTCCGATAACTGATAGTAATTTTGCCAGTGCGACATCAATAACTGCTCCAACACCAACATTAGCGGGGACACAACAGACAGTAACCGTAAACAGCTTAAATGCAAGTACAGTATATTACTTTGCATTGAAAGTAACCGATGACGCAACATTAACATCATCAATATCCAACATAGTAAATGCACAAACATTAGCATCAGCAGATGTTACTGTTCCCGCACAGATAACGACATTGACAACTAGCGGTGCTACAACGACATCAATGGTACTAACGTGGACCGCGGTAGGTGACGACGGCACAACAGGAACTGCCGCAATATACGACATAAGGTACATGGCAGGTGCTCCGATAACAAGCAGCAACTTTAGTAGTGCGACGCCATATACCACCGGAGTACCATCACCCGCAGTATCAGGCACACAGCAGACAGTAACCGTAAACGGCTTAACGGCAAACACACTTTATTATTTTGCAATGAAGGCAGCAGATGAAGTACCAAACACATCGCTATTTTCCAACGTAGCCAGCGGGCAAACACAAATAGGCGATATAACTGCTCCGGCACAAATAACAACCTTAGCAACCGGTAGTATAACAACTACATCAATAACATTAACATGGACAGCAGTCGGTGACGACAGTGCAACAGGCACAGTAACAAGTTATGAAATAAGATATTCAAACACCCAAATAACAAGCAGTAATTTTACGAGTGCGATACAAGTAAGCGGTCCAATTCCAACGGCAGCAGGGACACAACAGACAGTTACTGTAAATAGCTTAACACCTAACACTCTGTATTACTTTGCAATGAAATCAGCTGATGAAGTACCAAACATTTCTATACTATCCAATATAGCCAGCGGGCAAACACAAACACCGGACACAACTGCACCGGCTGTATTAAATACATTACTTGCTGCAAGTGCAACCCAAACAAGCGTAACATTAACCTGGACTTCAGTCGGCGATGATGGGACAACCGGCACCGCGGCAAGTTACGAACTAAGGTATGCTACATACAGCATATCCAGCAGCAACTTTGCAAATACACTACGATATACCACAAACGTTCCTACGCCTGCGATAGCCGGAACCTTACAAACGGTTACAGTAAATAACTTAAGTGCCGGAATCCAGTACTGGTTTGCGATGAAAGTAGCAGATGAAATCCCGAACACCTCAGGGCTTTCAAATGTAGCAAACATACAAACTCAATCATCAGTAGACACAACCGCTCCGGCACAAATAACGTCATTAGCAGTGAGTACCTACACAGCAACAACAGCAACATTGAGATGGACCGCAGTCGGTGATGACGGGACAACCGGCACCGCAAACAGTTATGACATAAAATATGCTACATATAACATAACTAGCAGCAACTTTACTAATGCAACTTCCTGTATCGGCGAGCCAACACCCACTGTGTCAGGAACTAACCAAATATTTTTAGTAAATGGATTATCAGCCAGCACAATGTATTATTTTGCAATGAAAGTATCTGATGAATATCCTAATTCTTCAGTATTATCTAATGTAGCGAGTGTACAGACAGCGATACCACCGGACACAACCGCGCCGGCAGATATATTAAATTTAGCAGCAAGCAATCCAACATCAGGAAGCGTAAATTTGACATGGACATCAGTCGGTGATGACGGTAATAGCGGGACAGCAGCGGGTTATGACATAAGATATATGGAAGGAGTAGCTATAAGCAGCAGCAATTGGAGTGTAGCAATTCAGGTAACCGGCGAGCCGACACCTAAAGTATCCGGAAATCCAGAAAGTTTTACAGTAAATCAGTTAACATCAAACACGCAATATTACTTTGCTATAAAAGCAGGAGATGAATCATCAAATTGGTCAAGTATATCCAACAGTCCAAACGCCCAGACACTGACGTCAACAGATATAACATCACCTGCAACAATAAACACATTAACAGTAAATAATTCAGCGACCACATCAACATCCATAACTCTGACATGGACATCGGTTGGCGATGACGGCACAACAGGAACTGCAACCGAATATGACATAAGATATTCCAATGAAATAATGACTGATTTAACGCACTGGTTAAGTACGGCGTTGCAGGCAACCGGCGAAACAACACCGAAAATATCCGGCAGTAATGAATCATTTACAGTAAACGGGCTACAATCAGATACTATATATTATTTTCAAATGCGGGTAAGAGATGAAGTAGGAACAAACTGGAGTACGTTATCCAATCAGGTAAGCGGCCAGACTTCAGCGCCATTATTGGATACGACGCCACCGGCATCGATAAACAACTTATTAGCTGTAAATCCGACAATGACAACGGTAACATTAAACTGGACATCAACCGGTGATGATGATAACAGCGGAACATCAAAGATGTATGATATACGATACATGGCAAATATGCCGGTAACGGCAGGTAACTGGGACAGTGCAACACAATGTATAAGTGAACCGACACCACAAATAGCGGGTACTCCGCAGATGTTTGTTGTAAACGGTTTATCGGCGAACACTCAATATTACTTTGCAATTAAAGCAGTAGACCAGGCAAGCAACTGGAGTAATGTCTCAAATCAAACTAGTGCAACAACAGCATCATCAGTAGTATACACTACACCGGTAAGTGAATGGCATCTAGACGAAGGATTGGGAACATATACATTAGACACATCCGTATCCGGTAGCAACAACACAGCCTCAATACCGGCAGGTACGGGAGCGACATGGGTAACACCCGGCAAAGTAGGCAATAGTGCAGTAAATTTTGACGGTACAAATTCATATCTATTGGTAATGGATAATCCGACATTGGCAGTAACAAGCGAACTGACGATAGAAGCATGGGTAAAGAGCGATGTAAACACAGCGGATGGTTCAACACGCCGAATAGTAGAGAAGGGTGTGTATGCATTAGGAGCAAGTAATCAGGATTTGTTTAAAATAATGGTATCGACAGGAGTAGATATAAGCGTAGCCCGTAGTTTGACATATTCCGGATTTACCGCAGGCCTGTGGCATTACTTAGTAGGAACATATGATGCAGACGGCGGCGCGTACAATATGAAATTATATCAAGACGGAATTTTAGTAGCAAGTTCTACGGTATTAGGAAACATAGCTACAAATACATCTAATTTATTTATAGGTGCCAGCGGTACAACCAGCAACCGGTTTGATGGAACAATAGATGAAGTGAAGATATATGACAAGGCATTAAATCAGGAAGAAATAGTGGCACGGTATGGCGGTAGTACTCCCGGTCCGGATATAACATCTCCTGGTACAATTACTTTAACAGCCGGAAATTCACAAGTAACGACAGTAACTCTAACATGGAATGCAGTCGGTGATGACGGCAATACAGGTACAGCAAGTAGTTATGATATACGGTATTTAGCAGGCACTTCGATAACAGACAGCAATTGGACTAGTGCTACGCAATGCACCGGCGAACCTACACCTCAAGCTGCCGGTAACATAGAAACATATACTGTAAGCAATCTAAGTCCCGGCACATTATATTATTTTGCTATAAAAGCGACAGATGACGTTAGCTTAGCAGGCAGCATATCTAATAGTCCCGATGCAACAACGCAGGCATCAACAGGCGATGTAACAGCGCCCGGCACAATAAATACACTAACAACCAGTAACCTTACCCAGACATCGGTAACACTTAACTGGACAGCAGTCGGCGATGACGGCACAACCGGAACAGCAGCCAGTTACGACATAAGGTATCTGGCAAACACATCAATAACCAGCGGTAGTTGGGATAGTGCAACGCAGTGCAGCGGAGAGACAACACCGAAGGCAACAGGCAATGGTGAAAGTTTCACAGTAAATAATTTAGTATCAGGAATAACCTACTATTTTGCAATGAAAATAGGCGATGAAATGTCTAACATGAGCGGGATATCCAATGTGGTGAATGCAACTATATCCGGCACAACAACAGATACAACAGCGCCCTCTGCAGTAAGTACGTTATCGGTAATAAGCGTATCGTCAACATCATTGACTATAAGGTGGACATCAAAGGGCGATGATGCAAATATAGGAACAGCAACAAGTTATGATATACGTTACAAAACAGGTGGGACAATAACCAGCAGTAACTGGGATGGGACAACGCAATGCACTAATGAACCGGCACCAGTTGTAGCGGGTACTATTCAGAACCTGATAATATCCGGACTTAGTTCAAATACAACATATTATATAGGAATGAAAGTAGGTGACGAAATCCCGAATTGGTCAGGACTGTCTAATATAGCGATAGGAACAACAGCGGAGGGGCAGGGCAGCGGAATACCCGCCAGTGTAAGTTATTTAGCAGCGACACCCCTGGACGGCGGCAAACTACAGCTAAACTGGATACCGTCGACATCCAACGATGTAGTAGCATACAATGTGTATATGTCAACAAGCGATACATTTAACTACACAGCGCCTAACTTTATAGTAAGCAGCACAACAACTGCAATGACGATAAGCGGCCTGACAAACAACCAACAGTATAGTTTTGTGGTCAGAGCAGTAGATAATAGTGCTAATGAAGATTCCAACACCTATGTAATAGCTGAAACAGCAGCAACAAGCGTAGATGACACGGTAACCCAATTATTGGTACCTAGAAACGGAATGACGATAAGTGGTAAACGTGTAACCTTATTGGCAGATGCAATAATAGGTGACTTAAGCAACGTAGAAAGCGTAACATTTGAATTTAAGAGAAGTGATGAGACAACCTGGACCAAAATGCCAGTAATAGTAAGCGGGTTAACAAATCCCGATATAACTAGTCCATACTATGTGCAATGGGATGTAAGCAACCTTGATGCCGGGTATCAGTATAATGTAAGGGCAGTAGTAACCGACATAAACGGAATAAAGGAAACTAAGCCCGGATATGTAACGATAATAATAGGTGATGGCGGAGTTAATACGGACTTAGTAGAAGGAATAAACTACAAATACGAGCGAATAGACAATAGGAGAGACAACATAGTCAGGATGGTAGAGCCGGCAACAGGGCAAATTTCTTATGTAAAAATATCTTCCGGAGTACTAGACCAGGTAACCACAAGATTAAAGATAACGATAAATCCTGCTTCGGCACCGACGTTAAACAAGAATCTTGTATTGATAGGGTATGTACATAATATATATATGGATAGCGGACAGAAGACATTTAGTAAAGACCTTGAGATAGCATTGCCGTACAAAGATACGGATAGCGATAACAGAATAGATGATAAAGATATCGGTACTAATAAACTCTATGTATATTCATGCCAAGGCCCAAACAATCCTTGGGTTAAAGAAACAGATGTAACAATAGATAAAACCGACAAGGTAATAATCATAAAAACAAATCATCTATCATATTACGGAATATTTGCATCATTAAGTAGTGATTTAAGTGTATCGCATGTATATCCGAATCCGTACAAACCGAGTCTTGGTCATACGAAGATATTTTTTGCAAATTTAACAAGTCGAGCAAAAGTACAAATATTTGATGTATCGGGCGACTTGGTATATGAAGAAGAAAAAGATACACCTACGGGTGAATTGGGATGGGATGTAAAAAACAGTAAAGGAGAACCAATAGCCAGCGGCGTATATATATATTTGATAACGAACAACTCTGGCCAAACCAAAAAAGGAAAACTAGCAATAATTCGATGATAGTAACGGGTAATGGGTAACGAGTAATTAGTAAAAGGTAAAAAATTCATATATAAAACACCATAATTATTAATTTTTAATTTTACATTTTGTATTTTTAATTGTTGTAAAAATATGTCCCGTTAGAAGAATAGCTTATAATTGTTTTGTGAATTATTAACGAAAAAAACAAGACAATTAGGGAAGCATACTCCGTAAGAAAATATAGATAATATTAAAGTTTAAGTGTAATAAATCTTAAAATATTATTTACAACATTTTCAAGCGGGGTGAAATTCTAACGGGACATTTTTTTGACTTGTTTTATTAATATAATTTTGATAATATTTACATTATCTATCATGGAAGAAAAAAGGCAAGAAGAAAATAATCTTATAGAAAAAGCGAAAAAAGGCGATGTTAGAGCTTTTGAAAAATTGATTTCGGATCATCTTCAGAGTATCTACAATTTATCATATCAATTGATTGGCAACGAGGCTGATGCAAGAGACCTTTCACAGGAAGTAATCATCAAAATTTTTAACTCCATAGGAAATTTTAGAGGAGATTCTTTATTTTCCACCTGGATTTGGAGAATAGTTCATAATACTTTTCTAGATGAATTTAAAAAAAGTTATAAAAAGATTACGTCAGTGACTGATCCGATAGATTCAATGCCATGGTTAGCACAAAATGACGATTCACCTTTAGAAGAAGCTGAAAAAAATGAATTCAGAGAGAAATTTGAAAAAGCATTATTAGAAGTACCTCTTAAATATCGCCTTGTTATTATAATGTATAATTTGCAAGGATTTTCATATAACGAAATAGCTGAAACTGTTAATTGTTCGGTGGCAACTGTAAAATCACGATTGAGTTACGGAAGAAATTTGCTTAGAAAGGTGCTGTTAAAGGCAAAAATCCTTTTTTGAACTTTATCTTAAATTAGTCGTCTAAAAACATAGGAGTATTCTATATATATAGGGGAATTAAAATGAATATATTAAATTATTGGAAATGTAAGAAAATAGAACATCTACTTCCTTTGTATATAGATAAGTCATTGCCGGAAAATAAGATGCGATTTATCGAAGTGCACTTATCTTCCTGTTCTGATTGCTCGCAGAAATTAGCACAATTTCAGAAAATAGATTCAACTTTTAAAGTGATAGAACCGCGTAAGCTGCCGCCCGGATATTTATACGAGCTACATTATAAATTGGTTAAAGCTAACCAAAAAACCAACCAATCTTTTATTGCTAAACTTAAACTATTCGGAGTAATACCTCGATTTAAGTATGCATTTGCCAGTTTTAGTTTTATTTTTTTAGTTTTGATTTCAGTACACTTTATCACTAAAAATAGTGAAAAAAATATTCTTTTAGATGCTACAGCTTTTAATGTCATAAATCTTAATCAAGATGGTGTGATAAGATTTCGTATAAATACAGACAGAGGTATGGAAAATGTTACTTTGAAAATAGAATTACCAAGCGGAATCAGAACTATAAAAAATGGACAAGTAAATATGGAGCAGGGAGAGATAGTATGGCATGGTGATTTAGATAAAGGTGAAAATGAAATAACAATTTCCGTAAAAGGAGTCAGACAGGGAAATTGGGAAGCGAAAGCGGTATTTAGTGAAAGATCAAGTATAAGAAAAATTAAAATACCATTTACAATACTATAAAAGAATAGACATCCTATAAAGAGAGGGATGTCTGATTACATTGATTAAAAGGCAGATTACACAGATTATATTAAAAGATTTTGGTTCTAATCAGTGTAATCGGTGTTAAAAATCTGTGTAATCAGATATAATGTTAATTATATCAGAGAGGGTTTTATGTTTAGGAAAGTTATTTTACTACTTCTAATTTATTTTTGCTTGCACAATTTTAGTTATGCAGTATTGATAGGTGAATGGAAATTCGGCGAAGGTGACGGGGCAACAGCAAGTGATACTTCCGGTAATAATAATACCGGAATTCTTGTTAATAATCCAAAATGGGTAAATGGAAAAGTCGGTAAAGCATTAGAATTTGACGGAACAAATACTTATATTGTTGTGAATGATACGGCAGCATTAATACCGGTAACATCAATCTCATTAGAAGCATGGGTAAATAGCGATATAATAACTGCAGATGAAACTGGATCAACACGCAGAATTATTGAAAAAGGTGCGTATGCATTAGCAGCGAGTAATCAGGCAATATTTAAGATATACGTTACAACAGGAATTGGAATAAGTGTAAGTCAATATTTAACTTATCCTTGGAGCAGCAATGACATCGGTGTTTGGCATCATGTTGCGGGCACATATGATAGCACTACCGGTGAACAAAAATTGTATCAGGATGGGGTTATGGTAGCCAGTCAAACAATAGCCGGGCTAATTGACGAAAGTAGTTCATATTTTCATATCGGTTGGCAAGGTAGTTCATCAGGACGTTTTGACGGAATTATAGATGAAGCTAAAATATATGACAACGCAATAACAGCACAAGAAGTGCTTATACATTACCAGAATGGTAATCCACTGAATGATACAACTGCACCAACTTCTGTTAATAACTTAACTGAGAGTGGGATAACAACTACATCTATAACTTTAGTTTGGACAGCGGTAGGTGATGATAATATGACAGGTACGTCAAGCAGTTATGATATTCGTTATATAGTTGGTGTGCCGATAACCAGCAGTAATTGGTCAAGTGCAACACAGGTAACCGGTGAGCCAACTCCAAAAACACCCGGTGGTATGGAGACAATTACTATAGATGGGTTAACATCTAATACGACGTATTATTTTGCTGTTAAGGTAGGTGATGAAGTTCCAAACTGGTCGGATTTATCTAATATATTGAGTTGTTTGACACTGCAATACATTGATAATCCTCCGTCTGTAGCAATAATAAATCCTACAAATGGTGCAACTATTTCCGGGAGTATAAATTTTTCTGCCGGTGTATCTGATGATAAGGGGATTAAGCGGGTTGATTTTTACGTAGATGGTTCTATTGTAAATTCTTTTACAATTACGGAATCATATAGCTGGCTGTTGGATACAACAAAATATACTAATGGAAGTCATATACTAAAAGCGATTGTTATTGACACAAATAATCAAACAGCAATTAGTGAAGTTACTGTTACAATATCAAATTCAAGTTTGGAAACTACAAGTATCGGTATTTCAGCAGATATCAGTCCTAGGGAAACGGTAATCAATCCGGTTAAAGGCGGAAAATCAAGCATAAAATATACTATAGGCAACAAAGCGGCAAAAGCAGGCGAATATGTGCATGTAACAGTTCAAATATATAATACTCGCGGTGAACTGGTAAAAACATTAGTTGATCAGGATATGGAGGCAGGTAATTATCAATCAGTATGGGATGGCAGGAATTTTGAAAGTGATATTATAGCAAGCGGCGTTTATGTTGCCAGGTTAAAAGCCGGTAATTATACAGCAAGTAAAAAATTAGTAGTTATAAAATAAAGATGTAAATAATATTTGTTAAGAAAAGAGATATTCTATAAGAATATCTTCTTTAGTATTTATAGAAGAATAAATGAGATTATTTATTATTATTTTGTTTTTTACTTTAAAATTAATCTCTTTTATTTATTCTTCAAGTACCAGTACCAGCGGAGCCACATTACTAAAACAATTTGCCGGAAGCCGTGCACCTGCAATGGGTGAAGCATTTACCGCTGTTTCAGATGATATTTATGCCCTTCATTACAATCCAGCAGGACTAGTAAAAATTGAAAAAGAATTCAGTGCTATATATTACAAGGACCAGACAGTGAATTTTAATTATGGTCTTCTTGCTTACGGGCAATCTTTCAATAAGATAGGTGTTTTAGCAGGAAGTTTATTTGTTTATGACAGCGGAAAAATCGAATTTGAAGATGATAGCGGTAATCTGCAAAGTTTCAATATGCAGCGCGATTACCTTTATACATTAGGTTTCGCAAGAAATATAGTTAAGAGTTTATCATTAGGTGTTAATTTACGTTTATATTCATCTACAATAATAGAGCAATATAATGCAAAGGCTTATAGTATGGATATTGGCACACTATGCGATACTCCGGTTAAGGGTTTATCTTTTGGAGTTGTAATGCAAAACATGGGAACTCCTATGAAATATATAGAAGAGAAAGACCCTCTGCCGGCAACTCTGCGTATCGGTACCGCCTATAGATTTCAGCTAAATGATGGTCATAAATTTATAGTTTCTGCGGATATTGTAAAACCAAATGATAGCGATATAAAAAAAAATTTTGGCACAGAATTTTCAATTAAGGATTTGATATATTTAAGAGCAGGCTATAAGATGGGTTATGATTTAGAAAAATATAGTTTTGGCGTAGGAATAAGATTATCTGAATTTCGAATTGATTACGGTGCAATACTGCAAAAATTTTTAATTATTAATCCGATTTCCGTTAGCTGGAAAAAAGATAAAAATCAAGAAAAACCTGCCAAGCTAGAAGAAAAGTCAGAAACAATCTCGCCTGAAGTTCCAAAATAAAAAAGAGTTATAGAATCAATTAAAAATTTTAAAACTTGTACCGTTCTACGGGATACAAAATTAAAAATTGTGGTTTTTTATTTATGAACTTCTAAATACAAATTATTTCTTTAGTTTTGACTTCATTCTGAACCGTAGGTGAAGAATCTCGCCTTTGAATACTTTTCAATGAGATGCTTTCCGCCACCAAACCGTAGGCGGGCAGGCGTTATCACTCAGCATGACTTCAAAAACCCGTTACTCGTTAACTTGAAATTGTGATTTTTGTCACATTTCGATATTTTGCTTGATTTGAAATATCTATAATTATATACTTAAATAGCATGAGGCTGTTAAAAGTTAAGTAATGGACAGATATTTGACATTCAAAAAAGGTAGAAAAGGAGAAACATAGCCGAACCCCAAGGAAGGAAAGGGTTATGGTGAGGGCTGGACAATAAAAAAAGTCAAACGATAAAAATTAAGTCAGAGGCCTCCTTTACGACGAGAAATTAAAAGCAAACAGTTCTTTAAAATTTCAAGCAGTTAATAACGCAAACTTCGGTTGA
>Ga0208246_1001479_pt1 | contig 13044 bp, 14 predicted proteins | sample RifOxyD2_FD_184039 | JGI IMG/M metagenome (GOLD analysis project Ga0208246, IMG submission 184039) | Soil microbial communities from Rifle, Colorado - Rifle Oxygen_injection D2 (SPAdes) | ecosystem: Environmental > Terrestrial > Deep subsurface > Rock core/Sediment | place: Rifle, Colorado... | reverse complement strand
CGCCGCGAACCAAAATGCTTTTAACCGTCCACGATGAATTAGTCTTTGAAGCGCCAAATCAGGAAGTCAGCCGCCTATCCGCATTCATTAAAAAAACCATGGAAAATATTTACCCGCTCAGGGTTCCGGTGATAGTTGAAGTTAAGGCCGGCAAAAACTGGGGAGAGTGTAAATAATTCAATAAACAATGTGGGAGAAAATACAAATTTACAATTTTAAAATAAATCCGGCATTAAGGGCTTGACCGAGGCGGCGCTGAATGAATTTCAAAAATCAAATTTAAACATTAACTTAAAATTAAAAATTCTACCTATGTTCTTAACCCCTCACGCCGCCACCGGAATCTATATCGGCAGTCAAATCCCTAATGCTTGGCTGGCTTTTTTATTTGGCTTTATCTCCCATTTACTGCTTGACTTTATTCCCCACGGCGACGAGAGTCTGGGGGAAAGGTGGAACGGTAAAATCAAGGTATACCACCTGGCGCTGATTTCCGGCCTGGACATGATCGTGGTCGGCCTGCTGACGTATTATTTAATCGCCAACCGGATTGTGCCTTTAACGCCGGCAGTTTTGGCCGGTCTGGCCGGATCAATCTTGCCCGATTACATCTGGGGTCTGCACGAGATCACCAAAGACAAGGTGACCGGCTGGATTTCCAGCAATATCCTGAGCGCCTGCCATCACCTTTTACCCGTCAGGCTGCCCTTAAAAGTAGGGGTGATTATCCAGCTGACAACCCTGCTGATTTTCATGAGGCTTTTGACAATTTGAACCCTTTTAGCTAAACTAGCCAGGTTGATACGTTATATGATTATTTTCCTTTACGGAACGGACAACTACCGCTCCGGCCAAAAACTTGAGGAAATAAAAAAAAAGTTCCAAGCCCAAAATGACCCCGCCGGCCTTAATATTGTGACGTTCGCCGGCGAAGAATTTAACTTGGAAAAGTTTAACAACGCCGCCGCTCAAAGCGGTTTTTTGGTAAAAAAAAGGCTGATTATAACAAAAAACCTGCTCGGTCAAAAACCGGCTAAAGAAAAAACAGAGGCCTTAATGGACCTCCTGGAAAATTTTAAAAAATCAGACAATGTCCTGGTATTTTGGGAAGCGACTATGCCGGATAAAAGATCGGCTCTGTTTAAAAGGTTGAGCCGGGAAAAATTAAGCCAGGAATTTCCGCGGCTGAAATCGGCTCAGCTGACGGCCTGGGTTAAAAAATACGTGGCGGATAATAACGGCCGGATTAACAACGAAGCCGTTAATTTATTAATCGCCTTTGTCGGTGATGATCTTTGGCAAATCAGCAATGAACTGGACAAATTATTGGCCTACAGCCCAAAGTCTATTGCCCCGGAAGACGTCAGGGCGATGGTTAAGGCCAAGCTGGACGAAAATATTTTTGGCCTGGTTGACGCGATCGGCGCCAACAACAAGCCGGCCGCCCTTAAACTCTTAAACGAACAATTGGCCCTGGGCTTAAACGAGATCTACATCCTCACCATGATTGGCAGGCAATTCCGCATCTTAGCCCAGCTGAAGTCGCTCGCCTCCCATAACTTTAGCCAGGCCGAAATCATCAAGCGGACCAAACTGTATCCTTTTGTGGTAAAAAAATTGCTGCCTCTCAGCCAAAAATTCACCCTGGCCAAACTCCAGCAAATTTACGAAAAAATGGCGGAGCTGGATTTAAAATTAAAATCGACTTCTTTGTCCGGTCAAACCCTGCTTGATCTTTTTATTTTGCAAATTTAAAAAGCACGGACGCCTAATGGACCCCGTGATTTTTAAATAAGATTTATTTTAGACCAGCCTTTTTAACCTTGGCGGCTAATCTGGATTTGTGCCGGTTGGCGGTATTCTGTTTTAAAACGTTAACCTTAACCGCTTTATCCACCGCTTTTTGCACCTGAGGCAACAGGGTTTTGACTTTGTCCATTTCTCCGGCCAGCAGAGCTTTATTGGTTTTTTTGATCAGATCTTTAATTAGGTTTTTGCGCCGGCTATTTCTTAAAGCATGGGCGCGTGACTGACGCAATGATTTTTTGGAAGATTTTGTTGTAGGCATATACCTTAATTTTCAATTTTGAATTCTAAATTTTTAATTATATAATACAGGTGCGGGAGATAAAAAGATACTATCATAGTTAAAAGATTAAATCAAGCTTACATATCAGCTTACATATCAAACATATCGAACGTGTTGACGAAACGCCCTAAATAAGCTAAGACCGTAACAAGGCGTTAATTTATCCTTAAATACATATAAAAATGAACCGCATTATCATTACGGATCTGCCTAAGCCCCACGATGAAGTTAAGGGCTGCTGGTATAACGGCTATCCTATCCATAAAGGCTACACCGAAAACAGCCTTAACTACGCCACGGTCTATTCGCACCAAAACCACATTTTACCTGATCTGAAAAGGATTAAAAATGATTTTAAAAATTTTAAAAAGGCTCTGCAGGCGGCCGGCTTTGAGGTTTACACCCTGCCCTTTCCGGAGGAATTAAATCAGGTTGATAACCTGCATCATGACGCTGTCTTTGTCAGGGATTCCGGCTTAATCTTTAAGGATTGCTGGATTAAAGCCAGGTTCAGCGCCACTAACCGGCAGATGGAATCGGAAATCTACGCCCCCATCATCGCCAAAACTTTCAACAAACGGGTAGTGGAATTGCCCGGAGACGCTTATTTGGAATTAGGCGAGGTTTTTTATCTACAAACCAAACAGGGCACTTTTTATTTCGGCGGCCTTTCGCGCTCCAATAAAATCGGCCATGATTTTGCCCAATCGGTTATCCAGGCCGATCACTATTGTCTGCTCCGCTCCCAGGGCTACCACTTAGACACCGTCTTCAGCCCGGTCTTGAGCCAGGCTAACGAAATCATCGCCTTTATTGTCAGAGAAGATCTTTTTTCGCGGGAATGCCTAGAGGCTTTAAAAAGGTTCAACATAGAAATCATCCGCATAGACCCGATTGATTCTTCCGGCGTGGAAGGCAATTTGGGCAATTACGCCGTCAACGCTTTGGTCGGGCCGGGCGTTTTGCTCAATGCCGCCGAATTTTTAACGCCGGGGGTGGAAGCAAAATTAAAATCGCTCAACATTAAACGTTACGTTACTCCCTTAAACGATTTCCGCAACGCCGGCGGCTCATGCCATTGTTTGACTAATGAAATTTACGAATAAACCCGGCACCTGGGCCCCGGACCATGTGGTTCTATTAAAAAATTTTAAAAGGCGCCGGAACAAACCGATAAGCTTATGAAAACTGAATATCTCTCTTACGATGAACAACGGAAAATAGCCGAAGATCTTTATAATCTCACCGACTCCCTTGAGGCCTGTGACCGGCTGGAAAAAGATTACGGCATTCAAATCAGGCCCGGCCGCTCGGTTGAACTGAACAGCTTTGCCAGGGCTTTGGATAAAACCAAGTTTTTAAACGTGGATGTAGAAAAAGCCATCAGCAAACATTCCGGCCGTCCGCTAAGGCTCAGGGACCTTTAAACCGTAAAAGTAAAAACTCCCAACCAATCCGAATCAGATAAGGTTACAAAAGCGGCCTAGAATAAGCTGTCGTCAGGCTCTCCAGATAGGCCGAATTAATGGAGGCTAAGGCTGTTGCCGGCGGCAGGCAAAATTGACGGTAATTATCATGATGTAGCCGGTCCAAGCCGACTGCTTGCTCAACTTTAAAATCGCCGATGGCGGTTCTTTTTAATTCTTCCACAAGGGCACCGGTCCCTAAGCTTTGACCCAGGTCATGGGCCAAAGTTCTGATGTAAGTACCGGCTGAACATTTAACCTGAAGATTGATGATTGGCGATTGATGATAGTCATCTTTCAAGCTTAAATCATAAATCATAATTTCAGAAGCTTTTCTCTCCACCACCTTGCCCAGTCTGGCCAGCTGATATAATTTTTTACCAGCGACTTTTTTGGCCGAATACATCGGTGGCAGTTGCTGCTGCTTACCAATGAACAACGCTAATATTTTTTTAATTTGATCATGGGGAATTTGGATTTTATGGGAAATGGGGAATTTGGATTTGAAAATTTTTCCGGTTCTATCATACGTATCGGACTCTACTCCCAATCTGATTTCCGCTGCATATTCTTTGGGCAATAAATGAAACAAATCAATCATTTTAGTCGCCTGACCCAAAGCGCAAATGAGCAGTCCGGTGGCGAACGGATCCAGAGTGCCGGCGTGGCCGATCTGCCTCAGTCCGGTAATTGACCTGAGCTTGGCCACCACGTCATGCGAAGTCCAATCAACGTCTTTATCAACAAGCAAAAAACCGGCCGAAGCATCAAGCAGGGCTTTTTTAATATTTTTCCCCTTGCAGACGTCTTCATGAAACGGCTCTAATCTTTCTATCTTAAAATTAAGGCTGGAATTTAATTTTAAATCAGACAAGCCGCCGACAAAAGCCTGCTGGTCGTAACCTAAAGCGACAATCTCCGGTTTTTCGGTTCTGATAATTTTATAGGGATCAGCGGCGCCGCCCAAAACTATGGTGACGTTCGGCCATTTATCGTTCAGCAAACTCCGTAAATGGGCCAGTCTTTGGCTCTCCGCATAATAAGGCTGAAAGCCTTTGGTCTTAAAAACATTAATGTCCCTGGCTAAAACTATAACTAAAGAATCGCCCAGGGCGCGGGCCTGCTGGATTAAATTAAGATGTCCCGGATGGATGACATCAAAGGTTCCGGCTATTAATACCTTGACCATATTTAACTAATCTAATTATAGCGGAAACGCGCCAAGAAGACGAAATGGATGCTACGTATCATTAAATATTAAGCCCGCCGATTACCACCCGCCCAAGATTGACAAAATAAACATTTCGGGCTATAATTGAATGTTTACGTAAACAATAACTCAAAACTCAAGGAGATTTCCCGTGAGACGACTCCGACTCATGGTTGTCGCGCTCGTGCTGATGATAAGCACGGCGCTGGCTGACCAGTACCAGCCGCCCCACCAGGCGGTGGTGGACTCGTTAGGTAACCATCTGGTTACCTATGAGTGGGTCAAATTTTCTTTCGATGACCAGTTCCACCACCCCAACGGTGATCTGTACCCCAAAAAATGGGGTGAGACAGTCTGGGTCTTGGCCCAGCCGCGCCAGGCCAACCGCTTCCGCGGCTGGATGACCATCGGCGGTTTTGCCGCCGGTGCGGTTGATGGCTATAACCAGGGATATCTCCAGCACGGCTGGAGAACCTGGGACGAAGTGGAGCGGTTCGCCTGGATAGCCGGCGCCCCGATGTTTTGGGGCTTGGCGCTGGATAGTCAGTATCCAGACGCCTGCCGCTGGACCGGCGGACTCCAGGGCGGGTTGGCCGCTGTTTCCATTATCCGACATTCGGATAATGACGACGGCCAGACAATCGCTTTGGCAGCCGGAGCCGCGGCCGGCTCTTATATTGTGGGCTGGCTGTTGGATAAGTACCGCCACCGGCCGGCCAAGGGCTACCGGTACTATCTCAGGTAGCCTTCATCTCCCCCGTCAAGGCTTAGGCTTTGACGGGGGCGTTTTTTATCTGCCAATTTTTACGAAATATCCGCCCGGCTCGCCATTATGGCAGACGGGTACAATACCCGTTATACAAAATAACCGGTAACGTCTCAGCTATTAAGCCTCAATCTGTAATCTTCATTTTTTAATTTTGAATTTTGGATTTTGCATTTTTAATCTTTTAATCTGATCCCTGAGCCCAGCCGCTTCTTCAAACGCCAGATTCTCCGCCGCCAGCTGCATCTGATTTTCCAAATCGGCAATAAGCCGGCTTAATTCGTCCTGAGGAATTTGCCGATAGTCTTTTAGTCTTTTAGTCTTTAAATCCTTATCTTCCATATTGGATCGCAAATCATCCCTGATGTCTTTTTTTATGGATCGCGGCGTAATGCCATGCCGCCGATTATATTCCGCCTGAATCACCCGTCTTCTGTCCACCTCCGCCATCGCCCGCTTCATGGAACCGGTAATTTTGTCGGCGTACATAATCACTTTGCCGTCCTGATGGCGGGCCGCCCGGCCCATGGTCTGGATTAAAGATGTTTCTGATCTTAAAAAGCCTTCCTTATCGGCATCCAAAATCACCACCAGGGAGACTTCCGGCAAATCCAAGCCTTCCCGCAACAAATTAATGCCGATCAAGACGTCAAATTTGCCTAACCTTAAATCTCTTAAAATATCCAGACGATCCAAAGTCTCTATTTCCGAATGAAGATACTGAACCTTGAGCTTAAGGTCCTGAAGATAGTCAGTCAGTTCTTCCGCCAGGCGCTTTGTCATGGTGGTCACCAGCACCCGGTTTTTTTGTTTTATGGTTTGTTTGATTTCTTTAATTAAATCGTCAAGCTGGCCCCGGCTTTTCCGGACCTCCACCTCGGGATCCAACAAACCGGTCGGCCGGATCACCTGCTGGCTGACCGCCGAATTTGCCTCGTTAATCTTCAGGGTTAAATCATTAAAATCCACCAGCTCCTTGGCCAGCGCCCCGACCCTGACTTTTTTGGTCGCAATCCCGGACAAACGATACTCGTAAGCGGCTGGCGTGGCCGAAACATAAACAGCCTGATTAATGCGGCTGTTAAATTCCTTAAAATTCAAAGGCCGGTTATCAAAGGCCGAAGGCAGCCGAAAGCCGTACTCAATTAAAGTTTGCTTGCGGGAATGGTCGCCGGCGTACATGCCGCCGATCTGCGGCAAAGTCATGTGCGATTCGTCCACAAACATCAGAAAATCCTTGGGGAAATAATCAATCAAGGTGGACGGCGGCTCACCGGCTTGCCGGCCGGTTAAAAACCTGGAATAATTTTCAATCCCGTTGCAATAACCGGTCGCCACCATCATCTCTAAATCAAAATTAGTGCGCTGTTCAAGCCTCTGCGCTTCCAGCAACTGCCCCTGCTTTTTAAAATAGGCGATTCTCTCGGCCAGCTCCCCCTTAACGGCTTTTAGCGACTCCTTAAATCTGGTTGCCGGAGCGACAAAATGCTTGACCGGAAAAATTCCCACGGTTTGCCTGTTGACATTTGAGCTTGAGTTATTTTTTGTTTTTTGCATCCCGGCAATTTGTTTACCGGTCAGCCAGTTGATCCGCGAAATCCTCTCAATTATATCGCCGTAAAACTCCACTCTAACCACTTCGTCAGCCGACTCCACCGGAAAAATTTCCACGATATCGCCTTTGACGGTAAAAGTCCCGCGGCCTAGAGCCGCGTCATTGCGGGTAAACTGAATGGCGGTCAGTTTTTTTAACACTTCGTCAATTTTAATTTTTTGCCCGACTGTCAGCTGAACGTGCATGGCCTGATAATCGGCGGGACTGCCTAAGCCGTAAATGCAGGAAACCGAAGCGACAATGATGACGTCTCTCCTGGTTAACAAAGAATTGGTGGAAGCGTGCCGCAGGCGGTCAATTTCTTCGTTAATTTGCGTTTCCTTTTCTATGTAGGTGTCCGACCGGGGAATGTAAGCTTCCGGCTGGTAGTAATCGTAATAGCTGACAAAATAGTGGACCGCGTTTTCCGGAAAAAATTCCTTGAATTCGCTGGCCAGCTGGGCGGCCAAAGTTTTATTGTGGGAAATAATCAAAGTCGGCTTTTGCGCGGCGGCCATGACGTTGGCCATAGTGAAAGTTTTACCCGAGCCGGTCACGCCCAAAAGCGTCTGGTGCTTTTTACCAGCGTTCAATCCCCTGACCAGCTTATCAATCGCCTGAGGCTGGTCGCCTGTAGGCTTAAAATTAGATTGTAAGTTAAAATTTGGCATAATTAGCCAGCCTGCTCCGAAAATTTGGAACTTACTTCTTTAGGGGGTGGGTTTAAATTATGATTTTAGCTGAAATGATGGCGTAAATTTGAATAACAATAATATCATTATAACCCATTTTATTCAACATCAGCGAATTATTGTCAACGGGAAATAGAAATGTCATACTTGGCGGGAAGTTAAAATGTCTTACTTGGTTGATTTAAGTTGGCAAGAATTTGAGCTCTGCCAGCCAGTCGCCAGGGATGATTTACAGGTGGGATATGCGTTTTGGTAGCCGGTAATATCCAAGGCATTTTGACTGGCAAAATCTGTTTTACCGGACGCTGTGGTAGTAGTTCGTAATTTAGGTATTTTCCTCTAAGGCGGACGCGGACTGGCTGATTAGGTTGTTCCTCGATTATGACCGTGTCTTTTTTACAGACAGTGGCCGGTTGTTCCTTAACTAATTGATACCATTGGTTTTTAAAGGAAAAAGTAAAATCATTCAGGATTGTCCTGGGGGTCTGGCGAGATAATATCCCCGGCAAGCCGTTTACTTCTTTCACGGTCAATTTCTGGTGCAGATTGGTCTTGTTCCTTGGTTCAACTGAAAATTTAGCGTTAAATTTAGGTATGAAGACTTTCTCTAAAAAGATATTCGCTTCATTAATAGTGGAAATGCCAGCTAACCTTAACTCCTTAATCAATCTGTCCTGCAAGGTTTCAAACAATCTTTCCACTCTGCCCTTGGCCTGCGGACTATTGGCTTTAATCAGCTCAATGTGAAGTTCTTTGGCCGCTCTTTCAAATTGAGTTAGGGTGTCGCTATTCTCTTTGGCTAACTTGTGGTTAACGTTGTAAGTGCTGAATTTATCCAAGTAAATTGACCTTGGTTTGCCATTTTTGACGATATATTCCTGCCAGAAGCCAAAAACCGGAAAGACGCCCTCATGCTCGGCAAACCGAGCGGCGACAATCTTGCCAGTGGCGTCATCTATGGCGGCTAAGAGGCATAGCTCGCCCGTGCCCGCCCTGTCCTCCAGCCAATGCTCATAGGAGCCGTCAAACTGGATCATTTCGCCATAATGGGATCTTCGCTCACGCCAAGCGCGATGAACGGAAATCTTCTCTTTGCGCTTAGGTTGCCACAAACCTTCGTTAATCATAATTTGCCTGATGGTTTTGGGATCATGATCCAGGTAATGGTTTTCTCTAAGCTTTTCACTGGCAAAGGTAGGTTTGAAATCAGCATAGCGCTCGTGCAGTAGCATCTTAATCCGTTCCTGCTCTTTGGCTGGCAAGCGATGATTGCTGGTGCGTCCGCGGTTGCCGTGGACCAGGCCTTTAGCTCCACCTTGCTTAACCTTGGCTTTTAGCCGTTTGACCTGCCTAACTGACAAGGTTAAAAGGTGCGATGCTTCAGTGCCGTTAAGATGCTTATCAATCAATTTCTTAATGATTTGAAATCTATCTAATTCTTTAGCAGACATAGTGATTAATGTCATAGCTGGAATGGTTAATGGTTAACCATTCCATTTTACCTTAAGGTATGACATTTCTATTTCCCTCAAGTATGACATTATCACTTCCGTGCGACACATCAGCGAATTATCTGCCATATCCGTTTTCTTTGATTTATCCAGCACCTTGCAGGAGTTCTTTTTACGGGGCCTAATACCCAGCACCAGAGATTGGTACTGGGAATACCCTTTAGAAAAAGTGTTGGATTTATTGAAAAAAAATAGCCCCCGAAATTTCCGAAGAAATCGGGGGCAAAAAATCGTTTAATGGCCGAGCCAGCGCGTGCCAGCTTTAGGAATAAACACTGTTACGCGCCTTTTTGCCTCGACTCTAATGGTCGAGGCACTGCTTCCACCCGGGCGCCACCGATATTGGGCCGTAAAATACTTAGCCAGACCCAACTCGAATATTTCGCCCTTCTTCTCGTAGGTGACCCTGGTACCGGGCTGCCAAAACTCTGTTACCCGGGTGGCCAAACCACCGTCCACCGTAACGGTTACCGATTCCACCCCTTGCCAATTTTTAAAGGCAAGGAAAAGAGTTTCCTCGACTTCTTTTGAGATAGTCGATTCAAAAATGAAAGTCTCCCCTTTCTCTAAGGAGACCGAATCCGGCCAATTATCCCAAGTCTCGGAGACTGAATGGTTTTTAATTACATAGGACTTGCCAATCAACTCGGCAAATCCGGCACCGACACTGACTTCAAGCGTCAATAAAACCAATAATAGGTGTTTCATGCTGCTCTCCTTTTGTTTTGCGACTTTGGTTTTTGAAACGGAACTACCTGAAATGAACAAGATAAAAAATCTTAGCACATATCTTAATAGTTGTCAAGTAGGACGCATTGGGACATCTAAAACCTTACTTTACCTTCTCTCATTGGGTCATTTAAAATGTTACCGTAATTTTACTAATAAATTAAGGTAACAACTATGACTCCTATGAGCAGAAAAGAGTTAATCTCAGCAATTAAGCTTAGATATCTAAAAGCCGGCAAGACGGAGAAAGGAGGGATCTTGGATGAATTTTGCCGGAGCGCCGGTTATGCCAGGAAATACGCCATTTTGCTTTTAGCCGCCAAAACCGACAACAACCGCGTTGCTCAAATCGGCAGGAAACAGCGGCCGGATAAATACTGCTCGGAGATTATGGCTGCGGTTGTTAAAATATGGGAACTGCTTGATTTTCCCTGCGGCCAGCGTCTTCAGCCGATGTTGTCAGTAATATACGAAGTTTTAATCAGGTGTAAAGAAATGACTTTAAATGAAGCGGTAAGAAAAGGGTTGTCGACCATTAGCGCCAAAACCTTGAACAGGCGGCTATCCAGAGAACGCGAGATCAGACGCCTGAACAAAAATCGCGGTTTAACCTGCCGTGGCAATCTTCTTAAATCGTCAATTCCCATCAGGATTACCGACTGGGACACAAACCGGCTCGGTTTCATGGAAATTGACACAGTAGCGCATAACGGCGGCGATCCAGCCGGGCAGTTCATTTTTACTCTTGATTTGACGGAAATTTTCAGTGGCTGGACCGAACAGGAAGCGGTTATGGGCAAAGGCGAAACAGGAGTATTGAAAGCTCTGAAAAACATCAAAAAAGGTTTGCCTTTTAACCTGCTAGGCATAGATGGCGACAATGGCGGCGAGATCATTAATTACCAGATGCTGAAGTATTGCACCGAAGAGAAGCTCATATATACCAGAAGTCGGCCGGACAAAAAAAACGACAACGCTTACATTGAGCAGAAAAACCGTACTCATGTCAGACAGCTAGTCGGCTATGGACGCTATGACACGGAACTGCAGCTGAAACTGCTTAACGAACTGTATCACCAGGAATACCGATTGTTCGCCAACTTCTTCCGGCCGGTGATGAAAATCAAAAGCAAGGAGAAAATCAACAATTCCCTCTGTCGGAAGAGATATGATGTCGCCCAGGCGCCCTATCAAAGATTGTTAAACTGCGAGCAATTACCACAAGAACAAAAAGACGAACTGACTAAGTTGTATTTATCTCTTAATCCAGTACAATTGAAAAAGGCGATTAATGGAAAAATCGCCAAATTAAAAGCCACGCTTAAGTAAGAAATTATATGTCCCAACGGATAGGGCTACGGTAAGGTTTTTAAATGTCTAAATGCGATGCTTGACTGCCTTTAACGCTTACGCCACCGGCTTTGTCCAAAACGCCAACCCGGTGGCTTGACCGCCTTGCGCCGGATAAAATTATTTTTTAAAAATCAAACCGTAATGGCTGGCGCCGGCCGCAAATTCGGACTGCAAGGTGTAGCCGGCGGCCGCGGCCAGTTGTTTAATTTCCTCCGGATCAATCCTCATCTCCGTCGCCGGTCCGATCGCCCCGCCCGCCGGCAGCCAATCAACCACCAAAAGCCGTCCGCCGTCTTTAAGCAGGCGATGGGCTTCCCCAAAAACCTCGTGGCGCTTTTTTATCTGAAACAAAAGATTCACCAGTAAAGCGTAGTCCAGCGAAGCCGCGGGAATTTTAGCCGCGCCCACCACCTCTAGGTTGGACCAAACGGTTTTAATGTTATACAAACCCGCCTGCCGGGCGCGGCCTTCCACGCTGGATAAGACCTCTTTTAAAATGTCCACGGCGTAAACCTGGCCTTTGTCGCCGGCCAACGCCGCCGCCTGCAGGGAAAAAAATCCCATGGACCCGCAACCCAAATCAGCCACTCTGGCGTCCATCGCGATTTTTAAATGATCCCTTAAAATTGTCAGCGGATTTAAAAGCTGGTTGCCGCCCGCGATATTACTCATAATGTTATTATAGCAAATCCGCGCCCGAAATTCTAATCTTGATTATTATTGATCAATCTTTTTAACGGGGCGAAAACTCAAACGATGAATGGCGCACGGTCCGAATTCAGTCAAACACTTTTGATGCCCGGCCGTGCCATAACCTTTATGCCGGTGAAAATTATAGTCGGGATATTTTTTGTGAAAATTGGCCATCAGCCGGTCGCGCCAAACTTTAGCTATAATGGCGGCGAGGCTGATTGATAAAACTTTTTCGTCGCCTTTGATAATTGAGCGCCACGGCAAATGATGGCTAAAGCCGGAAACCTTATCCAACAATAAATAACCGGGCTTAACTCTTAAATTTTTAACCGCCCGTTGCATGACCAAAATATTGGCCCGGCCGAGCCCGATTTGATCAATTTCCTTGACCGCGACCACGCCGACCGACCAGATAATTTTATTTTTTAAAGCCTCAAAAATTTCTTCTCTCTGTTTGGCTGATAATAATTTGGAATCCCTGACCGGCAAATTTTTAATTCCTAACCCATGGCATTTTGCATTTATAATTTTTTGCTGGCGGTCAATCAAAAATCCGGGATTAAAAATTAAAACGGCGCCGGCCACGATCGGTCCGGCCCAGGCTCCCCGACCGACCTCATCAACGCCGACAATGTTTTTATAGCCTTGGCGAATTAATTCTTGCTCTAAATTGTAATCGGGATATTTCATCTAAAAGCCGATTAAATTTTAAAAGGCCGTTTTATCCGGCCCCTTTTCTCATACCTCTCGGAAAAGATGCTGGATTTATTATAACAAAAATTCCACGTGGCCGGCCAGGTTCCACGTGGAACATTTTACCAACATTCAAATAACATGATACAAGCGGCCACTAAGCGGGGTTTGATTAAGCTGACCGGCTCGCCTGTGTCTGGCGCTTTTGTCTTTGACGATCGGCTCCGCAGTCGTCAGCCGGCAGTTTT
>Ga0208246_1001475_pt1 | contig 13071 bp, 12 predicted proteins | sample RifOxyD2_FD_184039 | JGI IMG/M metagenome (GOLD analysis project Ga0208246, IMG submission 184039) | Soil microbial communities from Rifle, Colorado - Rifle Oxygen_injection D2 (SPAdes) | ecosystem: Environmental > Terrestrial > Deep subsurface > Rock core/Sediment | place: Rifle, Colorado... | reverse complement strand
AAGAAAACGGTCTTGGCGATTTGAACATAAAAATTGTTCAGGACGTTGTTGAGAAAATCGCCGAGATGAGTAATGGCGACGCGCGTACGGCGCTTAACATTTTGGATTATGCCGGTTCGCTTGGCAACGAGATAACGCTGGACATCGTGAAACAAGCGTTTCAAAAGTCGCACCTCATGTATGACAAGGACGGCGAGGAGCATTACAATATCATTTCCGCGTTGCACAAATCCATGCGCGGTTCGGACGCGGATGCGTCGTTGTATTGGTTGGCGCGCATGCTTGAGGCCGGTGAAGATCCGCTTTACGTGGCGCGGCGTCTGGTGCGTTTCGCTTCCGAAGATATTGGCCTCGCCAATTCGCGTGCGCTTGAACAGGCCGTGGCGGCGTACAACGCCTGCCACTTCCTCGGTATGCCGGAGTGCAACGTTATCTTGGCGCAAGCTGTTGTTTATATGGCGAAATGTCAGAAGTCAAATGATCTTTACGTCGGATATTTAAAAGTCCAGGCCGATATTGAAGAGCATGGCAATTTGCCCGTACCCATGCACATTCGCAACGCTCCCACGAAGTTGATGAAAGAGATTGGCTATGGAAAAGATTATAAATACAGTCCGGATTTCGGTTATCAAGAAAAGCAAGAGTATTTACCGGACAAGTTGAAGGGGAGAAAGTATTTGAAGCCGGAATAAAAAATCGCTCGAACTCTTGTCGGGCGATTTTGGTTTGGTCAACCAAGAATTTCCAGCCGTTCAAATCGGTTGCACTCGTTGTTGATCAGCTGATCTTTTTCACGCTTTGGACCGCGACCGTTTATTGTCCGTACGTCATGGAGGACAATGATGTTTGCGACCATGGCCTGAACGACAGCCTCCATGGAAAAATGGTCGATGAAGTATACGCGTACGCGCTTGCCGATAACGTGTTTCGGAATTTCGTTTTCCGGTTCAGCGCGTCCGGTATCAAGGGGCAAAAGCCTGACAAAGTCAACGCATCGTGTGTTGATTACCTGATCCTTTTCTTTATGCTTACCGCTGCCGCGACTTGATTCGACATCGGTTAGAAGGAACAAATTCAAATGCCCGTCAACTACCTTGCCTTCGAGTATGAAGCCATCGCTATAAAAAATCTTGACTCGATGTCCGACGATTAATTTGGGTATTTCGTTCATGCGAACCTCCTTATTGAGTAACAAAACAATATTAGCATTAAGGCAGGGGTTTGTCAAACGGGGTGAAGAGTCTTAGATCGGGATTAGTGTGATTAGAGGATTAATATGATTATTCGAAATGGGAGAAGGGAGTATGGAGAGATAATTCAAGCTCCTGACTTCGGTAACATTTTTCAATAAGCTATTGCGACGTTTGTGTTATTGTGTAGAATTTTATATAATAGCCACAGTAAGTTTAACAATTAACTAACCAAACTTATGTTTACGGGAGCGGCTCTTCTTTACCTCGTGATCGCGATCGTGGTAATCGTTGCTTTTTGGTTCGTTGCGGTTTACAACGGCCTCATCAAACTGCGCAACCGCACGGACGAAGCGTTTAGTGACATCGATGTTCAACTGAAGAGACGTTATGATTTGATTCCGAACTTGATGGAAACGGTCAAGGGTTACATGCAGCACGAAGCAGGCACGCTGCAAAAGGTGACGGAAGCGCGCGTGTCCGCCATGAAGGTGCATGACAATGCCAATGCGACTCTCGAAGAAAAAGGCCAAGCGGAAAACATGTTGAGCGGCGCCCTGAAGTCGCTGTTTGCGGTGGCGGAAAGCTATCCGGATCTGAAAGCGTCGGCCAACTTTGCCAAACTTCAGGACGAGCTTAGCGACACGGAAAACAAGATTCAAGCCGCGCGCCGATTTTTCAACGGCAATGTGCGCGATTTCAACACCAAGATTCAAGTTTTTCCGAACAACGTGATCGTGGGCATGCTCGGATTCAAAAAGTACGATTTCTTTTTGGCGGACGAAGCGGAAAAGGCGAATGTGCAAGTTAAATTCTAATAACAGCTCATATGCCGGGTGCTTGGGACAAAATAAAAACCGCTGCCAAAGAGGTCGGCGAGAAGGTGATTGGTCGCGGTCCGGAGGTTAAATATCGGCACGAAGCGCAAGATTATTCGGACAAAAATGGCGTTTCCATCGAGATCGCGCAAAAGACGATCTTGGCCCGATATTTCGACGCGGTTGAACGCAAAGCCGCCGTCACTCGGGCGATTGATTATGATTCGTCGGAATGGCGCGCCGTGGCGGCCGCGGTGAAAGAAACCATGGGAGACAAAGGTATTGATGGACTGAAAAAAACGGCCGATGATCCACGCTACCCTTGCCGTCCGGTGGTTTTGTCTCCGGCGGAATTTAAACGCTCTTATTCCGCGCAAGAGGGTTATTACAAAAGCAAGTATGAAAAGCGCGCGCCTGATTATGCCGTGTTAAAAGACTGCGCCGAGAACGCGGCGATGTTTGCCAATTATAGCAAGGATTTCCGCAGTTTTGTTAGTAGCTTTTCCGGTAACGCGGCCTCACTGGAAGCGCTGTTGGCGCGCAATCCTAAAATGAAAGCGGAGTTTGGCCGACTGTTTCAGTTGAAAGGGTTGGCGGAAAAGCACGAGGATCGCTTCAAGAAGGACATGAATTTCGAAAAGACGTGGAACGCCAGCAAAGTGGAATTGCAAAAATCGGTCAAAGAAATGCTGACGGGCACAGGTAATTATTGCGTTAATGTTGTTAAAGCCTGCCAAATGATGTTTCAGGGAAACTTCGGCGCCGGGCTGATGAAGGGGCTTGGTGAAACGGCCAAGTTTCTTGGTATTGAAACGTGGGGCGCGATTAAGGTCGCTTATCATGGCGGCAAGGTGCTTGGTTCAAAAGTAAAAAACTTTTAATCTATGGATTTTGGAAAAAAACAAGATAATGCGGAGCTCGTCAAGTTGATCAATGATTCGTTTTTGGTATCTGATGAAAAGAAGGCCTTGCTTGAAATTTATTCTCGCGAAGGCGCCAGTGCGGCTTTCTTGCAAAAGTTTGAGTCAGCCTTGGTTGAAAAGTTGCGACAAAAAACAGAAACGGCTATCGGTTTGGACAAGGTCATTGAAACGGAATTCGCGCGAATTACGGATGATTATAATAAGCAACGAGCATCGCTGACGGAAAAATTGCAAAAAGAATTGGCCGATGTCGCCCCGGGGGATGTGACAGCGAAGACAACGCTTTGGGACGCGTATTATGTCAAGGTTGATGAGTTACAAAAGGTTGTCGCCGGCGGCATTCAGGCAGTATCGCAAAAAGTATTGATCGGTATGACGAAATAGTATGTACAAAGACATTACCGCCAACAAGCGCAACTCTGTTTTGTTGGTTTTAATTTTCGTTATCATCATCGCCGCGATCGGTTATATCGTTGGCTTGTTTTATAACGGCAACGCCATCGGTAGCGCCTATCCGTATGGACCGGTGGCTATCGCCATGGTGATTTCGCTCGGATTTACCATGTTTTCATATTTTCAAGGCGACAAAGTCGCTCTGTGGTCGAGCGGCGCGAAGCCGCTTTTGAAAGAGCAGAACGGTTATGTTTATAACATGGTGGAAAATCTTTGCATCACGGCCGGCACGCCGGTGCCAAAGATTTATTTGATTGAAGACGCGGCGATTAACGCCTTTGCCACCGGTCGCAATCCGGAAAAAGCTTCAATCGCGCTGACGCGCGGCGCCGTGGAGAAGTTGGAAAACGAAGAACTGGAAGGCGTAATCGCGCATGAACTTTCCCACGTGAAGAATTTCGATATTCGGTTCATGATGTTGGTCATGGTTTTGGTTGGCACGATTTCCATCATGGCCGACATGTTTTTGCGTTCGCGACTGTTCGGCTTTGGCGGCAGACGAGACAATGATCGAGGCGGCAATCCGATTTTGCTGATAATCGGTTTGGTGTTGATCGTTTTGTCGCCGATCATCGCCGAATTGATCAAGCTGGCCATCTCGCGCAAGCGTGAATTTTTGGCTGATGCGTCCGGCTCCTTGATTACTCGCTATCCGGAAGGATTGGCGCGAGCGCTGGAAAAGATCGCGCTTGAAAATCGGCCGCTGGCCAAAGCTTCGACCGCCACGGCGCACCTGTTCATTGCCAGTCCGTTTTCCGCCAAGGGTTTGAAAAACATGTTCTCAACGCATCCGCCGGTGGAGGAGCGAGTGAAGCGATTGAGGGAAATGGGTCGATGAAATTTTGTGCCATGGCGCGCGTTCTTTGGTGAGGAAATTTTAAATAGAAAGTTGAGGTTAAACAATCTGGGCGAGTCCCGCTACATCGGGGCGAGCCCGGCCGTCCGCCAGGACATAATCCCCATCCCGCGAGCAGTCCTGCCCGCAATGCATACGCATAGCGTTGCAGGCGGGCGAGCGGGAGGGGGAAGGGGGTGGGCGGTTTGCGAAGCGAATTTGCGCATGCGTATGTGTGTAAAAATAAATAGCAAAGACAATCAACAGATTAAAAAATTGAAAAAATTACAACTTAAAAAATACCGCGACGAGTATGGCCGGTTTTGCGTTGAGAATTTTAAGATAATCAATGATGCGGTCGCGGCCGATATCGGATTCGAAGAGGTTTATTTTACTGAATCGTTCGTGAATAAAAATCAGGCGGCCGTTGATAAACTGCTGGCGAACGCTGGCACAGCGCAAACTTTTATCATTGCCGATGATTTGAATAAGTCTTTTTCCGAGTTAACTACGCCGAGCGGGGTGTGCGCCGTTTACGCGAAACAAGAGGGGGCGTTGAATTTTAAAAAGCCGGCCGTTTACTTGAACGGCATCAATGATCCCGGCAACGTGGGTGCGATTTTGCGTACGGCGCTGGCGTTTGATTTTGAAAACGTGATTGTGGACGAGACGTGTGTCGATGTTTACAACGCCAAGACGATTAACGCGGCCAAAGACGCGATTTTTAAGTTGAACATTGTCAATGATTGCGGCGGCGAGCTGTTGAAACGCATGAAAGAGGAAAAAATCAAATTAATCGGCGCGGCCACGCGCGGCGGCGGGTCGTTGAAGCGGCCGAAGAAAAATTTTTGCGTGGTATTTGGCAGTGAGTCGCACGGATTCACACCGGATGTGGAAAAGATGGTGGACGAATTTGTCACGATCAAAACCAGCGGCCAAGTTGAGTCGCTGAACGTGGCGGCCGCGGCGGCGATTATATTGCAGTGTTTGGGTGAAATAAAATGAAAAGACTTTCCGCCAGATTGTGGTTTATGAACTACGGCCGAAAGCCTTTTTCAATATCAATATAGCAGACATCTGTTTTTTGTTAAGATGCTTCGGGATTTATACACAGCTCAAGTTTGCCAAGTCTGATTGAGCGCGCTAAAATTTAATCAACAATTTAATTATCAAGAGCGCGGTTTTCTTCTTGCGAAGAATAGGGAACTAGCCCGATGGCCGCCGACAACCTGTTTCGTTAGCGCGAATCAAGGTGTCACCTCTAGCCCCAAAGGGGGAAAGATAAGCGTGAGCTTTTAATCTTCTCTTTTGGGGAGATTATTTTTTAACACACGAAAGTACGAATCGTACGAATGTACGAATTATCCCGTAAAAGCTTTTATTGATAATTCACACATTCGCCCGCCTGCAGCGCTTTGCGCAGCAATGCGGGCAGGTACCATTCGTAAATTCGTACTAACAAGTTTATGTTGAGAACAGCCGAATCCGTCTCCCCAATGCATCCGGACAAAATTTGCGACCGGATTTCCGACGCGATTCTCGATGCGTGTTTGTCGCAAGACCCATATTCGCGCGTGGCCGCGGAAGCGATGGGCGGGCATGGAATTATTACTGTTACCGGTGAAATCACGTCCGCCGCGATTTTTGACGTGGAAAAGTTGGCCAAGCGCGTGGCGGGAAACCAGTATGAAGTGAAAGTTAATTTGGTTAAACAATCCCAAGACATCGCGCGTGGCGTGGATCCGGGCGGCGCCGGCGATCAGGGCATCATGGTCGGTTACGCAACGAACGAAACCCCGGGTTTGATCCCGCTCGAAGTGGCGTTGTCGCGCGAGATTTGCCGCTTGCTTTTTGACAAGTTCAAAACGGACGGCAAAACGCAAATTACATTGGACGATGATAAAATAAAAGTGGTGGTGGCCAGTTTTCAAAACGCGAGCGCGACGGACTTAAAACGGGAAATAGAATTGTGGTTGCAAAAGTATGGTGCCGGTGCCGATTTACAGATTTTCACTAATCCGGCGGGCGACTGGTCGTGTGGCGGATTTGAAGCGGACACCGGACTCACCGGACGCAAGTTGATTGTTGATAATTACGGACCGAGAATCCCGATCGGCGGCGGCGCGTTTTCCGGAAAAGATCCGAGCAAGGTTGACCGCAGTGCGGCCTATATGGCGCGCAAGGTGGCCGTTGATTATTTGAAAAAATATAATGCCAAAGAGGTTTTTTGTCACTTGGCCTATTCGATCGGCGTAGCCGAGCCGGTGATGGCGGTCGTTGACATTGACGGGCGCAAGGAAAAAGTGGAAGGCTATGATTTATCGCCAAAGGGCATTATCAATTTCCTCGAACTGCGCAAACCGCAGTATGAGCGGACGGCGGAGTTTGGGCATTTTGGCAATGGGTTTAAGTGGGATATGTGAATTAAAACAAAAACTTTTTCCAATTTGGAAAAAGTTTTTGTTTTATTTTAGCCAAAATATTATCGTGGTGGGGGTATTGACAGATTCACGTCTTTTTGCTACTATATTTAGTCATGTTGATGTATTATTGGCATTGTTCTTTAACTAACACAAAAAGGGACTGTCGCCAAATGATTTGGACTTACCCACAATAAACACAACCAAAAAACATGATATAATGCAGTCATGATTAAGCTAAACAAAGCAAAATTATGACAAATCCAGAAGCCGAAAAAACAGACAAAATGTTGTTCAAGTCAGAACAGGAAATTTATGAAGCTATCGTTCCTGCCGACCACCCGTTCCGCCGTCTTGGAAAGATAGTCAACTTTGTTGATTTGGTTGCCCCCTTGTCTGCTTGTTACAGCGATCTCGGTGCCGAAGGCATTCCGCTGGAAACCGGCTTTAAAATGCTACTGGTTCAATTTTGGGAAGATTATTCTGATCGACAAAATGAAAAAGCAGTCAGAGAAAATCTGGCCGTTCGTTGGTTCTGCGGGTTTGGTTTGCTTGACCAAACACCAGATCACAGCTATTTTGGAAAACTTCGAAAACGCATTGGCACACAACGGTTGGCGGATTTATTCAACGCCGTCAACGCCATTCTGGCGAACCACGGATTGTTTGGTAACATGTTCACTTTCATTGATGCATCTTCCATTATTACAAAAACCGCTCTCTGGGAAGAGCGTGACAAAGCGATAAAACTGGGAGAGGAAAAATTTAACAATTCAAACGTAGAAAAATATGCCGCCGACAAAGAGGCAAGATGGGGCGCCAAGAGTAAAAAGAAATTTTGGTTTGGTTACAAGAGACATGCGGCGGTGGATATGCGCCATGGCTTAATCAAAAAGTTAGCTGTTACATCGGCCGATGTTCTTGATTACGAAACCGTAAAAAACATTTGTCCAAAACAAGGGATGGTTTTTATGGATAAACTATTCGATTGCAAAGAGGCGGACAAGTGGGTTGCAGCGAACGGTTGTTTTACGGCCACAATTCGAAAACGAAATAACCGGCGTAAAAACAAAGACCTTGATTGTTGGCGTTCAAGTATTCGAATGCCATTCGAGGGAACCTTTTCCAAACAGAGGAAACGTGCTAAATATCGTGGACGACTGAAAGTCACCTTTCAATGTTTCTTTGAGGCTATCGCTTTTAATCTTAAGAAAGCGCTACGCCACATCTCACAGTCACCAATGAGAGTGCCGGCCTAACAGCCGGCCAAGGGTGAATTGTGTCTTAAAGGAGGAAAAAAGACACATTTCACCACCAAGATAAACAAAAAAAGACAAAGACAAGATGAAAATCTTACGATTTTCACTTTGTCTCTGTCATTTTTCCAAAAAGTGACTTTGGCGACAGTCCCAAAAAGGAGGTGGTCATGAAAAGTTACAAACCGACACAAGTAGAAATCTTGGAGTACAGAGAAAATGAGATGCGGAGGGTCAGGTTTCTGTCGGACGCGGAGGTGGCGGAGCGGCTGAAGCAGGAGAGGCGGGAAAAGATTGGCCTGCCACTTGAGGCATCGCCACTGACGTGGCCGGCCGGATTTACCCTGCCGATGCGATCGAAGCGAGGTCCGTTGTGGCCAAAGAGAGCGGATAACCCGGCAAACGTGGTCGCTCCGGATCAAGACTATCGCTTGCCGGAAGTGGAGTTAACCCCGCCGGATAAGGCGGTGGAGATGCTGGCAAAAAGGTTTGACGGTTTGAACACGGGAAGCGCGTCGGACATCGATCGCGCGTTGAAGTGTGGAGTGTCGCCGGCGGTGAAGGCGTGCATTGCGATGAACATCGATCCGGCCAGACTGGTCGTATTTCCGTGGATCAAGCGGTCGGCGTTAAAAAGGATTGGTCGGCTTAAAACCGAACACCACGGCGCGCTGATCGAGGCGATGGTGTTTTCACGGCTCGAGCAGGTGTACAAGGAGCGGAGCTTGGCCTTTACGAATTATCGAGCCGGAAAGATGGCGACGGACAACTACTTGCAGATGACCGATGACGTAGCCGCGTGGTTGAAGGCGCGAGAAGCAGAAACAGCCTTTGATATTTGTTTCAGCGCGGCGTTGATTGATGCGTTCCACGGATTCGGAGTGGATGCTACACGTCATGAAACGAAGAAGGCAGGGCAACTGGTTGACGGAACGTGCTTTGTTGTTCAGCAGATGTTGCTGACGCAGTCGCAACTTTTCGCGGCGACAAATCATCAGAGATGGAAGATGCCCGGGGATAAGTATGACTACAAGGGTCAGTCCCGTTTCCCGTCCGCCCTGTGTTCACTTGTTTATGTAGGCGCCTGCAGGTCCGGCCACGTTCATGCCGATGCTGCTCATTCAGACTGCGGCTCGGTGGTGCTCCCGTTCGAAGTGTTTTAGACCCTTGGTACTGGGTGATTTGGAACCTTGGTGCGACTTGAGATTGTCCTCTGTCAAGGTTCTTGCGCGAAGCGCAAGAACCTTTTTTATTTTTCCGATTTGTGTTATGTTAAAAACATCGGCTTATGTACCGCAATCCATGGATTGCGGTCGCCGAACAGAAAAGCACTTCTTGTCTTTCCCTTATGGAGGTGTCCCGCCGGATATTTCGTTTTGGTGTGATTGCTCCAAAATAAAATTACAGAAAAGAGTCTTCCGTCGCCGTGAAAAACGTGGCCAAGAAGGACAATTTTCGGTGCAAAAAGATGGGGAAAGACAAATTATAGGAGCCACCGTTTCCCGTCCGCCCTGTATTCAAATGTTAATGAAGACGAATGCAGGTTCGACAACGATAATACCGATAATGCTAATTCAAACTACGGCTCGGTGGTGCTCCCGTCCGAAACGCTTTGTTAAAACGAGCCGATGTGGCTTGTTTTAATTTAGGCGCATGACCTGATCCAACCGCCGAGCATTTTGCCAGCTTCTTGCAGTTTGTTTTGTAAAATCAGATACTTGCTCTCGGGTATGATTTTCAGTTTGTGAAGCAAGCGGATGAATGCTTTTAGCAAGTCAAGGTTTTCACTGGCGGCGTTGATAATCTGGCGTTTATCCGCGCGATTGGCGTATTTTGCCCTGTAAAGCGACTCAAGAATAACGATGATGTAATTCTCGCACCTTGCGCCCAGCATGTGGCGATCCTGTTTGGGAAAAAGTTTGCGGTAGCAATAAAACTGCTTGTAAAAGTCGGTCATTGCGCTTATTAACGGGAGTTCGTCTGTTTGCATATGAAAATTGTTAAAAATATTTGTCAGGAGTTGATTCGAGTGGAAAATGTATTTGCCGCTTGGCGAGAGTTTCGGCGCGGGAAAGGTGGAAAACGCGACGTTTTGTTGTTTGAAAGGAATTTGGAAGACAATTTGTTTGCGCTACGTGATGAATTGGTCGCCGGAACGTATTGTCATGGGGAATATCGGCGATTTTATATCCACGACCCAAAGTTCAGAGTTATCAATAAGGCCGGTGTCCGAGATCGAGTTTTGCATCATTTGATTTTTGCCAAGTTATATGAGGTTTACAATCCTTGTTTTATCAACGAATCGTATTCCTCCCGTGTCGGCAAGGGCACGCACGCCGGCGTGGCGGACTTGGAGAGCGCGCTGAAAACCGTCAGTCGAAATTTCACCAAATGCGTATTTGCGCTCAAGGGCGATGTGAAAAAGTTTTTTGATAGTGTCAATCATGCCATGTTGCTGGAAATTATCGCGAGGAAGATTAAAGATACCGACTTTATGCGTTTGATTGAAAATATCGTCCGCAGTTTCGGTGATAATCGCGGGTTGCCGCTTGGAAACGTTACGTCGCAAATTTTTGCCAATATTTATTTGAATGAGCTTGATCAATTCGTCAAGCGTGGTTTGAGGAGTAAGTATTATTTCCGTTATGCCGATGATTTTGTCATTCTTGGAGAAGGCGAACGTGAATTGTCGGTTTGGCGAGCGGCGATTGATGAGTTTTTACACAATAAGTTGGCATTGCGTCTGCATGGTCGCAAAACGTTCATAGTGAAGCATGGCCGCGGCATAGATTTTTGCGGATACGTGCTACTGCTTCATTGTCGCGCCTTGCGCACGAGAACGAAACAGCGAATGTTTAAAAAATCCGCGAAAAAGTTTGGCGACTTTGTTCGCGGACGAGTTGACGGCCACGGGGTGGCGCAGTCGTTAAGTTCATATTTTGGCGTTTTGCAACATTGCCAAGGTTGGGGGATCGGTAATGAATTGTTGTGCGGCGATCATTGTTGAATATATAAAAACACGTGCGTTTTTTCTTGATTAATCAGCCAGCTGGCGTTGGCTGTTTTTTTTGCTTCCTCGATGATCTTTTTAGCCCCGCTCCAATACTCCGGTACCACGAAATACACTTCATTCACCCCGGCCGTTTTCATCGCTTCTTCGGCGTGAGTACGCAGTGGTTTGTTCAGTGCCATTTTTTCGAAATAAGGATAAATTTTGTTTTTGCCGACCTCGGGAATGGAGTAGTAAAAATTGCCATCGTAATAATGCGCGAAACCGAATTCGCGAATGGCGGCCGCGGCCAGCATTTGATTGCCAAGTACGATGTAGTCGCCACTGGCGTTCTCTTTAATGAAATGAACGGTGTCAATGTCAGTTTGGCTGACGTTGAACGAGTGCGTGTGCGAATAGTTGTCCTTGGTCGGGTAAGTGAAGTAGAAGCATGAGCCAACCAGCATTGTTAACATGACAACGATAAACGTTTTAGCCGTTAAACTCTTCCGCGCGTTGTTGACGGCTTCGTAAAGCAAATAAGCAATGATCGGCAAGGCGAAGTAGCACGCCAATTCACTTAGACGCAGTAAATAATCATCCTTGTTGCTGTCCGTGGCAAATCCGAAGTGCAGAAAGTTTTTTGTGATGAAATAACTGACCACCATGGCGACGGCGGAGCAGGCGGGGATGATGAACGGTTTGAATTGCTTGCGGCGAATCAGCAAGATTAATCCGATTAACGTAAGCGCGGCGAAGATGAATCTCGCGTTGAATCCGTAGGCGTAAAGCGTGTCGAAAAGAAAATTGAATTGGCGGCCGATTTGTTCCGTTGTCGCATTGAGAAACGTTAATTTACTTGGCCATGAGAAGGAAACAGACAGGCCGCTTATCATTGAGTTGGCAATGAATAAAAGCGGTATGCTCGCGCCAAGCATAATGGTGCCGATGGATAGAAGCGGGATTTTGATTTTGAGACACTTAACGCGGTGAGCGGCGATTGTCAGTAGGGTGAAGATAATGATCGGTGCGCCGTAAAGCGGATGAATCGTGAACGCGTAAAAAGACAAAAATAATAAAAACATGCTGGAAATTGTTTTGTTCTGCAATAATAGCGACAGAAATATTATCAGAACACAAAGCAGATTGGTAATGCCTTGCGGCGTGGTGCTGATGAAGAAGGTTAGCGGTAACAGGAAAAGCGCGAATAGCGCGATGACAGTCGAGCGTTTGTCGGTGTCAAAGCGTTTGCGAAGCGCGGTGTAAACGGTGATCGGCGCGGTTAACGCGAACAAAAACGGCAAAAGCGCGCGGTTAACAAAGTCCAGCGATAAACCGAGTAGCTTCACAAGGAAAATAATCATGGTGTATCCGCCGATGTAGTATGGTGTTTTTGGTAGCAGTGTTCCCTTGTCAACGATTTCTCGCATGGCCGCGAAGTGGATGAATGGGTCGTAGCCAAACCCAAGCCTGTAAATAAAAAATCCTAGCCCAGCCAGCAAGAAAGCGTGGATACTGACACAGAAAACGGACAGCTTTTTATTTGTGCCGTGGAAACAGAATGTGATTAGCGCCAGCGTGGCAGCGCCAAACGTTAGCCAAAAATTTTTTGAAACAATCAACCAATGGCTGGCGATGGCGTCCGTTGTCCCGTGTTTGGCTAAATAATAAAAGCAAGCGCCCGCCAAAAGAAAGTAAATTGCGACTAAGCTTTTTGGCGCGATTGATTGGATTGTTTGTTTGCAGTGCGGCCAGTTGAAATGGCACGTCTCGCGGTTGAATTTGTAGGTTAGCAGCTCGATAGCGGTAGCGGTGATGATCAAGCTGCCAAAAACCAGAAGATTGTTGACTTGATACAAATAAAATCCAATCCATAGTATAATGGAGTTGGCCGCGATAAAGCTTAGTCCGCCGAGAACGGTTTGGAAATAGGCGTTGAATTGCGGTAAAATCAGCTTGCCCGTCCTTATTCCTTGCCTGATCAAGAAGATGGCGCCCGCGGTCAAGCCGATCCAGAAGTTTTGAATAAAATAAAAGTTTGATAGAATGAGGGCGAGGATGGCTATAGTGATGGTGATTCGGTGTTTGTGTTGCATATTCGCGTGTAAATACGGGACGCTAAAGCGTTGGAACGAGTCGCAAGTCTCCCGCTGAAGCGGGGTGAAGAGTATGCACTCGGGACAATTG
>Ga0208246_1001473_pt1 | contig 13089 bp, 9 predicted proteins | sample RifOxyD2_FD_184039 | JGI IMG/M metagenome (GOLD analysis project Ga0208246, IMG submission 184039) | Soil microbial communities from Rifle, Colorado - Rifle Oxygen_injection D2 (SPAdes) | ecosystem: Environmental > Terrestrial > Deep subsurface > Rock core/Sediment | place: Rifle, Colorado... | reverse complement strand
ACCACCGACGATTGCGACGGTGCTTCGGGGAACTTCGGGGGCTAAATAGCGACAGCAAGGATTCTAACAACGTCCACCACCCGTGCTCTTGTAGAGCTGCGGGGGGCAGGCGAGTTCCTATCAATCAAGAGCACCACCAAAACTCCGGTTGCTTCGAGTCGAATTCCCCGCTAAAATAAAGCCGCTGTAAACCAAGAATATTTAGCTATGAAAAGGACAGAATTAGCCTTCACTGCAGCCTTAGTACCGTTCGACTTCTTACTGGTACTAGCGGCTGGAATCACGGCCTACAACCTGCGCTTCGGTTGGCTGACTGACTTCCGTCCGGTGGTGCTAACTATATCGTTCAGTGATTACTTACTACTATTGACCGGACTAGCCTCAGTTTTCGTCCTATTTTTCGCCTTTGCAGGACTCTACAACGTCTCTGGCCCCCGCCGTTTACGCATTGAGCTGACACGAATTTTCTTGTCGTCCTCAACAGCGATCATGACCGCTATTGCCCTGATCTTTTTCCGCCGCGAACTATTCGAATCACGTTTCATTGTGCTGGCAGTCTGGTTTTTTGCTGTTCTATTTGTTGGCTGTGGTCGAATTTTCGTCCGTCTACTCCAACGATTACTGCTCAAGTACGGCATTGGCACACATCGAGTAGCTATTATTAACGACGACCGGCGTTCGGCCGACAAATTAGCCGAGACTTTCAGTCGTTTTCCAATCCTCGGCTTCTCGGTGATTAGTCGATTCGATCACTTTGACGGAGCAACCAAGTCGCAACTCGACCGATTAGCCAAATCTGGACAACTAGATGAAATTATCGTCATTGGAGCCGGAACGGATCGCGATGAATTATCACGCATCCTGGCTTTTGCCCGTTCACGTCAATTAGCCTTCAAATACACCGCTGACCTATTAGCAACTCAGGTTCGTGGTGTAGAGATCGGCGATATTGCTGGATTGCCAGTGGTCGAAATCCGAAGTACTAGACTCGACGGCTGGGGTCGCATCTTCAAACGTATTTTCGATATTATTGTTTCGGCTCTACTCATCGTCCTAGTGTCCCCCATCCTAATTATCACAGCCATCGCCATCAAGATCGACTCCAAGGGAACGATCTTCTTCTCGAAATTGCCTGATGGTTCGATAGTTAAACGCATCGGCGAAAATGGACGACCATTCACCTACGTAAAATTCAGGTCAATGAAGCGTGACCAACATTTTCTGCGCTACGATGAATTAGCAGAACTAAACACACGTAAAGACGGACCGTTAGTCAAAATCAAAGATGATCCGCGTGTCACGCGTGTCGGTCGCTTTATTCGTAAATACTCGATCGATGAACTACCTGAACTATTTATGGTACTAAAGGGTGATATGTCGCTCGTTGGTCCACGACCACATCTACCGGAGGAGGTCGAAAAATACAAAGAACATCATCGGCGGGTCTTCACCATCAAACCCGGAATCACCGGCCTAGCACAGGTCTCCGGCCGAAGTGATCTATCATTCGAAGATGAGATCAGACTTGATACCTACTACATCGAAAACTGGTCACCTTGGCTCGACCTATCGATCCTGATCAAGACACCAATTGTGATCCTGACCCGCCAAACAATCGCCTAAGACAGGGTCTTGCTAAGACACAACCAAAAAACCGACCAGAAGCAACGTTGTTCACCATACCCCTGACCGATCTACTTCATGAAAATCGCCCTAGTTCACGACTACCTAATCCAAGACGGTGGTGCCGAACGTGTCTTCAAGACCTTCCACGAAGTCTGGCCTAAGGCACCAATCTTCGCCTTATTGCACGACAAAAAACGCTTTGGAAAGACCTTCCGAGGCGACATTCGGACCTCCTTTCTACAACGAATTCCATTTTCCAGACGTCGCTTTAGATGGCTGATGCCACTCATGCCGGCAGCGACCGAAGGATATGACCTTAATGATTTCGATTTAGTGCTTTCAAGCACATCAGCCTTCGCTAAAGGAGTTATTACTAAACCAGAGACACTACACATCAATTACTGCCACACACCTACTCGCTACCTTTGGTCTGACACTCACACCTACATCAACGAAATCGGATTACCACGTCCGGTTAGATCAATGATGCCACTACTTCTATCAAGTATTCGTTCTTGGGATCGTAATGCCGCCGATCGAGTCGATCGTTTCGTGGCCAACTCCCAAGCAGTACGCCACCGAATCGCCAAATACTACCGACGCGACAGCACAGTCATTCATCCACCGGTTGACACGCACAACTATTCAATCTCTCCACGAGTCGACGACTACTATCTGGCCGGCGGCCGACTGGTGGCTTACAAGAGATTCGATGTTGTAGTCAGAGCATTCAACAAACTCGGCATTCCACTCAAGATCTTCGGTGAAGGACCATCCTTCTCGACGCTACGCCGAATGGCTGGACCAAACATCGAATTCGTCGGCAAAGTCAATGAACGACAAAAGGCGGAACTCTACGCTCGAGCCATCGCTTATCTTCATCCGCAAGACGAGGACTTCGGCATTACTCCGGTCGAATCCATGGCCGCCGGTCGTCCAGTTATTGCCTATCGACGAGGTGGAGCACTAGAAACAGTCATTGAAGGAGTGACCGGCACCTTCTTGGAAGATCAAAGTTGGGAAGAATTAGCTAACTGCGTGATCAGGTTCGAGCCAGAAAAATTCGATTCACAAAAAATTCGCCAACATGCTGAACAGTTTGATACAGACGTCTTTAAAAGACGGATTAAAGACTTCGTTCGCGATGCTTATCAAGAACATCTCAAAAATGAAGAAGGATTTTTGATGCAATCATCCAACCGACTACTAAAAGTCGAGTCAGGGCTGAAAATTACCAATTAAGCATGAGAATCGCGATCGATATCCGGCCACTCCTAGAACCACAGAGGACCGGAGTGCCACTTTATACGCTGCACTTAATACGGCGTCTAATAGAAAGGGGGGCGCATCAATACGCCCTCTTTTGCAATTCTTCAAGATTGCCGTTTCCAGTCGACATTCCATTGTCGGATAACTCGACCACTCATCACTTTTTTCGCCGCTCAAATCGCCTATTGAACCTATCAATCTTCCTAACCGGCCGACCTAAACTAGAAGAGATGGTTGGTGAATTCGACTTAGCCTACCTACCAGATCTGAACTTTCTAGCAACTCATCAACCCTATACACTGACGGTCCACGACTTATCCTTCATTCGACGCCCAGAATTCTTCTCTTGTAAACATCGATTACGCAACCGTCTGACAGGACTACGACGTGTGCTAAATCAGGCGGCACTTGTAATCGCAGCCTCGAATCATACTAAGGAGGACTTAGTTGAGGTATTCAATCTAGATGAAGCCCTTATACAGGTAGTCAATCCTGGTGTAGATACTAATTTTTATCACCCACTTGCCATCGCCGAGACCGCCGACATACGAAAAAAATACGGTCTATCTGAACAGTTCGTTTTATTTCTGGCCACGTTGGAACCACGCAAAAATGTAATCGGAATCATCCAAGCTTTCGATCGAGCCGACACCGGCGAGACTGAACTAGTACTAGCTGGTGGACGAGGCTGGTTGTATAACCAGATCTTCAAAACTGCCAAAATGTCACATAAACGAGACAAAATCAAATTTCTTGGTTACATCGATGAAAATGATAAACCAGCACTTTACTCAGCTGCAACCACCTTTGTTTACCCATCTTTCTACGAAGGTTTCGGCATGCCAGTGCTCGAGGCCCTAGCCTGCGGTACACCGGTCATCGCCAGTAGTACAACCTCCTTACCCGAGGTGGTTGGCGAGGCTGGACTACTAGTTAACCCCGATCGGACTGAAGAGATAACCTGGGCTATCAACACCATCCTAAACGATGCAGAGCTGGAAAGACATCTCCGTCAGGCCGGACCGACCAGAGCCAGCCAATTCACCTGGGACCTCAGTGCTGACCGACTGGAACATGCCTTCGCCGAAATCAAAAAATAGTTCGGACAGACAAAAAAGATCGTCTTACAACGATCTTTTTTACTCTGAAAAATAAACCTTATGACTTTCTCAAAATTAATTCGAGAATTGCATGCGTATGAACGATCGGAGTTGAATCAACTCGCACAAGAGAATTTTTTTGGACGACTTCAAAATTTTTAATCAATCTAAAAATCTCTGCTTCGTCCTGTGCATAGTCAACCCGACCATATTGATCCGCTATCATTGTATTGAAATGAATCAGGAAAAAACCGCCAGGTTGAAGTACGCGATGAGCCTCCTTAAGAGCTCGATGCTTATCCAGATAGTGCACCACATTAATCATGAAAAGAGCTCCAATACTACAATCGACAAAATCAAACTGTTCAGCATCGCCAACCTCGAACCGACAGTTCGGATGTTTTGATCTGGCCATGGCAATCTCCTCTTCAGAGAGATCAATACCCCAGGCTTCAATCCCCCGATGACAAAAGACAGCTGCATCTCGACCGTTCCCACAACCAAGATCAACTAGACGGCCACGAAATCCGTCCGAGAGCAAAAAGTCGGCAAACTTTTGAGCATGAGAAGTGGGATGATTATCCCAATGACGCCCAGAAAGATATTTTCTATAAAGCTCTTCATTCTGCATAACCATACAGGCTTATTTAGGCCGAGTTATGCCCCCATCTAAAGTCAGCATACCTAATTTGGAACCGATGACAAAGTGGCAACAAACTTACATGCTCACATGAATCGAACTCCACTTAAATCCAGACACGTCTTCTGCTATAATATGCATATTGTATTTGGAACCAAAACGACGATTCTAATAGACATCCGGAATTAGCTGAACATGACCATGAAGATCGGCATTGACGCCCGTTTCTACGGCACAATCGGCAAAGGTCTGGGGCGTTACGTCAGTGAGCTAATTACCCACCTCGAACAACTCGACGACCGGAACGAGTACGTGATCTTTCTACGTCGGGAAAACTTCGATGATTATCAGCCGACAACACCGAACTTTCGTAAGGAATTGGCTGAATATCGCTGCTATTCCCTAAATGAACAAATCCTTTTCCCGTTGTTTCTGCGCCGTTTTCATCTGGACCTGATGCACTTTCCTCACTTCAATGTACCAATCCTATACCGCCGGCCATTTATCACGACAGTGCATGATCTGATCCTACTACGTTTTCCGACCGTACGATCCACGACTCTGAACCCACTGATCTACCGACTGAAATTTCTGGCCTACCGCTTAGTCATAGCCAATGCACTTCGACGAGCCAAAACCATTTTGACTGTCTCCAGAACAACCAAAAAAGAAATCGAACAACTTTTCCCGAGAACAAAAAATAAGTCGATTATTGTGACCGATTGCGCCTGCTCTGAAAACTTTGGCAATAATGAGAACAAGAACGAATCGACCGAACGAACATCTGCACCAAAGAAACCTTATACTCTCTACGTCGGCAGCGCCTATCCGCATAAGAATCTGGAACGTCTGGTCAAAGGATTCGATCAATTTCGCCGGCAAGGTCACGAAAACTATAGCCTGGTGCTAGTCGGGGCCAACGACTACTTCTACGAACGACTGCAGAAAGAGATGACTCGCGAACAACTTGGCCTGGGAGTGACATTCTTCGGACGAGCCAGCGACGAAGAGCTGGCCGATCTGTATCGCAACGCATCGTTCTACGTCTTCCCGTCACTATGTGAAGGCTTCGGTATCCCGCCGCTTGAAGCGATGAGCTACGGATTACCGGTCGTCTCTTCAAATCAGTCGTGTCTGCCAGAGACATTGGGTCAAGCTGCTCTCTACTTCGACCCGGAGGACATCGAGTCGATGGTAACAGCCATGTCGCGACTAGCTGATGACGAAGGACTGCGAACTAAACTGATCGAAGCTGGAAGAATCCAATGCACTTGCTACAGCTGGCGTGACACGGCCGCTCGCACATTGGCCATCTACGAACAAAGTCTACAAAAGAACGATGAACGACATCAACAGACAACCTGACGATACCAACACCACAATACCAGAGCTGTTGCGAATGGAAGAAACTCAACGACCCGAAAGGGAGCGTCGTTTTTCGCCATTTGTCATCAACCTAAAACCACCATTGATTGAGGTTCACCCGACTCCCCAACCAAAAAAAACCAAGCTAATCCAAACCAAACGTCGTTTACCAAACAAGTGGCAGATGATGCTTGACGAACGGATCTATTTAAAAGAAATGCGCCACCGATCGGTCTCTATTCGACCTAGGGGTTGGCGCGATCTACCTCCAAAGGAGGCTCTGACACTGATTCATGCTGTAACCATCACCATCCGAAACTTCTTCGAAGGACATCCAATGGCCGAACTGACTGTCTTAGCCCTTCTGCAAACTGTGATGGTACTCATTTATCGATTGACTTTACAGCCATTGATTTCACTACTCCCAACCCCAGTCAAAAATCCAACTATCAAAATATCGCCAGTTGCTGTAACTAAACCAATCAAACCAACAACCAAACTAAAACTACCGACTCTGCCAGTCGTTCATTTACCCAAACCAAATTTAGACAAACTACTACCAGCCAAACTAACCACACCTCGTCTACGACTAGCCCCAGTTTGGGCTTTAGCCTCGCTAGCTTTGGCTGTATTACTACCGCTAGGTATCTATAAATCGTTCGGTTCGTTGAATCTGATCAAGGCCGACACCATGGACCAGGGCCTTCAAGCCATGGAAAGCCTAAAGCTGGCGCAAACCGCTGCTCAAACCAGTGACTTTAACGGAGTTCAGGCTGCCTTCCGTCAAGCTGAAGAACATTTCACTCAAATAAAAAACCGACTTGGTATCTTATCTTCTGTACTAACCGCCGCTGGTTCGATAGTTCCATCGAGTAATATTTCAACGGCTGGACTCATGCTTGTAGTCGGTGATCAACTGACGGCCGGTGGCAAAAAACTAGCCTCAGGGCTTGATGTATTGGAATCTAATGTCTCTCCATCAGAGAAATTACGTGGACTCGAGATACAACTTTCTAGAGCCATGCCTCATTTGATGCGAGCCAACGATGCTGTGGCTCTGATGTCCCCAGAGTCGCTGCCAGTTGAATACCGTGACACGCTCGGTCAGGCCAAATCTGAACTACCACGAATAGTTGGTGGTATGGATCAACTCACTCACATGGCTGGCTTCCTGGCTTTACTGGTCGGATCAGAGCAGCCTCGACGTTACTTAGTAGTTTTCCAAAACGACTCTGAATTACGACCGACGGGTGGATTCATTGGTAGCTTCGCTTTGCTCGATGTTAATCAGGGCAAAGTTACCAATCTCGAAATACCAGGCGGTGGATCGTATGACCTACAAGGATCGCTCACTGAAAAATTGGTCTCCCCTCGCCCGCTGCGACTCATCAACCCACACTGGCAATTCCAGGATGCCAACTGGTCACCTGACTTCCCAACCTCCGCTCAACGTCTGGCCTGGTTTTATGAAAAAAGTGGTGGACCAACTGTTGATGGAGTAATTGCAATCAACGCCAATGTAATGGAACGACTGCTGGCTGTGGTCGGCCCGATCGAAATGCCGAAATATGAAGTTGCTCTTTCTTCTGAAAACTTCATGACTGAAACACAGCGTGAAGTTGAGCTTGACTACAACCGTGAAGAAAATCAACCAAAGCAAATCATTTCCGATCTAGCGCCGATAATTCTCGACCTAGTCATGAACGCTGAACGTGACGACTATCTACCACTAGCTGAGGCAGTAAGTAACTCGCTAGCCGATCGTGAAATTCAGATGTGGTTCAATGATCCGGATATGCAAAATCGTTCAGTCGAACTAGGTTGGTCAGGTGAAATCAGAACTTCCCCTGGTGACTACCTACAACTAGTTCACTCGAACATTGCCGGACAGAAAACCGACTCGGTTATGACCGAACAGATCAGACATGACGCCAAGGTGTTGGCTGATGGGTCGGCTTTGGTCACCCTAACTGTGACTCGAACTCATAATGGCATCAAAGGCGAAACTTTTACTGGCGTACGCAATGTGGACTATTTACGTGTTTACGTACCACTTGGTAGTACGCTCGTCGAAGCGAATGGCTTTGAAAGCCCGGACCCTAAACTCTTCAAATTACCAGATCCTGATTATGTACAGGATCCGACCTTAGCTCGGATCCAAGATAAAGAACTGCTTGACCGTCGTTCTGGAACACGAACAACAACCGAAAATGGCAAAACTGTTTTTGGTAACTGGGTCCAAACTGATCCAGGTCAAACTAGTGAAATTTCCCTTACCTATCAACTTCCTCCAGGTACCGTAGAACTCCAAGGTCCTCAAGGTAGTCTAATCTCCTCGCTTTACACCAAACTGACCAATAGTAGCGAGAGTCGACGACTAAATTATTCCTTACTGATTCAAAAACAATCTGGAGCTGTGCCAGCTGAACTTATCTCTACAGTAGACCTACCGCGCGGCTACTCTACTATTTGGTCTTCTCCCGATCACGAAACTGACGAACGCGGCCGTGAGGTCGCCAGCGCAACACTGACCCATGACCTTTTCTTTGGTGTCATGGGAGAGATGCCGATTCGCTAGCTCATCAACTATGCCAAAAAAGAAGGAGGAAAAAGATCCGAAGTCTAAGACTGCTGGCAAATTTGAAAAGTCTCGTCGAAGTAAATCGACTAAGGCCAGCAAGAAACCGTCCAAAAAGTCTACCGTCAATCCACCAACTAAGCCGACTCCACCTGTATCGGAGTCTGAACTTTTGGTTATTTCCCCACAAGAATCAGTCACCAAAGCTGTCCCAACTACCCCAGTAGCTCCCACGACACCCACGGCTGATTTATCAAAAATTCTACCACCAGAAGTTGCCGAAAAAATGCCAATTATTGATGGTGATGAAATAGAAAAAGAGTTAACTGAAATCTACTTTGATCGAGATTCAGACCAAGAAGGTGATGAGGACATGTCTCACTTTGAGAAGGTTCGCCATTCTACTCCAAAAAAAATCCTGATCGGACTACTAATCTTCACGGCTGTGCTGGCCGCCGCCTCTTGGATCGGATTTTTGTTCTTTGGTAGCTCAAAGTCCGGCTTCACTGGAGATCAAGTAACAATGTCAATCGAAGGACCGACCGAAGTTAAGAGCGGTGCAGAAACCGAATTTGTTATTCGCTACAAGAACTCCTCGGACACTCCATTAGGCACAGCTACCTTAGAATTACGATTACCTGACGGATTCTTTTTAACCTCTTCGGACCCGGAGCTCGAAGACGGTCACACCTACATGATCGGCTCTTTGCCACCTTGGGGACGAGGACAATTAACCTTCACCGGTTCTTTTCTCTCTCCTCTCGATACAGAACATGACATTCAAACAATTTTTACTTATCGACCGGCCAACTTTAGTTCTGAATTCCAAAAAATTACAACAGAAGGAATACTAATCTCCGGATCAGTTATAGAAATCGAAGCGATCGGTCCAGAAAAATCTCTACCTGGTGATCAAGTCGAACTTACTTTTAACTATCGTAATGATTCAAATCGTCAAATTGAAAATATCGCTATTGTCGCATCCTACCCACCAGAATTTATCCCCGAATCGAGTGAGCCAACCGCCTCCGACGATTCATACTCTATTTGGCACCTCGGCACAGTCGAACCGTACGGAACTGGTTCAGTAAAAGTGCCTTCGCCTCCGAAGCACATGGCAACGTAACTGCAACTACAAAGATCGGCTACACCGATGCAACTGAAAATTTCGTAGCACAAGCTGAAGCCTCAGCCACTGTTGAAGTACTGCAAGGTGAATTAGTGGCGGCCATGGTGTTGAACGGACGATCTAATGACCAAGCTGTCCGACTTGGAGATCAACTTCGCTACTCGATCAGCTATCGCAACACCGGTAAAGCTAGTCTTGGCAATATTAAGGTCTCAGTTCAATTAAACTCGTCACCAGAAACCGGACTAATTCTCTGGAATGAGCTGGAAGATGAGTCCAACGGACAATTAAACGATGGTCGTATTACTTGGACATCAAAGCAAATCCCGTCCCTAGCACGAATCGAAGCTGACGAAGAAGGAGTGATTGAATTTTCTGTTCCCCTCTCAGCTGAACCACCTACCGAAACTGGAAACTGGTCACTAACTGGTTGGATTGAAACTGAAGTAAAGTCAGTTGATGGAGATGTGGTCAACAAAACCACTAAGTCACAACCGATCCTAGCAAAGGTACTAAGTGACACAACTATCTCTGCTGCGGCCTGGTTTTACGACGAAGAAGGTGTGCCAGTTGGTTCTGGACTTCTACCCCCCGAGGTTGATCAACCAACCACTTACCGAGCCGTTTGGACTATTACAAATTCTTTTCATGATCTGACCGACCTAAAACTATCAGCTCATTTACCAGACAATGTTAGCTGGACTGGAAGTTCACAAGTTAGTGCCGGTGAGATTAGCTACGACTCAGCCGAACGAAATATTGTTTGGCAACTCAACTGGTTGCCTAAAACAGTTGATCAAGTCGAAATCAGCTTTGACGTAACCATTGTCCCGACTGCCAGTCAACGCGATCGTATCCCGACTTTGGTCGACGCTACAACTCTCGATGCAACCGACAAAGATATCAATGAAGATTTCTCCCTATCACAACCTCCACTTACTACTTCACTTACTGAAGATACTTACGGCGCCGGCAAGGGACGAGTGAAGTAGGGTGGAAATTCGTTTTGGGGAAAACCACCGATTATCCGGTGGTTTTTGATCTAATTTTTCAAAAACTTTTTAACGTTGTGTTCATTCACCTCCTTTGTCGTCCCGGACTTTGAGCTGGACATCTTTCCTTTTGTCGTCCCGGAACCGCGAGTGTAGCGAGCAGTATCCGGGACCCAGGAGCAGAAAGATTGGGATTAGCTTCTGGATCCCGGATAGACCTCGCCTTGCTCGGCCTTCCGGGATGACATATTAAAGCACTGTCGTCCCGGAACTATGAGCGAGCGTAGCGAGTCGAACAGTATCCGGGACCCAGAGGCAAAAAAGATTGGGATTAGCTTCTGGATCCCGGATAGACCTCGCCTTGCTCGGCCTTCCGGGATGACAAGTTAAAACACTGTCGTCCCGGAACTGTGAGCGAGCGTAGCGAGTCGAACAGTATCCGGGACCCAGAAGCAGAAAGATTGGGATTGGCTTCTGGATCCCGGATAGACCTCGCCTTGCTCGGCCTTCCGGGATGACAAGTTAAAACACTGTCGTCCCGGAACTGTGAGCGAGCGTAGCGAGTCGAACAGTATCCGGGACCCAGAAGCAAAAGATTGGGATTGGCTTCTGGATCCCGGATAGACCTCGCCTTGCTCGGCCTTCCGGGATGACAAGTTAAAACATTGTCGTCCCGGAACTGTGAGCGAGCGTAGCGAGTCGAACAGTATCCGGGACCCAGAAGTAAAGAGTAGAAAAATGAAATCCAAAATTTGACCCTAGCTTCTTGATTTATCACTCCTTGTCGGCTACCATCACTCGAGTTAGATGAACAAAATAAGCAGCGCACTCGTAGTTCAACGGATAGAACGTGGGCCTCCGAAGCCCAAGATCAAGGTTCGATTCCTTGCGGGTGCACCATGCAAAAACCCCATAACCGTGGGGTTTTTGCATTTTTGAGCTTAAATCTATCTCACCGAGGGATAACAGCTTAATTTCAATTAAACCTGAAATCACATACGAAAAAGCCACCTTCGCCAAAAATATGACGGGGTTAAAAACTACTTATCGATGTTATTTGTCATAAAACATGACAAATACGAGCAAAAAGAACTCATACTGAATGGATATGTCACTTCAGCCTTGACAAAACTTTAATCCTGTGCTATAGTCCTACGTCAGGCTGAAGCAGCCGACCACCGGAGGCGAAAACCTAAGGTGAATCGGGACTTTGAAAAAGTAACCGCTCTCGACCAAAAAAACGGGAGCGAATTAGATATAAAGGGGAAATACCCCGAAAACGAAAGGGTGCTGGCCTTCCTGTGGGCCCCACTGAAGGGGCAAATGGCCAGGTGAAAGCCCACCTTGTCCGGCATTCCTCTCGAGGAAGCGGACAGAAGGGCCCAGTGGGAGAACGTTGACATATCCCTGTGTCGACCCACGCTCCTCTCATTAGGGAGGAGGCCGCTCCTGCGAGGGAACGGCAAAACAGCGGATAGTTTGAGGAGACCACAGCTAGGGGCCGACGCGAGAGCACGGCCCCGGAGGATTGAGACATGACGATCAACATCGCCATCACCACCCTCAACATCAGCTTCTCGAAGGGCGCGACCGTGCCCTTCGAGAAGCTCCCGCCGAACTCAATCGCCTTGGACGGCTACGTTCAGGGCCCGGCCGTCGACGCGGTCGGCCGCCGATTCTCCTTCGACCACCATGCCGGATGCCTCCGGCTGGTCACGAGGGCAACCTGCGAGCAGGTCCGCGAGGCGATCTGCCTCGGCCTGCCGGTCGACAAGGAGACCGTCGTCTGCGTCAACGACATCGACGCGGACACGGTTCTGTCGGTGTGGCTCCTGGCCAACCCGCTTCGGGCCTGGGAGCCGGAGGTCGAAGACCTCGTCACCCAGATCGGGCGGACCGACGCCCACGGGCCGATATTCGCGGCGCACCCGCTGCACCGCGAGATCACCCCGCCGTGGGGCAAGGACGCTCCGGCCCAATCCCTCGAGATGCTCGAGGAGTTCGTCGGGAAGGTCTCGGCCTTCCTCGCGGGCGAGCTCGAGATCTCCGAGCGCCCTGTGCGTGAGGAGATCTCGAGGGGCTACGGGTGGTCGGCCCGCACCGGGTGGCAACCAGTGGAGTCATCGACCGCGTTCGATGGCTTTTACCGAGCGGGGCTGGTCCTGGGCTTCCTGTATCAGGAGGCCCGCGGCGGCGGTCTGATGTACACCGTCGCCAAGGCGTCGGACCTCGTCGCCGCCCCCATGGGACCGGGTTCGAAGGCTCGGCCGGTCACGGCCGTCGAACAGTTCGAGGACACCATCCTCGGCGAGCTCGGTCGTGCCGAGCAGGCGAAGAACCCCAACCAGGACCTCTCCAGGACCTGGGGTGGAGGAACCTCCATCGGCGGG
>Ga0208246_1001466_pt1 | contig 13136 bp, 9 predicted proteins | sample RifOxyD2_FD_184039 | JGI IMG/M metagenome (GOLD analysis project Ga0208246, IMG submission 184039) | Soil microbial communities from Rifle, Colorado - Rifle Oxygen_injection D2 (SPAdes) | ecosystem: Environmental > Terrestrial > Deep subsurface > Rock core/Sediment | place: Rifle, Colorado... | reverse complement strand
TACGGCACATATATATCCGAACCCGTACAAACCGATACTTGGACACAGTAGGATAACATTCACGAATCTAACGACAAAGACAAAGATAAAGATATTTGACATATCCGGCGAGTTAGTATACAAGGATGAGAAAGATACACCGGCAGGTGAATTAAGTTGGGATGTAAAGAATACTGAAGGTGAGAATATCGCCAGTGGCGTGTATATTTATATGATAACGAACAATGCGGGACAAACGAAAAAAGGAAAACTGGCAATAATAAGATAGGGGGTACAGGATACAGAATGCAGGATACAGTAGTGGCGGGGTCTTTGACGGACTCATCGTCATTCCCGAATTCCTCAATCGGGAATCCATAGAATCTTCTGGATACCCGTCCCCACTTTCGTGAGACAAGTTTTGCACGGGTATGACAGGCAATAATTAGATAGTGGGATTGTGCTTGCCCGCCAACGGTTCCTTGTCCGCCGAAGATGTGTCAGCAATATGGCGAATAGCCATGATTATTGATGACACGTTTATCGAAGGCGGAAGTGGAGGGGTCGGCGATGTTAGTTTGTAGTGGATGGATGAGCGTTTTGTAATTCTGATGACAGACGTATAGAAAAAAGTCATAAAAAAGTGGAATTTTGCTATTTACAAACTAAAAAAAATATATAAAATAGAACATAATGAAAAATGGAAAAAATCACTCAAAAAAGGGTTCGGTTATGTTTGTAGCTATAATCCTTTTCTTTGCTATTCTAATAATTCTTGCTACTGGGGTTCAACGTATTACAACAAGTTTCAAAGAAACCAAATATCAACTTAATGCAATTGCTGAAGCAGAAAATATTGCAAGAGCCGGACTAGTGGATGCTGTAAGCTGGTTTAGAAGACAAAAATCACAACCAGTAGCAAGCGGTTACCCACCAATAAAATATTCTTGGCCAGATGGAGCTTTTGACCCAAAATATAATACCAATCCTTCTAAATGTGATACAATAGATGAAAGTATTGGTATTGTAAAACAATATAAATTAAGTGAGAATAATAATATCTGGGTCAGATACGAAGTCCGACGACAGCAGGAATTAGCAATTTACGATCCAAATGCCGTTCACGATATTACAGCACAACGTATCTTTGATAAACAGAACGGCGAAGGGCTATTATGGTCTATAGTCAGTTTCGGTTACGTTTATAATTATGTAAGTACGGCAACACCTTTTAATATAGCACCGAATAAAATAATTGCAAAAGCTCAGGTTTCAACTGAAATAAGAAGAATGTATGTTAATCCACCTGTAGAAAGTGCATATATTGTAAAAGATGGAGGTACAGCAATTTCCCCTACTGTAATAATAAATATTAATGGTAAAGTGATTGGAGGAAATAATATTGGTTGTGGTCGCGTAGTAGGAGAAATACCATTAATTAAATCTGCTGGTGGCGCATTTCAATTAAAAGATGGTGAGGTCTCAGGTAATCCAAAATTTCAATCAGGATTAGATGATCCAACAGTAAACTATGTACTTGGTGTATCATCATCTGAGTTAAAATTATTATCTGATTATATAGTCAATAATGTAAATGACTTGCCAGATCCTTTACCCGATATGTCATTAATTTTTTTTGAAGGAGATGCTAATTTTAGTTCAACTAAACCGTTACGTTCCAGCGGCATTCTTTTTGTGAACGGTAATCTCAATATTGCAGAAGGATCTAATAGTAATTATAGCGGATTTATTTATGTTTTAAAAAAAGCAATTATCAATCCTCCATGTCTAATTAGTGGTTGTGTAATAGCATATGATGGATTAGTACTTTCTAATCCGTCGCCCTCTGATATAGCTGAAATTGATTATGATAGTTCAATTATTGAAATTATCCGACAACGTATGGGACATTACAGAGAAAACAAGTCATTGTTTCGTGTATTCAAACCAATGCCGGGATTATAAAAGGCAGTGCACAGAATACAGGATACAGGATACGGAATACCCGCCACTAATCCGCCTCCGCTCCGTCAGCCGACGGATTGGCGGATGACGGAGTAGACAGGCAGGATTAAGTAGTGGCAAAAACATTAGAACAAATTCTTAGAAATTATGAAAAACAAAGGGTTTAGTTTAGTTGAAATGTTAATTACTATAGTAATTCTTTCAATCATTATATTGTCAATGACAAGAATTCAATATTTTATGAGCAAGCATACAGTTAGGATAAAAGAAAAAACATTCGCAACTCAAAAAGTGATACAGATGATGGAAGAACTTAGGTCGTTTGTATCTGGTTCAGAAAAGAAACAGATTGATGTTTTAGATGATTATGATGATGGTTCTAAATTCAATCCCATATTATCTACAGATAGAAATATAATAGATGCCTCTGCATCCCCAAGTAATAATATACAAGTAGGGAAGGGGTGGAAATACTTTAGAAAAATTACTGTTTTAAGGATACCGGAAGAACCTTTTACACGTAAAGTATATATTAGAATATATAAAACATCCATAACTAATCCTCTTGCTCCTATTGAGACTTTAGCAGAGACAGTAAGCGTTTTAAAAACAATAGCAACTGAATATACATCTATACAAGTTGTGGATTTATATATAATTGCGATTGAAAATGTGCCAGGATGGTGGTCTTCTATAGCCAGAATGAAACCTATGTTTGAAAGCATAATACAGGATTTGAAAACAAGATGTCCACAACTTGAAATAAGACAACATTGGATAACGCGACTCGCTTATGGAAGGGATTTACAATATCTACCATATATAAATAATACTCTTTACACTAACTCTTCTATTATGAAATATATTTATTTTTATCCAGGATTAATGAAACTATCTGGCGGTGCTGATTATATTTATTATGATGCGGATAAGATTAGAGGAAGGATAAACGTAGACGATTCTATTAAAAATGATGATGTATATGGATATGCTATGTGCGATATGTATAACCATGCAGTCCGATATCCGGAAGAAGAAAAACTATATAATGAAGCTGTAAAATTGGCAAAAGATAACGGTAAAACACCCCCCGAATACAGTTTAAGAATGTTGTTAGAAAAGATGAATTCAGAGTCGGAAAAATTTAAAAATATTATTTTAATAAACCTACACGGGGAACTTATACCTTTTCCGCCAATGCGTAACTATTCAGATGCAGCCAAAGATCCTCAAAACGAAGACAATAAACGAGTAGTAACACATCCCGAAAAATTACGGTATTCTGCCGGTGAAGATGTAAATTTGAGAGTATATTCATATGTAACAAATCCTGATAGCTGGAGTCAAAATGCCGACGTAGACTGGATATCGATTCTTATTAAGGACACACATATTAATAGTTCAAGAATTGATATTGATAAAATTGTCGGAAACAGAAATTCAAACTATGGAAAAGATCCTGCAAATCAATTTGTTGATTATTTTCATTCTTATTCAGGTAGTGATACTCTTATAAGACTTCGTAACTCGCCCTTAAGACACGAAGAACGTGATACGTTCATTCCAGGCCAACAAAAAAAAGGTCTTAATCCGGCGTATCGTTTATACGGCATGGAATATATTCCCTGTCCAGTAGATAATAATAATTTCAATACTGATTTAGATAGTCAGACAAATGTTAAGAACACAGCAAGATGGATAATAAAAATTAAGGGTTTACCGAGCAATTATTATACAATAGAAACAAGAATTGGGGATAATTTAAATACCGGAACACTGACTAATAAGCCGAGCAATCTTTCAAGAACATACGTCTGGATAGGGGTGACACCGCCTGTTACGGAACAATATCAGTTTATTGGCGATCCGCGACACTGTCCCTATTTGGATACCAAGCAAAGTCATTATTATAACTGGTATTATATTCAAATACCCATAACAGGTGATTATAAAAATTTTGATCAAACAATTTCTGGTTGGGGTAATGATAGACATGAAATTGATGTTCCAAGGTTTTTTCAGATGTATCGTCAGGGGTTATTAAACACAACAGCTATCTGGACAACTCTAAATGGTTTTTCATTTTACTATTATGGATTTGGAGGGGAATTTGGAAGTGATCAAGATCCGCTTCCATCAGCAATACCATTTCTAAAGCAACCATGGACTAATGTCAATAGTGAAGATACAAAAAGTGTTTATGTTGATGAGATTTTACCTTATACGCATGGTGTTGGTCCTGTTCTAATAAATAGTCGTATTGTTGCTGAAAGAGACAATCCTATAACATCTAATACTTGGTATGCAAAATACTGGTTAGGAGAATTATATCCTGACTCCGAATACAATCTATGGAAACAAAAAGGTAACTTAAGAACAGGTAATAATAATTTTTTTAGGACATTACACAGTGATTTTTCGGTATTTGATAGAAATAGAGAATCAGTTCGCTTAGCATCAATTGCATGTGCATCGTTTGTAAACGGTTCACCTTTAGGAACTGATGAATATTTTAGACATGAATTCTTTGGTGGCATAGGAAATGCAACAAGTTTAGGACAAACTTTACCAGTTATATTTAATACTCCTATTTTGCAAACAATTGGTGCTTCTCGCCCTTTTACAATTCATTTTTCAGGAAGTAAACCACCAGAGTGGAACGATACTGAATATAAAAATCAAAGGACTATAACTTCAATACCTGTTATTTCCGGAAAACCAAGAGTTTACTATGATTCTAACTATATAGGTTCTTTGATTGATGTTAATTCTTCGGGTTTAGTAAAATTAAACAATAATACTTATAATAAATCTTGTTATTTGATATTCTCCGGGCTAAATATCCAAGCGAATTTTGGGCCAGGACCTCTTGGTAAATATTCTATAACCACGTTGTTAAGAACATTTTTGGATGCAGGACAATTTACCGGTTATGAAAAGATTCCTCAAATACCGTTATTAGATCTAACAAATCCAAACACATATGATGAATTCAACAATCCAGATACAATAAATATCCAATGGAACACTCAATGGAAACGTTGGGATGGTAATAATTATACAGCAGAATATCCCGACGATTATAGCGAATCAACTCCACTTGTTTATGCTATAAAATACTCTAATGATAATGGTAAAACGTGGTATTATTGTGATGATAATAGCATTACTTTTGCAGGTAGAAAGGAAATATTAAAAACTTTACCTATATCTTTTTCTTCATATCCATGGGATGTTTCCGATGCGTCTAAATTTCCGAAAGGTTCGTATATAATTAGAGTTGAATGCTTTAGAAAGGATATTGACCTGCATTATGGCTATGACCAAATCCAAATTTATATCAACAGATAAAAGAAATAAAGTTACTGGACTAACTTTAATAGAAGTAATCATTACGCTGGCAATATTTTCTATAATTGTTGCTGCCGTGTCAGCTGTACTTACATCCACTAAAAAAGGATTTACTTCTTTTGAGGCAGCGAATACATTAAAAAAAGTTAATCAAAACTCGCTTAATAGAATCTACATAAGATTAACCGAATGTAAAAGAATTTTTCCATATATTGCTACTGAGTCCGCACCAAATTTTAATTCATATTTATCAAGGGTAACTCTAACAGGAACCCCAACTGGTTGTCCTGCAATGTTAAATGGCAGTAAGATTCCTGTTATTGAAGAATCATCTTCTATAGCTGAAGGTACAACAAATTTTATAAAAGCAAGTGTAGGAAATCGCCTTTTTTTTGCTAACAGCGATTCTTCTGAAATTTTAAAAAGTATTATAGATAGCATCGGTTTATCCCGAACAATACGAATTGATTTATACAGATTTTATTATTATTATCTAACATCTGATAATCTGAAGTCAATTCGCTCAAAACCAAGTTATCTGCTTATTGAATGGCAAAGCGTTTATTATGCTGACTACAACCAAATAAATAACATTAATGATGCTATATTGAAAAGTAATATAATTAAATCATTATCATTAAAAAATATTAACTACGGATGGAATACTAATGTTTTAGAAACAAATATTAATAATGCATTTTACAAACTACAATCCAACGGAATTATGGCTTTAGATTCTGGACATAAGATAGTTAAAAATCAACATTCTATTCTAACAGAAATGCTAACTGGTTTAATGGGTGGTGGTTATAGATATGGAATATCTTCAAATACCGATTTACCCAAAAAAGTGCCACAATATGCTGACGCTGATTCTTCTGGTAACTTTCCTGGCGGTTTTGAAGTTATAGTAGTAGGGTCTACAAGCGGTAGAAAGGTACTTATACGCAGTGTTTTGGTGGCAGAAGGAACTATGCCGGGAATAATAGGAGACGATCAATTAGTATTGTGCAGTACCCGTGACCTGTGGTAGATAAAAAGGCAAGTTAAAAGTAAAAAGTTAAAGGTTAGAATAAAGACAGGTAAAAGGGAAGAGGTTAGAAGTTAGAAGTTAGAAGTTAGAAGTTAGAAGTTAGAAAACAAGGATTTAAAATTTTAACTTTTAGCTCATAACTTTTAACTTGATTTTTAAATTAGTCGTCGGCGGGTTCTTTTTTTATGGCGGTCATTGTGCATTTACCTTCAAATACCGCACCTTCCTGTATTGAAAGCATTTGTGTTTTAATATCACCGTAAACTTTAGAGGTGGATAATAATTCTAAACTTATTGAGGCATTGACATTCCCTGAAACCTCACCGCCTACTATGATTGACTCGGCCTTCACGTCACCTGTAAGCTTTCCGTTTTCACCTACAATAACACCCTGGGCTTTTAAAATATGTCCATCAACAAGACCATCTATACGAATTGTACCTTCTGTAGACACATCACCTTTTACTTCAGTACCCGCAGATATAATTGTTTCAATTTTACCAATATTTTCTTTTTTTCCAAACATTTTTAACTCCCGTTTTTAGAATTATAGGGTTAATTGCGTTATTAAAAGTGTGCGATAGCGGGGTCGTGCCTGCCCACCTACGATTTAGTGGTGGGGGATTGTGCGATAGAATATGTTGATTTATTAAATAAAAATCCTATCCTATCCCACTAACGCACCATCGCGCAATATCACGATTCTATCAACCCTAAAACTCCGCTATTTTAATATTGCTTCTGTTAAATACTTAGCCGGATTCTGTGCTATGCCGTTTTTCCATATCTCATAATGGAGATGGGGGGCGGTTGCATAACCTGTTGAACCAACATATGCAATAACCTGATTTTTTTTCACTTTTTGTCCTCGTTTTACAATTATAGAAGAACAATGCCCGTAACGAGTCATAAAGCCCCAACCATGATCAATAACTACTAATTTGCCATACCCGGGCTGCCAGTCAGCTAATATTACCTCGCCGTTAGCTGTAGTTTTAATAGGTGTTCCCCTGTCTGCTTCAATATCTATTGCCAAATGAATTTCTCTATTACCTTTGATTGGATGTACACGTGGACCAAACGGACAACTTATAGGTCCATAACAAGGAACAACAGAAGGGGTGGAAGCCCATCTTGATCTTTCGCTTTGTATAAATTTGTTCGTCTCAGCGAAACTTTCTTTAAGTTCATTGGTTTCGGTTTTAAGGGCGGAAAAGTGTTTGTTAAACTCACTGACTGTAATCGTCAGTTTTTTTTCTTGCAGGTATTTCGTTACATTTTCAAGATCTGAAACTGATGGACCACCCGATTGAATAATTTTTTTCTTATCTTTTAATCCTAATAATTTCTTTAGCTCTCTTTCAATTTCTTTTAAATTATCTGCCATTTGTCTTGTTTTAATAATTTCTTGCGTGAAATACTCTGTTTCTTTGACAAGAACCTTATTTTCGGAACTCATCGCCCAATAGTCAATTTGTTTATGTATTATTAAACCAGCCCAAACAACAATTCCGGTAAATATAATTGATAAAGCAATAACAAACCCTTTTGATAAATCAAGAGATATAGGCCTTCTTGTGGAATGCGGCACTATCATTAATGTAAACATTTTAGATTTTTCTTTTTTCATATCATTTGTCCAATAAAAAAGATAAAAAAACAGATTAATCTGTTTTCTATTGCATTAAAAGTATAAAGAATTTTCAGCATTTTGTCAAGGGAAAAATGTTCCGGTAGTGTCAAGTATTAAAAAAAATATTGATTTTTACTGCAAAATTTGATATAGTTATTAAAAATCAGCGTATAGCGTATAGGGGAGAGAGATTGGTGTTTGGTTTTAGTTTTTATTAACCTCTATACCCTATCCCCTAATCCCTGACATATTATGGAAATCTCTAAAACTTACGAACCTAAAGAAATAGAAAAAAAATGGCTTAATTTCTGGGAAGAACAAAACCTTTACCATTCCGAGCCTAATAATAGCAAACCATTTACAATTGTAATACCTCCGCCAAACGTAACCGGCTCGCTACACATGGGACACGCCCTTAATAATTTACTTCAAGATATAATAATCCGTTTCAAAAGGATGAATGGCTTCAATTCCTGCTGGGTTCCAGGCACTGATCATGGTGGAATTGCTACTCAGAATGTGGTTGAAAGAATATTGAAAAAGGCTGGAATATTGAGGGAAAATATAGGGCGTGAGAAATTCCTTGAAGAAATGTGGAAATGGAGGAAAGAGACCGGAGATTCAATCTTAAGTCAATTGAACAAATTGGGCTGTTCTTGTGACTGGGATAAGATAAGCTTTACCATGGATGAGAAACGTTCAAAAGCTGTAAACCATGCTTTTATTAAATTATATGAAAAAGGGCTTATTTATCGCGGAGAACGAATTGTTGACTGGTGTCCCAGATGCGGAACCGCACTAAATGAAAGTGAAGTTGAACAGGAAGACGAAAAAGGAAAGCTCTGGTATATAAAATATCCCATTCAAAATGAAAACGGTAAATTTGTTACTGTTGCAACAACCCGACCGGAAACGATGTTAGGCGACACAGCGATTGCAGTTAATCCAAATGATGAAAGATACAAGAAATTATTAGGTAAAAATGCTGTTTTGCCTCTTGTAAACCGCATAATTCCAATAATTGCCGATGAAATGGTTGACCCTAAATTCGGTACCGGTGCTGTTAAAATAACGCCTGCTCACGATAGAAACGATGCCGAAACCGCAAGAAGACATAATCTTATCTTAATTCATGCAATTGATAAAGAAGCTAAGATTAAAAATTCAATAATTAATGACCTTAATGGACAACCAATAAAAAATTTTGAAGCGAATGATTTAGTAGGCAAAGACCGTTACGAAGCAAGAAAAATACTTATTGAAAAATTAAAAGAAAAAGAGCTTTTAGAAAAGGAAGAAGAATATATTCTGCCAATTACAAGATGCTACAGATGTGCTACTGCCACTGAACCGTTAATTTCAAAACAATGGTTTCTGAAAATGAACGATATGGCAAAACGGGCATTGGAATCTGCAAAAAATGAAGAAACAAAATTTTTCCCGGAAAAATGGCTAAAACCATATCTTTTATGGCTTGAAAACCTAAAAGACTGGTGCATCTCACGGCAAATCTGGTGGGGACATCAAATACCACTATGGTATTGCATGAATTGTGCGGGAGAACATATACTCGGTTTATATCAAGATATGCCTGAAAAGTTTAATATACCTGGAGAAGTTGTTTCGCCGGGAACAATGGGTAGTATAAAATGGATGTTAGAAACATTAAAATTAACTCCTCAGAAAATAAAAGAAAAAGTTAAAGATTATGAAGTGGGAAATATTAATATAAATTCAAAAGGTGTTTTTGCTTCTGAAACACAGCCGGAAAAATGCCCGCATTGTGGAAAATCGGATTTTATTCGTGACCCGGATGTTCTTGATACATGGTTTTCTTCAGCCCTCTGGCCTATGTCCGTTTTTGGCTGGCCTGAAGAAACAAAAGAGCTAAAATATTACTATCCAACTAACGTATTGATTACAGGTCATGAAATACTATATTTATGGGTTGCACGAATGATTATGATGGGACTGGAATTCAGGAACCATGTTCCTTACCATGATGTTTACATACACGGCATTGTCCGCGATTCCAAGGGTAAGAAAATGTCAAAATCGCTTGGCAATGTTATTGACCCACTTGGTATTATGGAAAAATTCGGTACCGATGCATTGCGTTTTGCCCTTGCGTATCAGGGGATTCCCGGACGTGATATGCAGGTTTCGGATGAAAATTTTTTAATGGCAAGAAATTTTGCCAATAAGCTATGGAATGTTTCAAGATTTGTTATGATGAATTTAAATCAACAAGCCGTCATTCTGATCCCGACTTGTCGGGAGAATAATCACGATAGTTTAGAGTTAACCGATAAATGGATTCTTTCGGAACTAAATTTAACTATAAAAAATGTGACCAATGCAATAGAAAGCTATAATCCCGCTGAAGCATCACGGCTCTTGTATGAGTTTATCTGGTCAAAATATTGTGACTGGTACGTAGAATTTTCTAAAACCCGTCTATATGGCAATGACGAAAAAACAAAATCAACCACACAAAATGTTCATATTGAAATCCTTGAGAAAATACTTAAACTATTGCATCCGATAATGCCGTTTATAACCGAAGAAATCTTCCAAAATTTGAGACAACAACCAAAAAGTATCATGATTTCAGATTATCCCAAATACGATGAATCTGAAACCGACAAAACTGCAGATGAAGAAATCCGGGAGGTTATTGAAGTAATTACTGCAATTAGGAATATCCGCTCAGAAATGAATGTTAAACAATCGGATTTAGTAGATATAATAATAAGAATTGGTTCGGATGAATCTGAAAAAACAATCAATGAAAACAAACAATATATAAACTCCTTGGCAAAAGTTAAAGAAATTAAATTTTCAAAAACTTCGGAAAAACCAAAATTATCTGCATCTGCTATAGTAGGAAATTGCGAAATTTTTGTTCTTTTGGAAGGCAAAATTGATTTAGAAAAAGAAAAAATACGGCTTGAATCGCTAATAAATAAAATCATTCAAGAATCAAAAGTTTACGAAAATAAGATTTCCAATAAAAACTTTTTATTAAAGGCAAATTCCCGAAGAAGTTGAGCGGGTAAAACAAAAACTTCAGGAACTTCAAAATAAAAAGAAAAAACTCGAAGAAAACATTAAAACATTGTCCCAATAGGTAGCCCCAGGGGGTACCTCGCTACCGGTTTAAATCTCTCTGAGATTTAAACCAGCGACCCTTCGGGTAAATTTTGGTAGGAGGAAATAATATGAGAAGATTGTCTTTGGTTTTGCAGTTAGTTTTTGTGTCTGTTTTATTTGGTTGTTCAAGTTATTATCTTCAGCCGAAGAAAATAGTTGTACCGAAAAACCTTAAAAAATTTGCTATTCTTGAATTTAAGGATGAACGGACCGAAAAGGAAAAAAATAAGTATCAAAATCCTTCAAAGATAATTCAGGAAAAATTAATTGCAGGTCTGTCAAAAGAAGGCAAGTTGCAAATAGTAGAAAGACAGAATATTGACAAAATCCTTGAAGAGCAAAAACTTCAGGCAACCGGAATAACCGACGTGGCAACAGCAGTTCAAATAGGAAAACTGGCAAATGTGGATGCCATGATTTTTGGAAGCATCACTCAGTACGGCAGAACAATTTATCCTAGAGTAAAATTAAATATAAACCTAAGAATAGTAAATGTTGAAACAGGGACTATTACTTCTTCCATAGAACTTAGAGCAACAAAAAGTAACTGGATTTATCCTTTAGAACTTTTGAATGATGTTGTAGAAAACGGCGTGGATAAACTTGCAAAAAAAATAACTGCAGAGGAAACAAAATGAGAATAGATGATAGAAAATATGATGAAATTAGAAAAATCAAAATTATTAGAAACTACCAGAAATTCGCGGATGCATCCTGCTTAATTCAATGCGGTAATACAAAGGTTTTATGCGCTGCGACCATACAAAACTCTGTTCCTAACCACCTCAAGGACAGCGGTACCGGCTGGGTTTCATCCGAGTATGCTTTCTTACCGAGGGCAGGCACTCAAAGAAATTCCCGTCAGAGATCTATTTCTGCAGGACGAACGCAGGAAATCCAAAGACTAATCGGTAGATCCTTGAGATCCATAGTAGACTTATCTTTACTTGGAGAACGTTCTATATTAATTGACTGTGATGTTATCCAAGCGGACGGTGGTACGAGAACGACATCAATCAACGGTGCATTTATTACTCTTCATGATGCATTGAACAAAATGCGAAACGAAGGATATATTGATAGGATTCCCATTAAAAACTATATCGGCGCCATTTCAGTAGGAATATATAATGGTGAAATACTGTTAGATTTATGTGCCAGTGAAGATAATAAGGCATCCGTTGATATGAATGTTGTTATGACCGATACCGGAAGATTCGTTGAAATTCAAGGTACGGGCGAGGAAGCAACTTTTTCTCAGAAAGACCTTGAAAGAATGCTTAAACTGGCAAAAAAGGGAATATCAGAAATAATTGAAATTCAAAAAAATGTCATTAAAAAATAGTGAAATCATCTTAGCTACTCAAAATAAAGACAAAATCAGAGAAATCAGGAAAATACTTGGATATCATTTTAAAATTGTTACTCTCAAAAATTTCCCGGAAATAATTGAAGACGGCAAAACATTAGAAGAAAATGCAATAAAAAAAGCAAAAACTATCTTTAAGATTACTAAAATAACTTCTATTGCCGATGACAGCGGTCTTGAAGTTGATTTTTTGGATGGCAAACCTGGAGTGTATTCAGCAAGATTTGCAGGTAAGAATTGCAAATATGAAGATAATAACAAAAAACTGCTGAAATTGCTGAAAGATGTTCATTATAAAAAAAGAAAAGCAAAATTCACAACAGTTGTTGCAATTGTTTTTGAAGATGGTTCAATAAAAACCACTTCAGGCTCAGTCTATGGATATATAACAACTGAACCCAAGGGTAATAACGGATTCGGATACGATCCCATTTTTTATTATCCTAAACTTAAAAAAACTTTTGCACAACTAACGACACAACAAAAAAATAAAATAAGCCATAGAGCAATCGCATTTAAAAAAGCAAAAAAACTTTTAGAGGCAGAAATTAGAGATTAGCATACAGGGGAAAAAATTGTAGTTGCCGAGTTTACTCGGCGTTTCTCTAACAACACCAACCGAGATTGGCAACTATAATGTCAATGATTCAACA
>Ga0208246_1001465_pt1 | contig 13136 bp, 14 predicted proteins | sample RifOxyD2_FD_184039 | JGI IMG/M metagenome (GOLD analysis project Ga0208246, IMG submission 184039) | Soil microbial communities from Rifle, Colorado - Rifle Oxygen_injection D2 (SPAdes) | ecosystem: Environmental > Terrestrial > Deep subsurface > Rock core/Sediment | place: Rifle, Colorado... | reverse complement strand
GAATAAATATGTCACTCAAACACGTTAAAAACAAAATAATTTCAACCAAGAAAACTGGCAAGGTGACCAAGGCGATGGAATCTGTCTCGGCGGTCAAAATGCGTAAGAGTCAGATTCGTGCATTCGAAAGTCGTCCATACGTCCATGCTGCGATGCGTATTCTCTCTCGTCTAGCGCAGACCAGTGAGGTGCAACAACACCCGCTGTCCTTGCCGCGTCCGGTTGCTAAAAAATTGGTTATTATTGTCACTAGCGATAAGGGTTTGGCCGGCAGTGTTAACAGCGCTGTTCTAAAACAAGTCGAACAACTACGGGCTGAGGGGGATGTATTTGATGTAGTGGCTATTGGTCGCAAAGCGTTGGAATTTGCGCGCCGTGAAAAATTAGTGGTGATAGCGGATTACACCAACGTCAGCGACAACGTTACTTTGGCTGATGTCTACAAGATGTCGGAGGTGGTCATGCAAGCGTTTACTGGTGGTAATGAGTACGGAAAAGTGGAAATCGTTTATCAAAACTTCATTTCTACTTTTGAACAGTCGCCCACCAAGCGTCAAGTTCTGCCACTTGATCCAGCTGAAGTTCACTACATCATGCGTGGAATTAGACCAAAGCATGGCAAATTTAGTGAAGAAGTTTTGGCTCCCGATGCCATGGTTGATTATGAGATTGAACCAAGTGCCAGCGCGGTGCTCGACGTCCTTATTCCGCAGTTGGTACAGATTTTGATTTTCCATGCCTTGATGGAGAGTAAGGCATCGGAACACTCAGCTCGTATGGTAGCCATGAAAAATGCCACCGACAAGAGCCGGGAGGTCGTCAAGGCCTTGACCTTGGTGTACAACAAGGAACGCCAGGCCGCGATTACGGCGGAGGTGTCTGAAATCACCGGCGGTATGGAAGCACTTAAGAAATGATATGGCACTATCTGCTTTGTTGGACTTCAGTAAAATAATTCTCACCGTACGATGGGTACGGCTCGCATTATTTTCTTCGTCCGCCTCGCATCTAGTACCATCTAATTTCTTAAGACGGTTGTAGCACTTGGTACTAAGCGCTCGATACGAACGTTTAGTACTCAGTGGTACTGAGTCAAACATTACTAATCATTAACAGCTAATTATAAGCAACTAACAACTAACTTATGAAAACAGGTTTATCCAGCTTAAATTTTGGGTAAACTTCTAACATTATTAACTTATGACAACAGAAACAAAATTGGGGATGGGAACTATTACACAAATAGTCGGGCCAATTGTGGACGTACATTTTGTGGACGGAGTGCCATCGCTCCTGAACGCGCTGGTTATTACCAAAGAAGACAAGTCAACGATTACTCTCGAAGTGGCACAACACATTGGCCTTGACCGAGTACGGGCGATTGCGATGCAGGACACTCAGGGACTGGAGCGAGGAATGTCTGTCGCTGATACTGGTACGGCCATTTCTGTGCCAGTGGGAGAGCAATCACTAGGACGACTCTTTAATGTACTCGGTAAGACTCTTGACAGTAAAGGCGAAATTACCACCGCACCTCTACGTGGTATTCACCAGGAAGCCCCAGCTTTTGTCGAGCAATCAACTAGTACAGAAGTGTTTGAAACCGGTATCAAGTCTGTGGATTTGCTCGCCCCTTTCATTAAGGGAGGTAAGGTGGGGCTCTTTGGTGGAGCGGGAGTAGGGAAAACTGTGCTCATTCAGGAACTCATTCATAACGTGGCTTCCGAACACGGTGGCTACTCGGTATTTGCCGGAGTAGGTGAACGAGTGCGTGAAGGAAATGATTTGTACCACGAAATGAAGGAATCAGGCGTGCTCGACAAGACAGCTCTCGTCTTTGGGCAAATGAACGAAGTGCCGGGAGCGCGTGCTCGAGTGGGACTGACTGGTCTCACTATGGCCGAGGCGTTGCGTGACGAAGGAGGCAAGGACGTCTTGTTCTTTATGGACAACGTCTTCCGCTTTACTCAGGCCGGACAAGAAGTATCGTCACTCCTCGGACGTGTATCTTCTGCTGTGGGATACCAACCAACTTTGGCCGAGGAAATGGGTAAGATGCAGGAACGTATCACTTCAACCAAAAAAGGTTCGATTACTTCAGTACAGGCAGTGTACGTACCGGCCGACGACTTGACCGACCCAGCCCCGGCCACTACTTTCTCTCACCTGGACTCTACTGTCGTGCTCTCTCGTCAATTGGCCTCACTCGGTATTTACCCAGCCATTGACCCACTGGAAAGTAATTCATCGGCCCTTGATCCATTCATTGTTGGTGAAGAACACTATCGCGTGGCGCAGGGGGTGAAGTTGGTATTGCAACGCTACAAAGATCTCCAAGACATTATTGCCATTCTCGGTATCGAGGAACTTTCTGAAGACGATAAACAAATCGTCTACCGCGCCCGCAAGATTCAAAAATTTATGAGTCAACCATTCTCAGTGGCAGAAGTATTTACCGGTACACCAGGTAAATATGTCTCACTAGCCGAGACCGTCCGTGGCTTTGGCGAAATTCTTGACGGAAAGCATGACGAGAAGGGCGAGCAGGCATTCTACATGAAGGGGGGTATAGATGAGGTAAAATGAGTAAACGAGGCATAGCCGACTATTACGAATTTTCGCGAGTAAATTTTCATTCCTAGAAAATTTATCCGCGTACCACCAATAACTCTCAATTAATGTATCGTCATTTGACTCCATCTATCAAAGCAACACACAACTCAAACTTCGTCATTGCGAGGGACGAAGCAATCCAGAAGTTTGCAATACTGTGGAAATTGATTGATACACCCCTGGATTGCCACGCCTCGCTCCAATGACGTCCTTTGGTATTATGTAGATAAAAATAGGTGTGAGTGGCTACAAACATTCTATTGCAAACATAAGTAATGCTTGTATAATCAAATTATGTCTACAGCAAAATTAAAAATCATATTTGATAAAGAGGCCGATGGGCGCTTCATCGCTGAAGTGCCTAGTTTGCCTGGCGTGTTGGCGTATGGTGTCACTTTGGCCGAAGCCAGGCGTAAGGTCTCGGCGATTGCACTGCGTACTTTAGCTGATAAAATGGAGCATGGTAGCAATCGTTCGGTAGCTACGCAGTTATTTGTCTATGACAATGTGGCCAGCCGTTAAAGCTAAGAAAGTTTTGCGAGCCCTTGAGTCTACTGGCTGGATAGTGATAAGACAGCGAGGGTCACATCGAATTATGTCCAAAACAGGTTATCCAGATTTTACTTTTGCTTTCCACGATAAAGAAGAGATTGGTCCCAAGATGTTATCCAGAATTGCGAAATATACAGATTTAACCCCAAATGATTTATGAAATTACTAAACTTAACCATCTCTCGCGTTGACGCCCCTGTTTTTGACGGCGGTGTCGTGTCGGTGACGGTACCGGGGAGCGAAGGGGAGATGACACTGATGGCTGACCACATGGCTCTGATTTCCGCTCTTAAACCGGGCGTTATCACCATCAGACAAACTGATGATCTAGATATTGTCCATGAGATTACCAACGGAACCCTCGAAGTCCACGACAACCACGCCACTATTCTTATCTAATTTTTCCCCGCTTCACTCAACCATTAGGTACTAGAAATCACTAGTGGTTGAGTGAAGTAAATTTAAATATAAAGCAAACACCCCCAATCGATTGGGGGTGTTTGCTTTGTTTGGGCTCACGGAGGCAGTGTCAGTTAAAATGTTGAGGGTGGCTTATCCTCCCTCAAAGATAGCGGTGTACAAGTAAAAACTATTTCTTTGGTGGTCCCCATTGCCACTTTGGCTTTTCACCTTTCTTATAAAGCACAACAACAAAAAGTAGGGTGAGTATAATAATTGGCAGAGCGAATACTAGGACATTACTTCCAGAATCAGGATTTCCTGGTATATCTTTTTCTCTGGAGATTACTAGGGTAAGGATGAGTCCGATATACACAAGAATAACGCACCAGCCTTGCCATTTCACTGGCACCCAGCCCCAGCCGTATAGCTTGGCTTTAAACCAATACCCTTGAGGATTATCTTTCAAATAGTTTATATATTCTCTGATCATATTTTTTTAATCGTCACTTTATACGGTTTGCCATCCTTGTAAGTGGTCCATTCTCCGGTTGACTGACTTTTTTTTGAGGAGGGCTAAGTCTCCCTCAAATTTTAAAATTTTATTTATTTCTGACACTGCCGGCAAAAGTGAGTACCGCGGCCGGCGACACGGGTTTTTTCTATGATGGTGCCGCAACGAGAACAAGGTGTGCCTTGTTTACCAAAAACCTTTAGAAAGTTGGAGAAATTTCCTTTATTACCATCAGTGTCAATAAAGTGTTGGAATGTAGTACCTCCGACCTTGATGGACTCGTTCATGACCGCGCCTGAGGCGGTGGCTATTACCACCGCCTCTTTTTTGGTCAGGGTGTCGCATATTCTGGTTGGTAGCACTTTGGCGCGCCACAAGGCCTCATCAACGTAGATGTTACCCAACCCAGCCACAAACTGCTGGTTCAAAAGGGCTGCTTTCACCGGGGTCTTTTTCTTGAGTAGGGCAGTGGTGAACCATTTAGTATCAAACTCTGGATGAATTGGTTCTGGCCCAAATCTACTTTTGGCCACCTCTGCTTCATCTTTGCTAGCAATCTTTAGGTAGCCAAATAATCTCATGTCGTTAAAATAAAGAGTGCCACCACCATCAAACCCAAAGGCCACCCGACTATGTTTGTGGGGGAAGGTGATATTTTCACTATCTTTATCACTGTGTCCGCCTCCAACTATCTGACCCTTTTTATCAATATAGAAAAACTGCCCAGTCATTTTTAAATGGGCCAGCAAAAATAGATCTGGTTTTTTATCAAAACTAAAGATCAATAATTTACCGATTCGGTCTATATATTCAATGGTCTGATTTTTAAGACGTGATTCAAAGGTGGGGTCGTGGGCGACCGTTCGAGTTTTATAGATTTCAATTTTTTTAATCCTTTTTCCAACTATTTTGTGTAGGAGTTGCAGGCGGACTGTCTCTACTTCTGGTAGTTCTGGCATGGGTGCATTATACGCAATATTTATCACTTGCCCAGTTTTTGTGGAGCTGTCAATCAGCCAATTCACGAACTGACGACGTGGATTGCCGCGCTCCGCTCGCCTGTCTGCGCAGGCAGGCAATGACGGACGCGATGACGACTACCGTCTTTGCGAGCGCGCGAAACAATCCACACCTTCCGTCCGTCTTTGCGAGTCACAACGAAGCAATCCACGTCGTCGTCCCTGGATTGCCTGCCTGCCCTGCATGCGCAGGCATGGCAGGCAGGCCACGTCACTCCACTATCGCTCCATTCTTCGCAAAGAAGGACGACGTGGATTGCTTCACTATCGTTCGCAAAGACGACTAAAACTAGAGTTTTAGTCGTCCGGCCAGCGTAGCTGGCCGTCTTTGCGAGTCACAACGAAGCAATCCATGGTTGGTCAGAATAGTTATCTAACATTTAGAACTATTTTACTGTGAATTGGTGCTGTTAACAGTATTAATTTTGGCGGTTTTATGGTTCGCGGTCGCTAATGTGTTTGTAATTAGTGGGTGAGTTTAAACATAATCCAAATTCCGATAATAGCACCAATGGCGTTAAATAAAATTGAAGCAAAGGAAAAATAACTTGCTCCCCAAAGTAGCGGAATGTAACCACCGATGATACCGCCGATTAACATCCCCACCCAAATTGTCCGTTTAGATATTAGCGCCAGCCCTAACCACCGCCTTCAGGCGGTGACTGAACACAAGGTTCCACCGGTGTATTAAAATAATCATAGCTCCAGTGAGGAAGGCACTGAAGCTATGACAACTAAGTATAAACGTCTCTCGCACAGTGTGTGGCTGTGTACGTATCATATTGTATTCTGTCCTAAGTACCGATACAAGGTATTGCAAGGAAAAGCAGAAGTAATCGTACGAAATCAACTGTATAGGCTAAGTGCCCAAAAAGACCACGTACTGATTGAGGAAGTAAACATCCAATCGGATCACGTTCACTTAATCATCTCTATTCCACCAAAGTATGCTGTCTCAGAAATCATGGGATTCCTCAAGGGCAAGATAGCCATCAAGTTATTCCAAGAACAACGAGAACTCACGAAGACATATTGGGGCAAACACCTCTGGAGTCGCGGATACTGTGTATCAACAGTGGGATTAAACGAGGAACAAATTAGGAAATATGTGAAGTGGCAACAAGAACGTGAAGGGAAAGGGTAGTATTATTCACTAATAAGTATGCCTTCTAGGCTGGAGTCATACCACCGCCTCTGGCGGTGGTAGTTGATTTTTATGCCAAAACTGGTACCAATTACTCCCAAAAAGTTGGCCAGTGTACTCCATCGACTTGGTTTTGAAGAACGAGATGCAGAAGGTTCACATGTATTGTTCAGACACCCAGATGGTAGGACGACAATCATTGCCATGAAAACAAAAGAAATTAGTCGCGGTCTCCTGCGAAAAATTTTGCACGATACAGAATTGTCTCGCGAAGAATACGACAAACTCAGAAAATAATCGTATTATCACACCCCGTCTTTGTGTCGCCACCGTCTTTGCCTGCCTGCGCAGACAGGCGAACCCGCCTTTAGTTGCGAGCGAAGCGCGGCAGGTGGCAATCCACGTCAAACCCCAATCCATACCATGCGCAACATTTCCTTGCCTAATTTGGTATTATAGAGTGTATGTTGAAAGATGAAGTCAAACAAAATACTAAAAAAAGGGTTTTAATCGTGATCGGTACTCTGGCAATTGGTGGCGGAGCGGAAAAGGTTGCTGCTACCATAGGGTCAGAATTGACTCGTCGGGGACATGAGGTGCATCTACTCACATTCTACGAAGCAGATCAAAAATATGATTACATTGGCATTTACCATACGCTCGGTGAGGCATTACTGCGTAGCCGGCTATCAAAAGTTGCTCGCATTCCGTTACGCATTTTGGCAATTAGGCGATATGCAAAACAATATAATATAGATGTTGCGGTTTCGTTTCTTGAGGAGGCAAATTTTTATACGCTATTAACCAAACTGTTTCTATATTGGCGTTTGTCGGTTATCGTATCGGTACGGAATAATATTGAAAAAAGAGAGTGGCCATTTAAGCTGGCAACTCGGATTTTATATCCTTTTGCCAAAAAAGTGGTGAGTGTCACTAAGGTGATTGAAGAAATACTAAAGTTAAAATTTAATCTGCGGAACACCACGACAATTTATAACCCGCTTGATTTGGTCAACATAAACAAAATGGCAGGCGAACCATTGCCACTAGAACTGGTGGATATATTCAACCATCATCCACTTTTGATATCAATCGGTCGCCTAATCCAACAAAAAGGGCAATGGCATTTGATTCGGGCGTTTGTGGCTGTACGCCAAGCCCATCCGCAAGCTAGATTAGTTATTTTGGGGGAAGGTGAATATCGTAAGAAATTGGAACAATTGATTATTGATTGCGGTCTTTCTGATTCAGTGTTTCTAATTGGAAAACATGAGAATGTTTACCGTTTTTTAGCAGCCGCTGATATTTTTGTTTTTAGCTCACTGTGGGAGGGAATGCCAAATACTATGCTCGAGGCACTGGCAGTCGGTCTGCCGATTATCTCGCCTGATTGCGTGAGCGGGCCACGTGAGATTATTGCGCCAGAGGTCGAAGTTGATGGCCATATCGGTTATCCGTATGTTACCGAATCCGGCGTTCTCACTCAACCGTTAGAGAATGATATAATTTGGTCTACTACCGAACCATTGACAGCTGGTGAATTAGTATTAAGTCAGGCCATTAAAGACAGTCTATTAACGCTTGGTTCACATCATGCTAAAAATGACGATAAACTAATTCCGTTTTCTCTTGCGACCGTGACAGATCAGTGGGAAAAGTTGGTGTTGGGCAGTAAATAATTTTATGAAAAAACTCACCACTAAAGTATTTTTTAATTTGCGTAAAAGCAGTCGCGATCGCATGTGGGATACAGCTAGAGAAGCTAGGGCTGTTTGCGAACCTTTAACACCACCAATTGCTCAGCACACATCTTTAGCGCGTAATCAGTCTTATAAAACCCTTAAACACAAAGTGCGTAGTGTGTTACAACGATGGGTAAGAAAGTTACCGATGATTAATCAGCAAGAGGTATCAGGAAGTACTGACGCTGAACTACTATATATGTGGGGGGCCTTTCCAAAAAAGAGTAACAAGCCTTTTGTGGTCGAATTAGACAATCCTTATGTACTCACGTACTACCACCAAGGTTATTTTTCTTTACGTCTAAATACTCTCAAACGTCGACTACGAAAAGCTAGATTCATGACCTTTCTATCAGCCACTGCACGTAATCATGTTTTGGAATTGCTCGGACAAGAATTTGCTAACAAATCAAAAGTTATTCCACCATACATGGCGCGAAATTATAGAGCCAACAAGCGACCGGATGACGGCAAGATAAGATTCTTGTTTATTGGTTTTGGCTTTCGTCGTAAGGGAGGACCAGAACTATTAAAAGCGTTTAGTTCGCTATCAGCGATAAATGCTGAACTCACGGTAGTGTCTGATGTACCTGAAGAAGTGAAACAGGAGTACAAAAATGACACTCGCATCAAGTTTTTTCCACCGCAACCTAGGGCAAAACTTTTTACAGATTTTTATTCCACCCACGATATTTTCGTCTTTCCGTCATTACTTGAAACTTTTGGGGTAGTAATATTAGAAGCTCTGTCTTTTGGTATGGGCATTATAACTACCGATGTTTATGCAACACCAGAGCTGGTTAATGATAAGAAAAACGGCATTTTGCTTCCGCATCCATTTCTCACACATATCAATCTTAATGCCGTACCAACTATAGATTGCGTGACCACTCCTCGTGGAGATTTTACAGAACAATATCTAAGCGTGCCGTTATACGAATCGCATGTCCAAAGTCTTAAAACTGCTTTTGATTCAGCAGTGACCAATAAAACAGAGTGGCAAAATGCGAGCGTTCAATTGTTTGAAAAAGATTACGCTCCAGAACGGTGGCGAGATAGACTAGGGCAACTATTCATTCTTGATGATAGTAATATTAGGGAAGCATAAGCTAAAAATATATGTGCGGTATTATCGGAGTATGGGATAAAAATAAATCAACAACAGAGGTTGATGTTGTAAATATGGCTCTTTCTATACGCCACCGCGGTCATGATGATAATGGAACATATGTAGATGACGATGCTGGTATTTTGCTCGCACATCAGCGTCTGTCCTTGATTGATTTATCTTCAGCCGGTCACCAGCCGATGATCATGGATCATAAAATAATTGTCTATAATGGCGAGATTTACAACTTTACGATTATCCGTGATGAGTTAAAAGCAAAGGGAATTTCGTTTATAAGCAACTCTGATACCGAGGTACTCTTACGCGCTTGGCAGGTATGGGGGCCGTCTTCGCTCCAAAAATTTAGAGGGATGTTTGCCTTTGCTATTTGGGATAAGAGTAAACAAGAGCTAACTCTTTGCCGAGATCGGGTGGGAGTCAAACCTTTATATCTGTATCAAAAGGATGACTTGCTTATTTTTGCTTCTGAGATAAAAGCAATTTTAGCTCATCCTAAAGTAAAACGTGAATTAGACCATGAAGCTTTGCAATTATTCTTGCAACTTGGTTATGTGCCAGCGCCGTATAGTATCTTTAAAGACATTCAGAAAGTTTTGCCAGCACATTACCTGACGATTGATAGTGGTCATAAAATACAAGTCACACGCTACTGGAACCCAGAACCGTTAACCATTGAGTCGACTGACGAAAAAACCGCATTGCTGGAACTAGAAAAAATAATTACCGAAGCTTGTAAATTACGAATGATAGCCGATGTGCCAGTGGGGGTGTTTTTAAGCGGTGGAATTGACTCTTCATTAGTTACGGCCGTGTTAAAAAAACAAGGATATGCAAATCTCTCTACCTTTACCATTGGTTTTGCAGAATCTTCACACAATGAAGCAGGCTACGCCAAAGCAGTCGCGGAATATTTGGGTACTGATCATCACGAACTCATCTGTACTACGAAAGATGCCCAAGAAATTATTCCCAAACTGCCAGCCATGTTTGATGAGCCTTTTGCCGATGCTTCGGCTATTCCGACCTATTTGCTCTCGCAACTTGCGAAGCAACACGTGACCGCCGCTCTCTCGGCTGACGGTGGGGATGAGCTCTTTGGTGGCTACACCCGCTACCAAAGTGGGCAAAATATCTTTTCTACTTTTGCTGTGTTACCGCCTGGTATCGGCTGGTTGATTTGGTCAGCGGCGCAAGCGACCCAAATCTTGGTGCGACTGAAACTCGTCCACCCAAACCGGGTCCATAAATTCAAAAAGGCGTACCTGTATTATCAGCACCGTGCGAGCATTATTGAGAGCTACGCCACACAGCAGAGCTACTTTACACCGGATGAGCTCAGGCGCTTGCTCAAGCAACCGGCCACTACCTTTCTCAAAAACATCTACGAACGCATTTCGCTGACTTCGATTACCAATCACCTTCGCAAACTCCAACAGCTCGACTTTCATACTTATTTGCCAGACGGTGTGTTAGTAAAAGTTGATCGGGCAAGTATGGCGGTAAGTTTGGAGGGGCGTGAACCGTTGCTCGATCATCGGCTGATTGAGTTCGCTGTGGCCTTGCCTGATGCGCTGATTCATAAAGAACCGGGTAATAAATACCTCTTGCGAAAATTACTTTATCAGTATCTCCCGCAGGAGATGGTCGACCGACCGAAACAAGGATTTGGTGTACCGCTCAATGACTGGCTCAAAGGTGACCTGACTTGGCTCCTGGATACATACCTCAATGAAGAACTCATCAAGAAACAAGGAATATTCAGTTATGATGTCATTCAGCAAGAGAAAAAAGCATTTAGTACAGGTGCCCAACCATACAACCGTATCTGGAACATCATTGTCTTCCAAATGTGGTATAAAGAGTACCTTACATAATATTTGAGCATGAAAAATCTAAAAACAGTCGAGTCACATTTTGCGTTTGGAGAGAACTGGTCCGAATATTCGGCACTTATCGACGATGTCAAAATACAGGAAGCTGAAAAAGGATTATTGCGATTAGTCGATCAAAAACAATTAACAGGGAAAACATTTCTCGATATTGGTTGTGGTTCGGGCTTACATTCTCTCGCCGCACTTCGACTCGGTGTAACTAAGGTACTTGCTACTGATATCGACCATGAGTCAGTTACTACTACCAAAAACGTACTACAAAAATATGTACTACCGGCAATGCAATATGAGGTACAAGAAGTAAGCGTGTTTGACTTACCAAATAAAGTGTCCGAAAAGTTCGACATCGTCTATTCTTGGGGAGTGTTGCACCATACAGGTGATATGTATCAAGCTATCAAAGACGCCACCCAGTTGGTCAAATCAGATGGGTTACTGGTATTGGCGTTATATCGCAAGACACCAATGTGTGGCACATGGAGACGAATCAAGCGTTGGTATACATACACAACTGATAAAAGACAGCAGACAGCTCGTCAAGTATATATTTTTCTTAAAAAAATACGCTTTAAGTTAAGTGGCCGTGACTTTAATGCATATAAGGAAAACTATTACAACTCGCGTGGTATGTCATTCGAACACGACGTACATGACTGGATGGGCGGTTATCCGTATGAATCCATTACCCCAGAAGAAACCGAATCATTTATGCAGACATTAGGTTTTGAACTGATAAAGAAAAATGTACATGCTAGCGGCTTTGGTCTGTTTGGTTCGGGTTGCGATGAATTTGTTTTCAAAAAGATGTTGTAATAAGTGCATCAATTATCAGATTATGACTACCAAACCACAACATATCGCCGTCATTATAGACAGTATTAAATTGGGGGGAGGAGCAGAGAAGAATGCTGCTTTACTGGCATCACTAATAGCTAAAGAAGGTCGTAAAGTTACTTTAGTGACATTTAATACTTATGAACAAGAATATTCTTATACATGTCACAGAGTTTCATTTGCAGAAAAGTCAAAACGTTTTTTTATACTAAAAATATCCAAATCTTTTTTACGCCTATTAAAAATAAAAAGATTTTGTAAAGATAATGAAGTCACTCATATTGTTTCTTTTTTAAATGAAGCAAATACCTATACCTTATTAGCTCGGCTATTGTTACGAAACAAACCCAAGGTGCTTGTTTCTGTTCGTGCAGACCCAAACTTTATATCAAATTTAAGTAAGCAAATTATTAAAATCCTCTATCCTTATGCAGATAGTGTTATTGCGGTTAGTAAAGAAATGGAAAAAATTCTGCGAACAGATTTTAAATTACAAAATGTCTGTACCATACATAACCCAGTTGACGTTAGTAAAATAAAAGAAAGATTAAAACGACCCTTACCCAAAGAATATTCTTTTTTAGAAAATACCAACCAACATCCCATTTTTGTTAATGTAGGTAGATTAACTGATCAAAAAGGACATATTTTTCTTATTAAGAGTTTTGCAAAATTCACCAAACTTTATCCAATGACCCTTTTAATTATCATTGGCGATGGTGTTAAGAAGAATAATTTATTGCAAGAAATAAAAAGCAACCACCTAGAGAAAAATGTCTTTTTAATTGGTTATCAAGATAATATTTATCCATTTTTAAGAATTTCTGATTGTTTTTTATTGTCTTCATTTTATGAAGGTTTCCCAAATGCACTGTTAGAAGCTGCTGCAAGCGGATTATATATAATTAGTACAGATTGCAATACTGGCCCCAGAGAGATTATTGATCCGGGTATATTTGGCGAAAAAATAAGCTACCCATATCGAATAAATGGCGCCAGTTTGGTACCAGATCTTAATCAATTTGATGAAAAACCTTTTGATTTGTTTTATAAGGAGATGGTCTGGTTTGCAGAAAATAAACTTTTTGAAAAACAATCAATAACAATTGATCGATTTTCTAAACAAATATTTTTAAATAAGTGGTTAGATTTAATTACTTGATTTTCAGAGTATTACGTAAAAAGTTAGTGAAAAGTTTAATAAATACCGGCAATTCTTGTTTGAGTGAACGATAGTGCAGATCTTTGATTTTTATAAATTTGTTTGGATGTACCACTGATACTAATGATCTTTTAGC
>Ga0208246_1001464_pt1 | contig 13141 bp, 10 predicted proteins | sample RifOxyD2_FD_184039 | JGI IMG/M metagenome (GOLD analysis project Ga0208246, IMG submission 184039) | Soil microbial communities from Rifle, Colorado - Rifle Oxygen_injection D2 (SPAdes) | ecosystem: Environmental > Terrestrial > Deep subsurface > Rock core/Sediment | place: Rifle, Colorado... | reverse complement strand
AAGATAAGAACTCTAAACAACATCATTGCTGCTAACTGGATCTCTAATCATCCTGTTGATTTCAAAAAGTATGCCAAATTACACGATTCTTTCAAGATTTCTGCCTAAAATTTTAACAAAGAACAGTCTATTAGACAAAGATTAGAAGGAAATTTAAAGAATAAGCCGTAATATATTTTCTCCGAGTTAAGCCGCTGCTAAATTATTTATTTACAATCTGATAGATAGGCAAATAACGGTAATAAACCTCTAAACATAACACTCCCATCGCAGTTGTATAATTAAAGCCGCATTTATCTTCATAATCACGACCCAAAAATTGAAAACTACCGTCTGTATTTTGTTTTGTAACAATGTATTCTCTGAATAATTTATTCCAAGTTTCCCAATTCGCACCTCCCATTTGAAACAGCGCTAAATTGGTATAATACATATGATAATAATATGCTCTGGATAAATCCATGCTAACATTAGCAGCCATGCTTCTAACCAGAGGATCATTGGACTTTCCCGCTATAGTAAGACAAAAAATAGCTATTGGTCCGCCGGCAGCCGTTGTTCCTGTCTTGTCAATAGTGGAATAGCTTCCTTTAGTCTTTATAATATATTGTGCAGCGTATTCCAAAGCAGCTTTAATTTCCGGCTGAAGAATGCCGCTATAGGAAGCATCTTTGAGCGCCATTACAGCCCAGCCGCTTACGGATAAATCACTATCCTTGCTTGTTGGACTATACCTCCAACCGCCTTTGTGAGCTTCAATTTTATCTACTTCCTGCGCCGATATAATTAATTTTGTGGCATTTTCCACATTTGCTTTTATATTACTCGCTCCCCCCACTGCCAAAGCCTCTGATAATGCAATTGCCGCTATACAATGATTATACATTGTATCCCCGCCGATATAACCGGTAGGACCTTGCTTTGAAATTATATATTGAATCGCTTTTTGCAATGTCTTTGCATATTTATGCGGAGAATCTACCCTGAATCCGGCGCCTAAAAAAGCCAATGCGGCAAGACTGGTAATTCCTATTTGAGGTTCTGTTGCCTGCCAGGCAGGTAATGCTTTTGGAAGGACCTCCCAGGAGCCGTCTGACTTTTGTTTTTTAAATAAATATTCAAGCCCTTTATTAACTGCAGCTTCCGTCATCGGAGTTCCGCCATATTTCTTTGCCATCTCCGTCCTGTTCATTCTGGCAGAGAAAATACCGATACCTGCTCCGATACCTTTACCGATACCGGTACCCATCCCGCCGCCCTCACCGCCGCCGGCTCCGACAATATCCAGCGGTTTAATAACAGCACTTGATTTATTTGTATCAGCCATCTTTGTGTTAATGACGACTTTCGCGTCGGTAACTTTGATCTCTTGTTTGGCTGTTGAAGGAATATCAACAGGTTTTGAAGACGGAAGTTGTTTTTGTGTTTCCCATTCCGGCGCTTCTGCCTTTCCTCCTCCGCCCATCTGAAGGATACCTCTGAAAACTGTTTTCCTCATTGTCGGATTTACTATAACTATTCCACTGACAAGAAAGAGAATCAGGAGGTGCGCGGTGAAGGAAACAAAGAAGAACTTTGATTCTTTGATCTTTTCTTTAATTCGTTTCATTAGGTTCATTAAAGCTCCTCCGGTTAGGAAACTGCTTGTTAAATTTGGTATTTTTAAAGTAATTTTATTGTACTTGCATTATATCCACAATAAGAATATTTGTCAATAGCTGCAGATTTTAGCAAATATCGACAATGACTTTTATTACTTCGCCTTCTTTTTCTTTACACATTTTAATTGCGTCAACTATATTGTCAAGCTTTACATGATGCGTGATCAGTGTTTTTAGATTTATCCTGCCTCCCGAGACAAGTTTATTTGCAAGCGGGATCATTTTGTCATGATTATACATAATTCCGTGCATCTGTACACCCTTAGATGTTAGTTTTTGCGGGGTAAACTTTGACTGGCCCATAGCATGTCCATAAACAATATATTTTCCGTTTGCTCTGAGCATATCTACACCTTTATCTATCAAATCATCATTACTTCCGGAGGCATCTATTAAAACATCGATATCTATGCAATATTTTTTTACAGTTTCAACCAGATCTTGTTTGTCTGTATTAATAATAAGATCCGCTCCCAGCTCTTTTGCTTTATTCAATCTGAACTCATGCACGTCTGCAACAATAATTTCCATCGCCAGCAAATTTTTAGCGACCTGCAGATGAAGAAGACCGATAGGGCCCGCTCCGATTATTAGCACTTTGTCACCCGGCATAATACCGGAAGAATAAACTGACCCTAAAACCCCGTACAAAGGCTCAAGCAAGGCGCCCTCGTCATACGAGACATTGTCTTTTAAAATATCCATGGAAGCCAAGGTTTTCGGGTATAACCTGTTGTATTCGGCAAACGCCCCGCCGTCCATACCGCCCATTTTACAGCCAAAAGAGAGCCTGTCCCCGACCTTAAATCTTTTAATATTTTTACCCGCCTCAACTACTTCTCCGCTGGATTCGTGACCCGCAACATGAGGATTTTTCAGCCAGGGATTTAGTTTTATGTAAACACCTTCATATATATGATGATCGGTTGCATTACAAATACAAGCCCTGTGTACTTTGAGCAGTAAACTATCGTCATCAATTTGAGGAATATCCATTTCTTCGACTTTTAATTCATAGGGACCCCGGACTACGGCTGCTTTCATTTTGCCTTTCATAGTATTTTTCCTCCCCGCTCCTGCATATATGTAATATTTTTCTTAAGTGTTTCTGTATGGATCTCCTCTCTTACGTGAGGTTCTATTGAAAGAAATCCTTCATATTTGTCTTTTTTTAACTGCTTTAGCAACCCGTCATAATTACACCCGCCCTCCCCTAAAGCCAGACACAGATAATCGTTCTTCTTGTGCTTCCAAATAGTATTACCGGCTTTATCCAAATAGCAGTTAGCCTCTTTTCTTCCCCTTTCGCTAACTTCGGCCTTTTCCCATTCCTTTATCTTCATAGCGTCTTTTATGTGAATATATTTTATATATTTTTTAACAATATCATATGTATACGGGAACGGCTCTTCTCCCGCGATATAATAATTGCAAGGATCATAGAGAAGCCGGAAATATTCTGAATCCATATATTTTAATATCTCCAGAGTTTGTAAAGCACTCTGACACGGATCATCATAAAACTCATTTTCTAATACGAGATATACTTTATTTTTCTCCGCCTCTTTCAAGCAGGGCAAGATCCCGTTTTTATACTCTTTGAGCACTTCTTTTGTTAATATGCCGTTCTCCACTCCTCCAAACGGACCTATCCTTACAATATTCACATTCATTTCTTTTGCAGTATTTATACTGTCAATAAGAGTATTTTGGTTTTGCTCTATCATCTCTTTTTTGGTAAACACACACCAGTTATCCACACTGCTTATTTTCAAATTTTTCGAGCTTAATATATTTTTAAATGAGGTTATATTATCTTTGTAAAGAATATCTTTGCCGTAAATTACTTCAACATAATTGACATTCAAATCCTTAATAACCTTCAACGCCTTGTCTAAATTGTACGTTTCCGGAAAATCACCTGCAGAAATCGAGATCTTCATATTTTTACCGCCTCGATTTCATTATTTTTACAAATTTTACCCGCGGTTTCCCCCTGAACAAAACTTCCTCCAATTTCTATGGTAATCCCCGGTTTTGCATAACCTTTCATTCTCTGAAGCAAACGTTCGACCATCATTTGTCCCATTTTAAACAGGTCAAAACTATAACTGGTTATTTTTAAATCCAACTCTTTGTTTAAGTACCCTCCCAAACCGACAACACTCATATCCTGCGGTATTTTTATATCATTATCTTTCAATGCCAGGATAACAGGTTCGGCGACAGTATCATCAAATGCAAAAACAGCAGTTGGAAGATTTCTCTCTTCATATATTTTTTTACCCAGGTTATAACAGGAATGAAACCCTATTGGCGCTGAAAATATTCTCAAATTAATATTTAATTTTGATTCTTTTATTACCTGATTGATTGCAAGCATTCTAATGCCGTTTGACCTTTCAGGTATTTTTTCCCCTTGAGAGTTTTTTACAAGGCCTTCAACATATAGAATATCCCTGTGTCCTTTGTCGAGGAGATGCTGCATTAAACAGCGGGCACCTTTATACACATCAAAAACAATATAGTCGCATAACGGTAAACTAAGAACATTGTCGCCGGCAATAACAGGAATACCGGTTTCAATTAATCCCCGGATATAATTGTCATCCTCAATCCCCATTGCATAAATACCGCCAATATTTATTTTATTAATATTATCCAAAAACCGGTAATCGTCATAACTTTCCCGCACCTCAACAAAAATATCTATATTATATCTCCTCGCGGCTGATACCGCACTCTCGTACACTTTCGAAAAATATCCCCCAAGGAATTGTTTTTCGGTCAAAATATAGATAGGTTTTAGTTCAGGAGATGGAGGTAACTTTGATTTATTATTTATATTAATACTGCCTTTTACAAAAGAACCCGTCCCTTTTATTTTATAAATCAAATTTTCCTGCTCCAATAAGTTTAGCGCCTTTCTTACCGTGATCATACTTATATCCAATTCCCTGCTTAAATCCTCCATAAAAGGAAACGGCTGATTGGGCAAAAGATCTCCGTTTAATATACTTGTTTTTATTGTTTCGGCTAGTTGAATATATAGAGGAATTCCACTCTTTTTTTCTATTTTGAACTTCATTTTATACTCCGTCTACAAAGTGAATGCTTTATGTATTGTATATGCATTGTATGTGTATTATATCATATATGTACTACTTTGTCAAGTCAGAACGTCGAAGTAAAAAACATCCATCCGGGCGGGTTTTGGGAGTTTCGAGCTTTTAGTGGAATCGAACCCGAAATCCCAGTAAACCTTAATATTATGCAAGCCAATAAAGGTATGCTTTCTACTTAGGATTTCGGGTTACGGTATTGTATTGATTTTTTAATTTCAATAATATATCATACTAGATAAGTGCTTTCCCCCGGGGTAATATACCCTTACATTCTCTTCTCCTTCCGAATTGAGGAGAATCCGGGGATGCGGGTACCGGAATTACGGAGGATTCATGTCCGAGCTTTTGAAAACAGTCTTTTTTGACAAGCACATTGCCGCTAACGCAACTATGACAGACTTTGGCGGATGGAACATGCCTTTAAACTATCCCCGCGGAATTTTAGAAGAACATCTTATCACAAGAAAGAATGCCGGACTTTTTGATGTTTCCCATATGGGTCGTTTTGTAATTCGGGGAAAGAACTCTTTACTCTTCTTGCAGCATGTACTCACAAATAACGCAGCAGCTCTGGATATCAACCAGGCGCAATACACAATTATCCAAAACAGTAACGGCGGAGCAATTGATGATGCTTATCTTTACAAATTCGCTCCCACTGAATACATCCTCGTGGTTAATGCCGGTAACCAGCTAAGGGTCTGGGAGCATCTCTCCCATACCGCAAAGAGATACTCCTCCGCAGTTGAGTTTGAAGATAGATCCATTGAGATCGCCATGCTTTCCCTTCAAGGCCCAAAATCTAAAACTATTCTTTCTTCCCTTTTGGAAGGCGGAAGGATTCCCGACCCGGTAAAGAACGCAATGAGCTCGATAACAATTAAAGGCAGTAAAATACTTATAGCCAGGACCGGATATACCGGGGAGCCTCTCGGGTTTGAACTTTTTATTGCCCGGGAAGACGCGCTTAAAGTTTGGGACGCGCTCATTGAAAAAGAAGCCATTCCGGTAGGACTGGGCGCAAGAGATACTTTAAGATTAGAGAGCGGCCTTCCTTTATACGGGCACGAACTCGGAGTGGACCTGGAAGGAAAAGAAATCCCTATCTTTGCTGTTCCTCTTTCAAAATTTGCCGTTAGCTTTTCCCCTTTAAAAGAAAACTTTCTCGGAAAAGAAGCGCTCTTAAAACAATTTGAAGCGCAAAAGAAAATAATAAAAAAAGATTATTCCGCCATTAACGATCTTCCAAAACACATCCTGCCGTTCGCAATAATAGGACGAGGAATAGCAAGGCAGGGATTTAAAGTTTATAAAGGCGAAAAAGCCGTAGGTTATGTGACAAGCGGCACCATGATACCTTATTTTAAAACTACCGGGGAAGGGCTCGCAACCGGTATTTCCGAAGAACGCGGCATGAGAGCGATCGGACTGGCTCTGCTCGATTCTGATATAAGCGAGGGCGATAATATTCAAGTTGATATCCGTGGCGTAAAAGCAGACGGTATTATTGTAAAATGGCATTTGAGAACTGATGCCCCGCCTTATGCAAGACCAATACTCGCAGAACACACTGCTTTGGTAAAGCCCCTAAGTGAAAATACTTACAAAGAAAAGACAGAAAACCTGCTGGAAAAAGCTTTTAACAATACGGTCTGGAGGCAAAAAGAGTGTATTAATCTTATTCCGTCAGAGCAAACCCATTCTCCGGCAACACGTCTTCTTTCCGTCATGGATTCTTCCTTCCGTTACGCCGAACATAAAAAAGTAAGATCTTTTTACGACACCGAAGTATTTTATTATCAGGGTACGGATTTTATTGCGGAAGTGGAAAACCTGCTCGCAGCGGAATTCAGGAAATATCTCGGCTGTAAAAATGTGGAAACAAGAACAGTCTCAGGACAGATGGCAAATACAGCTGTTTTCGCGGCCATGCTAGATTTTGTTAACAGGGATAACAGGAAAGCAGAACCCAGACGTTTGAAAAATGTTATGAACAACCACATAATAAAAGGCGGGCATCTTTCCGCCCAACCTATGGGCGCGCTCAATAATTTTATTCAAATTGATCCTGTCACGGAAAGACCTTCGGTAATTAATTTCCCGACTCTTCCCGGTAATCCTTATAAAATAGACGCAAACGCCGCAAAAAGACTTATCGCGGAAAATCTACCGGACCTTATAATATTCGGAAAATCCCTGGTGCTGCATCCCGAACCTGTTGAAGAGGTTAAAGCCTTTATGCAGGCGCAGGGAATAAAATCTATCGTAATGTATGATATGGCCCATGTGCTGGGACTTATCGGGCCCTATTTTCAGGAGCCTTTCAAAGACGGTGCAGATATTGTTACCGGTTCTACGCATAAAACTTTCTTTGGAAGCCAGCGCGGCATAATTTCTTCCGACTTTGCCGAAAAAGACGATAACTATAAACTCTGGGAGACAATTGAAAACCGTGTATTTCCCGGTTCCGTTTCCAACCATCACCTCGGGACCCTTCTCGGGCTTTTAATGTCGGCTTATGAGATGAACAATTTTAAGGATGAGTATCAGGAAAAAGTTATAATGAATGCAAAAGCTCTTGCCAAAGCTTTAAAAGATCTGGGCTTTGAAGTCGCAGGAGATCCTGCGGTGTCTTTTACCGAAACCCATCAAATTATAGTAAATGTCGGGTATGCGAAAGGCCCGGAAGTCGCAAAGCGCCTTGAAGAGAATAATATCATAGTAAATTATCAGGCCACCCCGGAAGAAGAGGGTTTCACAGCTTCCGGCGCCCTCCGTCTCGGTTCCCAGGAAATGACAAGATTCGGCTTAAATGAGGATGATTTTAAAACAGTAGCCCAGCTGATCAAAGACGCATTTGACGGAAAATCCGTAAAGGAAGAAGTTAAAAAGTTCAGAGAAAACTTTTTAGATCTTAAATTCTGCTTTAAAGAACCGGAATTGGAAGAAAAGATCCAAAGACTGCACAGTTTAATCTAATATTTCATGTTTTTATTTCAATTTATCCTCGAAACCACAAAAAGTGGGACAGGCACGTGCCTGTCCCACTTTTTTTGTTTTTTTATTCGGCCAGTTTTGGATTCCCGCAGGCAGAGCAAAAATTATCAAAAGCTTTAAGCCCGTTACCGCAGGAATTACAGTAAACCGACTCTTTGTCTGAAGTATTTTCTTCGGTTATCGGACCCGGTTTGACGTATTTTTTTATATCCTCTCCCCGCCTTATGAGCTCACTTTCCACCAGAGACATGAAATACGGGGATTTGCTTTCCCAGACATATAATTGAACCAGATCTTCAAGCTCGAGATTCGCTATATTCAGCTTTTCCTTCAGAGAGTTGCTTATAAGCCCGCTCAGTTTATCATGCCCATCCACGGTCTTTATTATATCTTCTTTTAAATCTTTTTCAATCTCCTCCGGATTTTCTCCCCGCTCTTTAAGCTCTATTTTTACAAGCTCAAAATATTCCGGCACATACTCTCCGGAATTCTTTTTCTTCCATATGTTTTTTAGATCATTTGTTAAATACATCTTTATTTGTTCTTTCGCGAATTCTTTGTCAAACATTTTAGCTCCTCAATGAAATATGAATATTAAAGGGCTATCTTAAGCTTCATTCAACATCCGTAAGGATGGAATGAAAGCGACCTATAAAGGTTTAGAAGATAGCCCTTTAATAATTCTAAGATCAGTTTAACACAGATTTTTTAAAAGTCAATAGATGATGAAAACAATAATTATTTGTTATTATATAGTAAAGGAAATTAGCCTGAAGAAATTGTCCGATACTTGTAAGATATTATTCTGCGGGTAGTATCAAAATAAATGTTGAGCCTCGGCCCACTTCACTTTCAACTTTTATATCACCCTGCATACTTGCAAGTAACGTTTTGACTATAGAAAGCCCGAGACCTGTTCCCTGCCCGGCTTTTTTTGTAGTATAAAAAGGAGTAAATATCTTTCCCAGATTCTCCCGGGATATTCCTTCGCCCGTATCGGTAAATTTAACAACAATTTTACCGTTTTCCATCTGTGTTTGTATTATTAAACGACCGCCCGAAGGCATAGCATCTCTGGCGTTAGATATTATGTTCATAAACACCTGCTCAAGCTGCTGCGGAGCCGCCACATGCAACAGATTATCCGCGTATTCTTTCACTACGGTAACATTCATTATTTTAAGATGATTTTTTGTAAGCACAAGTACCGCATCTATCATTTTATGAATATCAACAGGCTGAATCTCCGATCCTTTTGTGCGCGAGTAGATGAGGAGCTGCTGGACGATATCCTTACATCTCTGAGAAGAAGTTTCTATTTTTTTCAGTTTTTCGTATTCGGTGTCGCCGTCTTTATGTACGCGCAGGAGAAGCTGGGTAAATCCCAAAATGGAAGTCATGGGATTATTTATCTCGTGCGCCACTCCTGCCGCCAGCTGACCTATTGCAGACATCTTTTCGCTTTGAATAAGCTGGTTTTGAAGATCGACTTTTTCTTTTTCCTGCTTCTTTCTTTCTGATATATCCCTTATAATACCCTGATGGTATTTTTTATCATCGATCACAATTGTCCGGGTACTGCTTTCTATCGGGAAGATCGTGCCGTCTTTCTTTTTATGCAGGGTCTCCATGACTATACCGCCGTGTTTCTCCGCTTCCTGCATATCGATTGACACCCTTTCTTTTACTTCCGGAGCTCTTAATTCTTTTATCCCCATGTTCATAAGCTCTTCATGCGTGTAGCCGTAAATCTCGGATGCTTTTTCGTTGGCAAAAACAAGTTTAAAGTTCTCATCTGCAAGAAAAATTACATCGTTCGCGTATTTCGTAATGTATTCGAGGTTTTTCGTCAAAGCTTTTTGCTTGACCTCGTATTCATACATCTGTTTCAGCCAGTTGTTTTTTTGCGTCACCCACAAGTAAGACAGCCCGAGACCAAACAGTGAAATCATAATTATGACAATGATTACAATTAACAGGAGACGCGCTTTGAGAGGTTCTTCCAGTTCTTTCAGATCTGTTTTTGCGGTGATATACCAGCCGGACCCCGGTATCTTTCTTACCGCAGATATAACTTTTTCACCCCGATAATCCACGCCGCCCAGGACTCCTTGATGTCCCAAAACAGCTCTGACAGCAGGAAATTCTGTTCTTTCCAGAGAATATCTGAGTTTTAAAGCAGTGTTTTTCTTGTGCCTGAGTTCATTTAAATAGACAACTTCATTACCTTCTCTCCGCACTAAAAGCGTTTCCGAAGAAGGGCTAGGAGTCGGCCAGATCTGGATCAAAGGATAAAGGAAATCAGCAGGATCTATGCCAAAAATAAGGACCGCAATGGGATCCACTTTGTTATCCACATCCAATGTAATCGGCACCAGTATTTGAATATGAATATCTCCGGAATTTGCGTTCCTGTGTATATCAAGAAAATTGATTTCAAGGTTCTTTGAACATTTTTTTATTTCCCCGCCAATATCCGAAGTGAAATCTCCTGTAGCTTTACCAACACTAAGTACCTGCCTGCCGCTCAGATCACAGAGAATTATATTTTGATAACCTCCAATCTCCCGGTATGATTCAAGCCGCTGCGCAACTTTATTTTCAAGATCCTTATCAGCCGTGTTTTCCAAATAACTTTTTATCTGCCCGATAAAAGGTTTTCCTTCTCGGACACTTCGAGGAAAGGACAGTTTTTCTTTTCTCCATTGAACGATCTGATCAGATTTCAATATTGATATAGCGGAGAGTTCAATTTTCCTCTGGCTTAGGATCCTATTATGCTCATAAGAATAAAAGAAGTATCCGGCTATAATAATGCAGATGCAAAGCACCATAAATATCGAAAAGAGAATTACCGGACTTAATATGTCTTTTTTCTGAGGAACCAAGCCGTCACCGCCATAGAAACACTTTTACTGCATTAATACTTTAGATTTATCTATATTTTTCAACATCCAAGAACTTGCATATCCTGCCGCCGGCAAGTTCATATATATAACCGGTTCTAAGCGCAACTTCCCTGTCGTGGGTCATCATCACCATTGTAACATTATTTTCGTGTTTTTGCTCTGCCATAAAATCAAGAACCAGAGAACCGCTCTCCCGGTCGAGATTCCCCGTCGGTTCATCGGCAAATATGAATTTAGAACTCTGGAAAGCTTCTGCTATAAAGATAAGAGGGACATCTATGAAAGTGACTGTCAAGACAAAAGAGTTTCCTCATTAATACTCTTTAAACAGCATTTAATTCTTCCTTGATTGTTTATATTCCTGCAAAACGAAGTGCTGTTTTAGCGATAGTTCTAATGACCCCGGACGATAGCTGAAGCCGGCATGGGAAAAGTGATTTTTTCAGTTCTTCCGGAGAATGTTTTTAAGTTGTTTCATAACTATTTTTTCCGCTTCCAGCCAATCGTTCATATCCTTACCGTGCGTGCCGTTTCTTTTTAAAAATAGTTCATAGGCTTTTTTTTCAATTTCCTTCAGCAATTGTTCTTTGCTGATGTTTTTATTTACAACCGGTAAAGCATTTACTTTTTTTATAGCCATTTTGCCTCCTTTTTAATTACTTGATTTATTGTAGCCCGTAATTTATCTGAACTGACGGGTTTCTCAAGAATAAAGTCAACTCCTTCCGGCTTTTCATCCTTTGCAATCATAAGCTCGCTAAACCCGGTAAGAAGAATTACAGAAACGTTTTTTTGTTTTTGTCTGATAAGAACAGCAAGGTCAGTGCCGCTCATTTTAGGCATTGCCATATCGGTTACGACCACGTCAAACGCACATTTGGACAGCATCTTTATAGCTTCATCGCCGGATTCCGCAGTCTCAACCTGATGTTTGTCGTATAATAGATATTCCTTTACTACTTCTCTAACAATCGGATTGTCATCGACCACAAGAATTTTAATGATCTTTTCTGACACATACTGCTGGTCTGCAATTTGTACTGACTTATTTTTCTGCCAGGCAGGAAATGTTATCGTGAACTTCGTACCTTTCCCTTCCCCGCTTTCAAGATGGATGTTTCCGTTGTATCTTTTCACAGTGCCGTAAACCATTGCCAGGCCAAGACCGGTACCTTTTTCTCCTTTGGTACTGAAAAACGGCTCAAAACAATGGAGTTTTACTTGCTCCGACATTCCTGAACCTGTGTCGCTTATTTCAAAGATGGCATTTGTTTTTTCGCTTCTGGTAGAAATGGTTATTACTCCGCCGGTTGTCATTGCGTCAACCGCATTAAAAATCAGGTTCACAATAAGTTCCCGAAACTCCGATTCCTCTCCTGCCGCCGGCCAAAGACCCTCAAGAACGGTCTCTACCTTAATCACCACACCTTTTGCCTCCATCTCATCCTTCCATCTGGGACGAGTAAGACCTATGATGTCGCTGATCAATCTATTCAGATCTACAGGTTTTAAAAGCGCATCAGACGGAGGAGCGCGAAAAAAGTCCTTGAGTCTGTTTATTACACTCGCTGCGTGTTTTGCGGAAGAGTTTATTTTCTTCAAATAATTAAGAGTTTTTTCTTTATTATTAAGATATGCAGGATGCATAATAAGCGTCTCGCTAAAACCCAGTATCGGAAACAACACGTTATTCAGATCATGGATTATTCCGCTGGACATCTGGCCGATGGCTTTTAACCTTTCCTGCTGTATCACTTGCTTCTGGATCCTCTCAAGTTCTTTCTCTGCTTTTCTTCTAGCGGTAACCTCGTCTCCGTATATATTCACATAATTGCCCTTGAGTACAGGGACAAGAGTAAGAGAAAAGACTCTCTCCCCGCATTTAGCTTCAACATTATTTTTAGTCAGATTTTTTCTGAGGGCTTCAGTAACTTCTGCTGCAATATCATGATTGATAGTCTGACCAATAGTGCTGTCCCACTTCCCCAGCATGCATTTTCCGGCTTCATTCGCATACAGCAGTTTTCCTTCGGGCGAAACCCGAAATACCGGATATGGACTTTCAAAAAGAAGCCCAGCTATATCTTCAAGGTTATCTTCCAAATTCATTTTTCACCAATTCCTTTCCACGGTAAACTACCAGGACTATTATAAATAGCAATAAACATGCCAACTAAAATATTATTTAAAAATAAGGAGTTTTACTGTAGAAGCATAGGTCTGCTGCTTAAAAGGATATGCAACCTGCACAATAATTTGTGCAATTGATTTTAAATAGAAAATACAATGCTAACGCCAAAACAGACCTAAAAACCATTAATTCAGACTGTGTCGCAATTATTTCTAGAAACACCGTTCTTTGACAACTGGAACCAAGAAGCGGTTTTTTAACCGAACTTAAACATTTTTCCCGGATATTCTTCTTCGGGATGTGCGTTTTTGTCCTAAA